>OOCH01001643.1_pt1 | contig 16555 bp, 12 predicted proteins | sample 1671641 | NCBI WGS metagenome assembly OOCH01 (sample SAMN06348177, study PRJEB24527) | human gut metagenome | biome: human gut; feature: ankylosing spondylitis patient; material: feces | host: Homo sapiens | place: China | collected 2015-10
GATTATTTTTTATTTTATTCTAAAAGTAAAGAGATATGATTTTGTTGATAGTATAAAACTAAATAAAATAACTCTGCGTTCGGCATTGCCTTTTATTCTTTTAGGATTATCAGTATATTTTATTTTTATAATTCTATTAAATTGTATACCATTCTTTCAGGGAGAAGATACTGTTTCAAATACAAATGATTTGCACAAATCAGTCAATGGAATAAATGTAGTTTTTTTGTTTGTAGCCAAGAGTATATTAGCTCCAATTGTAGAGGAGGTTACATTTCGTGGCTTAATCTATTCAAAACTAAAATTGGCTTTTCCAATATGGGTATCATCACTTTTAGTTTCGTTGACTTTTGGTGTTATTCATTTTTCATCATCTATATTCACAGTATTGTCAGCAATTTTATTGAGTTTGATTTTTAATTACCTTGTTGATAAATATAATTCAATAGTACCTGGTATACTAATACATTCAGCTTATAATTTTACAGTTACATTTATACGATATAATATTAGGTATTTTGATTTTGCGACATATGAAATTCCGATTATGGTCGTTTCAATTCTAACTTTTATCTTTTCTATAATATGTATTATTTTTAACACTAAGAAATTAAGTAGTAATTAGGGGTGAGAAGCAAGTGAAATTAAAAATACTTGGTTCTGTGTCAAGATTTAGCACAAAATAAAATGAGAAGTTCTGCCAACTAAGCTGCTGGCAGAGAAGATACCCTCTCAAACAATTTTTCAAAATCATTAGGAGACATATAGTCGCAGTGGCTGTGAATCCTAACGGTATTATAAAAGGTTTCAATATACTCAAATACAAGCCTATAGGCATGTTTGTAGTTAATGATATGAAAATGGTTGAGTTCATTCTTTGGACAGATAATCCCAAAACCGATATTGATAAAATTAGTCATTATATTGGTATCCAACCAATTGAAAAAAAGAGAATGGGCGAGATGAGGTGTTTGACATGACAGAAAACAATAAAATAGACTTTGAAACTATAGATTACAGTAAAGTCAATCCGAAAAAGTTAAACGGCAACAAACGTATTGTAAAGTCATATTTGATATATTTTGCTTTTGATGTTGTACTGACAGTTGCTATATTCTTGCTCACATTATTTAAACTGATTGATAGTTCTGATAACACGGTAAATACTGTGATATTTATATTAAGCGGAATATTGTGTTTGTGCCTTTATGCTAATAATTATTATAAATCGAAAGATTGGCGATTCTATGAGAGCCTTCGTTCTGATACGCTTACAAAACTGATTGCACTATTCTTTGTCATAAATGGTGTGTTGCTGCTTTTGACATTTAATTTAGCGGGTGTACATATTTCAATAGTAGCATCATGGGGTGGCGCATCATTATCTATTCTAATTAATAATATAGTTGCTTATTTAGATGACTTAAACAAAATGTACACAACATCGAAATATGATACGGCTATAAAATTTTTGAAATTTTGGTCAGTATTTATATTGTTTGCTATGTTTGCATATGGTTATTCAAGCATTGGCAGATATGAATATATGACTTTTAGATAAAGAAAATATTAATAAGTATTGTTTTTTGCAATGTCTATTGATACAATACAATCAGAATATGTATTTTCATTGCGTAAAAAGCGTATATACAAAAAAAGACCGACTTCAAAATCAAATTTGAAATCGGTCTGTAAATTTTAAAAATATCCGAACGGAATTTATACTATTCGATTACATCTTCGGCTATAACAGCTTCCTGTCTTTTTGTAATCTGATGGTCTTCATGCAAAACAATGCAGTATGTAACAGTTGATATGAGTGCAAGAATAGGTACAACCGCAATAAGTCTTTTGATGTATTTGCCTGCCCTTATTTTTTTGACAACATAGGGAATCCCCGTTATTGTTCATTGCCCTTGTCCTCTTTTAAAATATTTAAAATGCTCTCTACACCGCTGTAAGCATTATGAAAACTTTCCAAAAGGTTTTCATAATATGCCCGACCTTCGTCCTCAATATGATAATAAATTCGTGTGCGCTTTTTGCCGACAAGCTTTGAATATTCGCTGATTTTTCCTTCGTTAACAAGCTTGTAGGTGACTGCGTAAACGGTGTTCTGAGATATGGACAGGCATCCGTTTGATTTTTCTTTTATGAATTTTACAATTTCATACACATAACTGTCATGCTCACACAAAATGGCAAGAATCAGTATGTCCGTAATTCCGCTGAAAAAATAATTTTGTTTTCCCATAGATACCTCCCGATATACATTATACACACTTAATCACTAAAAATCAATCTAATACATTCAAGAAGAATTTAATATGAGCAGTTATTACAGCAAAGCCTTTTGCTGCCGACATTGTGATTTTTTGTCAATAGTATTCGGAAAAACTGAATTGACCAAAAAATTTCTTTGTGTATTAATCTCATCAGCCATGATATCACCATACACATTATTGATTTCGTTTGAATTCTTTTTGATATAGTCAAATATGAAAAGTAAAATAACAGATAGGATGTTATAAATGAAAGCAAAGAAAATTTATTATTCAATTGTCGTAGGATTACAAAGCTTATTTATATTATTGCTGTTTGTGAACATTGGTTATTGCATAATTACTTCGGATTTAACTATGTTTCCCACAACTGCATTATATTTAAACTTTTACCCTTTTATAAATTTTTGTCAAACGCATAATCCATACGATTTGCTTGTGTTTATATCTTTGTTGCTTTTGCTGTTTGCAATGCACTTTGCAACAATATACATACTTTTCAAAAAGGTTAAAAGAATATATGCTTGGGTAGTTATAGTTAATGCTTATTTTTATGCTTTAACTATATATAGCGACTCAGATTTAGTTTATGTATTAGAGGAGAGTTCATTTTTAATATATGGATACTGTAATGTAGCAATGTTTTTCTTATTGTTAATTGCAGCTTTATTAAAACTATACCGTAAGAGGGTTCATATTAATTCAAGCCTTGCAGAGGATTATTTTCTGCCGAATGAAGAGGATGACAAACCGGAGGATAAATGTGACGGAATAATTCAAGGAAGTATTTTAGCTCCGATTTTTCCAGACAGCTTGCTTTTCATTTTCTTTGATTACAAAATATTTTGGTTCGCTTTTGGAGAGTTATTTATATGTGTTTTATACTGCATTTATAATTGCTTCAATCTTTATGTTTGTAATGTCTTATCGAGATTACAAAAAAGCAGTACAATCAAATGCTTTTTCGGAAGAACGAATTGCAAAAGTTGAAAAATACATAAAAATTCAGCCGATTACTTTTGCACTTTTTCTTGCATCGGCAGTTTTGATATTTGCATTTTGACAGTAACAAAAATAGGGTAGAACATTACAGCTATGTAAAATTTTTATACATATATAACGATGAAATAAAAAATATCGGAATAAGAATAAACCTCCTGCACAGAGTAAAATCTGTTGCAGGAGGTTTTGTTGTACGAAAAATTATATGGGCTTAATTATTGGCATATTTGTTGGAATCTATATGTAAAATTTACAGAACCTGAAAATATGCATTATTGATACTTTGTCGGGACAGGCACACATCAGTTCTTGCTGTTTGCAATTGCCTGATCAATCAACTTTTGCAGCTTTTCAGACTGCTTTTCGGAGGTTATTGCACCGACAATCGGCTCTCCCACAATATTACCGTTTTTATCGACAACATAAGTTGTGGGGTAGGAGTACAATCCGGATGTAAATTCTCCGGCTTTACTTTTTGAATCAAACCAAATGTTTTTGTAGGTCACACCCTTTTTTGCCAGAATATTTTTTGCGTCAGAGATAGCCGTTTTGTCACCGTCAAGTGTAAATGAATTGATTCCGACTACTGCTCCGCCTTTTTTTGCAAGCTGTTTATTCAGAGCTTCCAGGTCGGCAAGTTCTTCCACGCAGGGATTGCAGGTGGTAAACCAGAAGTTTACTACAGTAACGGTATTTTTTGCAAAAAGCGTACTGCTCTTAACTTCGTTTCCGTCAAGATCCTTGCCGTCAAATGTCGGGAATTTCATCAGATTATCCTTTTCGATGGGCTTACCGTTTTCAGCCGGAACGCTCATATCTCCATCAGACGGTTTTTCTCCGCATCCGGGAAATTTTTGTTCCAAAACTGTCAGCTTTCCTTCAATTTCCTTAATCTCTTCGGCGCCTTTATTAAGCAGTTTCAACTCATCAGCACTGAACTGATCCTTGATACCGTCAATTGTTTTCAGAAGAAAATCGCCGTAGTTTTTGCCGTCCTCATTCATCGCCATACCTTTATCGGCTGAAGCAAATACCTTTTCCCAAAGCTTGCTGTTTTCGGAAAGAATAGCATTTTCCTGTGCCATCAGTTTTTGATGCAGGTCGGCGGCCTCGTCTTTTGTTTTCGGATTCACAGCTGTCAGCATAGCCGTTTCGCTTTTCTTATTTGCAGTAGTATTCGTCGTATTGCCTTTGGCTGTGCCACAGGCGGCAAAGCTTAACAACATCATCAGGGCAGTCAGTAAGCTTAAAATTTTAGTCGTTTTCATAGTGTTTACTCCTTTTCTGTTTCAATTCCTGTTTTAATTTCTGTTTTAATTTCTGTTTTAATTTCTGTTTTAATTTCTGTTTTAATTTCTGTTTCAATTTTTTGTTTTGCTGTTTCCGCTTTTTTAGCGGGACAATCATTTTCTTTTCCTTTGCCAAAGCCGTAGCAAAAGCTGACCGCCTCGACAGGACAGGCACGGATACACTTACCGCAGCGTATGCATTCGGTATGGTTGGGAGTTTTGGTTACATCTACATCCATCTTGCATGCTTTGGCACATTTTCCACAGGAAATGCACTTGTGTTTGTCTACTTTCATTCCGAAAAGTGACACCTTGTTAAGCAATGCATAAAATGCACCGAGAGGACACAGCCACTTACAGAACGGTCTGTAGAAAAGCACACTCAGTACGATTACTGCGATCAATATGCCCAGCTTCCACGAAAAGAGCGTACCAAGTGCGGCACGGATTCCCGAATCGACAGCGGAAAGAGGGATTGCCCCCTCGAGTACCCCTTGAGGACAAAGATACTTACAGAAAAAAGGATCTCCCATATCCGCATCGTTTGTAATGAGCATCGGCAGTAAACATACAGCAAAAAGCAAAACTGCATATTTTATGTATGTCAGCGGTTTCAGCTTTTTAGTGGGAAGCTTTTTTGTCGGCACCTTATGTAACAGTTCCTGAAGCCATCCGAACGGACACAAAAAACCGCAGATAAACCGCCCGAGCAGAACCCCTATCAATATGAGGAATCCTGTGATATAATATGAAAAACTGAATTTTGACGAACCCACCACTGCCTGAAACGAGCCGATTGGGCAGGCTCCCGATGCCGCCGGGCAGGAATAGCAATTTAGTCCGGGCACACAAACAGCCTTTCCTTTGCCTTGATAAATTCCGCCCTTAAAAAAATTCGGCAGATGAATATTACTCAGCAAAGTTGCTACTGCTTGAATCAGCCATCGAAAGCGTGAGAGAAACTGCGATACACCGCCTCTTTTTTTCTTCGGTTCTTTGTTATCCAATTCCCACACACTCCAAACACAGCCGGATTGCCTTGCTTAACACGGTTTCTGCCTCTCCACGCAGAGCTCCGTAACACAGCATCGTAATTCCGCAGATAATCAGCACGATCTGAAATACGGCTTTTTTCTTTCGAGTCAATTCGGTCACCCCTTTCTTTTGTGCTTTCATTGTAGCACAGAGGATGTAAAATCTCTGTTAAGAACGAAAATTTAACAAAAACTTTATGCCTTAGCGATATAATTAAATTATCAAAGAAATATGAAAACACAACAAGGAGAGTTTCTATGCGTATTTTAGTAATTGAAGACGAGCGTGCGCTGTGCGAGACAATTGTTCGCAGCCTTAAAAGACTGGCATACAGCGTTGATTTTTGCTATGACGGAAACAAAGCAATTGAGTTGCTTGGAATGGAAAAGTACGATCTTGTTTTACTTGATCTTAATTTACCCGGTGCAGACGGGATGACGGTACTGCGAACTCTGCGACAAACTGACAGGGATACCGGAGTGTTAATTCTTTCGGCACGCAGTGAGGTTGCCGATAAGGTGGAGGGGCTGGATGCCGGAGCAAACGACTATCTGACAAAGCCGTTTCATTTGGAGGAGCTTGAGGCAAGAATACGCAGTCTGACTCGTCGGCGGTTTACACAAAATAATGTTGTTTTGAACTGCGGAAAGGTTGCTTTTGACACCAAAGCCCGTGTTGCCGTTGCTGACGGTCAGGAGCTGTCACTTACCCGAAAAGAAATCGGAATACTTGAATATTTACTTCTTAATCAAGGTCGCCCCGTCAGTCAGGAAGAACTGCTCGACCATGTTTGGGATAACAGTGTTGACAATTTCAGCAATTCAATAAGAGTACATATATCTGCATTACGAAAGAAACTGCGTGCGGCACTCGGCTATGACCCGATTCGCAACCGCATTGGCGAAGGATATGTTATGGAGGAAGAAAAAATATGAAAAAGCTATCCTTGCAATGGCGCATAACTCTGATGACTGCACTTCTTATCGGAGCCACCTGCATTTTTATGAATGTTCTTATCGGATATTCCGGCAGCCATTATATGGATTCCATAGGCTCTTATGTTACAGGTTACGGTGATACGGACAAAGGAGAACCTGACTTTTTCGATCCCGAACACGAAAAGCTTGATCGTGAATTGACTATCGTAATCAACGGAGCACAGGAATCCTTTATTGCTACCAATTGGTATATTACGGCGGCGGCAACATTGTTAGGCGGTGTGCTTGCGTATTTTTTAAGCGGGCATGCACTGAAGCCTCTGCGTACTTTTACCGCTCGGGTTGAAAAGGTTCAACCTAACAATTTGACGGATATGAAGATAACCGAAGAGGTTCCGCCTGAACTGAGACAGTTTGTCAAGTCGTTCAATCGGATGCTTGACCGTCTTGATGAGGGATTTACCGCTCAACGACAGTTCACGGGAAACGCCGCACACGAGTTGCGTACGCCGCTTTCGCTTATGCAGGCACAGCTTGAACTTTTTTCGGCAGAGCATCCCGAGGCATTGCCTGAAACGGCGGAGTTCCTCCGATTGTTGCGTGAGCAGACCGAACGAATGACACAAATGACAAAAACCCTGTTGGAAATGAGCGAGCTTCGCACAGTATCGTGTGCCGACCGCATAGAGATAGGACCTATGGTAGAAGAGATTTTCACTGACCTTGCGCCCCTTGCAGAGAAAAACAATGTTACACTTGAAAGCACGGGCGATGCTGTTATGACAGGCAGTGACACGCTGATTTATCGTTTGTTATATAATCTGACCGAAAACGCTATACGCTACAATCGTTTTGACGGTACAGTGAATATTACCGTAACGCACAAAGACAATCAGCTTGTTATTACGGTTGCGGATACCGGCTACGGCATCCCCGAACAATACAGAGAAAGTATTTTTCAGCCCTTCTTTCGTGTGGATAAATCCCGAAGCAGAGAATACGGCGGAGTTGGATTGGGACTTTCTTTGGTGTGGGAAATCGTTGCACTGCACAATGGTAAAGTTCGTGTGGAAGAAAGTTCGGAAAAGGGTACTGTAATAGAGGTAAAGTTTCCGACAGATGTGATAAAAATTTAATATTTTGCGATTTTTTCTTAATTAATTGTTGAAATTGCCGTAGCTCTGTGTTATACTATAATTAATTAATCAATTAGTTATCAAAAGGAAGCAAACATTATGAGAACAACAGAGGAACAGCACAACGAGCGTAAGAGGGAAATAATGGAAAAATGCTTTGAATGCTATGCTGAAAACGGATTGACCGGTACGGGAATCAAGGCTTTGGCGGCAGCGTGTGGCTGTACAACGGGAAATCTGTATTCCTATTTCAACAGTGTGGATGAACTGATTATTGAATCAACTGCATACTGTATGGAAAAGGTCGAGGATGATTTTATGGAAAAAGCTCCCACCGACCCGAAGGATGTTGTTCGATTTGTGAAAGAGGTTCCGTATTGGACCGCAAAGAAGCACGGCAAAAAATATCGGCTGATGTATCAGGTCTATACCCATCCGAAATATATTGAGCACGGCAAGAAATTTTTTGATGGGGTAAATGAGCGCTATACCGAGTATGCAAAGCGACTTGAGCCGAAAATCGGTATTCCGTACACGGTGATTACACCGCTGATTTTTATATTTGTTCGTGCCTGTGTACACTATGCTATGTTTGAGGATGAATATTATTTAAAAACCCAAATGGAGGTCTTAAAACAGGGTGTTGCCCTGTTTACTGATAAATACCGTTCACAATATTTGAGAGGAGGCAATGATAAATGAAAAAACGAATATACTGTATTACTACCGCACTCTGTCTTGTGCTTTGCATCGTACTTTGCATTGCATTCGCTGCCGTATGCAGCAAGGCGGAAAACAGCAAAACCCTGTTGCCGGAGGTGCGAAACAACGGCACAGCAATCCAATGGAGAGATACCGCCGAAGAGGAATGGCACGATCTTGTAGCTCTTAACACGCTCAGAGGTACTGACGGAAAGAACGGCACTGACGGAAAGAACGGTCTTGACGGCAAAGACGGTACTGACGGAAAAGACGGTGCTGACGGTAAAAACGGTACTGACGGCAAAAACGGTCTTGACGGCAAAGACGGTACTGACGGAAAAAACGGTACTAATGGAAAGAACGCTCTTAACGGCAAAGACGGTACTGACGGAAAAGACGGTATTGACGGTAAAAACGGCATTGACGGCAAAGACGGTGCTGACGGAAAAGACGGTCTTGACGGAAAAAACGGTCTTAACGGCAAAGACGGTACTGACGGTAAAGACGGTCTTGACGGCAAAAACATAGAGGTACAAAGAACAGCAGAATATATACAGTGGCGCTATGAAGGAGAAAATTGGCAAAACCTTGTTGCCATTTCCGATATAAAAGGACCCGCAGGGCAGAACGGTAAAGACGGAGCAAACGGAAAAACACCGGAGTTCCGTGTAAATGAGAACAATCTTCAATGGCGTTATGTCAGTGACGAAATATGGTTAAATCTTTACGATCTTTCAAATTTGAAAGGTCTTGACGGAAAAGACGGAATCGACGGAAAGAACGGTGTCGATGGTCTTGACGGCAAAAACGGTGATACGCCGTTCATCGGTGAAAACGGCAACTGGTGGCTCGGAGTGACCGACATTGGCGTAAAAGCCGCAGGTGTTGACGGTGAAAAAGGCGACAAGGGAGATAAAGGAGATGCCGGACAGGACGGTAAGGACGGGGCAAACGGAAAAACACCTGAGTTCCGTGTGAATGAAAACAATCTACAGTGGCGTTATGTCGGCGATGAAATATGGCTTAACCTTTACGATCTTTCAATTTTGAAAGGTCTTGACGGCACAGACGGTAAGGACGGTATAAACGGCAAAGACGGTGTTGACGGTAAAGATGGTGTTGACGGCAAAGACGGTGCTGACGGTAAGGACGGAACAAACGGACAAAACGGCTCTGACGGCAAAGACGGAAATACCCCGTTCATCGGTGAAAACGGCAACTGGTGGATTGGAACGACCGATACGGGAGTGAAAGCCACAGGAGTTGACGGAGAAAAAGGAGACAAAGGAGACACCGGCGAAAAAGGCGAAAAGGGTGACAAGGGAGATAAAGGCGACAAGGGTGATGCAGGTCAGAACGGCAGCTGTTCGGGGTATTTTTACGGAGAGGCAAACGCTCCGAGGACAGTACTGAATAACAGTCGTGTCTATATTTCTGTCTACGAAAAAATAAACAAGGGCGGCTTGATTTCATCCTACAGGAATAATATTACACTCAAAAAAGGACATATTTACAATGTCTGCTTAAGCGGTTCTCTCGAAGTTGGTTCAAACGAATTTAACAACAGCGGCAATTACTCTATTCAGATGACAGACGGTTATGATGACGATCTGTGCAGGGAGCTTACACGAATAAAAAGGGACGGGGCAAAAATACCGTATACCAATGATCAACATTCCTTTAATTTCAACAGAATGTATGATGCGTCAAATAAAGACATTACATTGCAGTTGAGTTTTGAAAATTCGGCATACAATACTTATCTCGGTGGCTTCAGAGGTACTATTACAATAACTGCTCTTGATTAAATTTATATAACGGAGGTGGCGAAAAATGAAAAAACGAATACTTAGTATCCTGCTGACTTTATGCATGACGCTCTGCTTTACGCCGATAAGCGTATTCGCCGAGGAGGTTGGGGCAGGGGGCTCTGCTGCGATAAAGCTTGGTGCAGATGCACTAAGTGTGTTAAGTAAAAATGTAAACACAGCGACCGCACCGACTGTGTATTTCGGGCAAAACCATGAAAATAATCCCGCTGCATGGCGAGTTATCGGCTATGACGGAAGCGGTGTTACAAGCTCACAGGGGGATATTACCCTGCTTGCGGCAGGCGCTATGGGAGTTATACCATTTGTCGATACCATATTAAACAACGAATACGCACCGAGTAATTTGAAAACCGCGATAGATGCGCTTGCGGAAAAGCTGACGACAGAAGAAAATGCTGCCGTAAAGAAACGGGCGCTTACAAGCGGAAGTTACGACGGAGAGAATACCGACTGTGTAGCGGGAGGGCAGGTGGATAACGCTGTATTCTGGCCGCTTTCCACAGCGGAAGCGTTTGCGGTAAACAACGATCTGCGTGCCTTGGAGCCTGCACATCCGAATTGGGTGACAACCGCTTGGTGGCTGCGCTCCCCCGGCTCCAATAAATATCATCTCGCCGTCGTGACTAGTGATGGTTCTGTCCAATACTCTGGGCACACTATCCTCATTTTCAATAATCATCGGACTGTTCGTCCCGCTTTTAAATTAAATATGAACTCTGTCCTTTTTGCATCTGCCGCTGTGGGCGGAAAGCCTGACGGAGGGCTGACCCCGATTCCCGAATACAGCGGAAACGAGTGGAAGCTGACGCTTTTAGATAGTAGACGCAATTTTGCCGTGACGGAAAAAACTGTCAGCGCCGCCCCCGACGATACCGTTACGCTGAATTACAAAGGGGCGACCACAGGGAAAAATGAATATATCTCTGTCATCCTGGCGGATAACAACGGCGCACAGTATTACGGCAGAGTAGCACAACCTACTGCCGAAAGCGGAACGGTTGAAATCAAAATCCCGTCTGACATTGCACCGGGCGACTATACCATGAAGGTATTCAGCGAGCAGTATAACGGTGACTGCAAGACCGACCTTGCAAGTGCTTTTGCGGATGTCACGCTGACGGTGGAAAGTCAGCCTGACGAACAGTTTACCCTCGCCCCTGGCGGCAGATACTATTTTGATCTGTCGGCGATGAACATCCCCGGAACGGTAAACAGCAATTTGCCTGACAGCACACTTCATTATGTGCCTTTTACCTATGTGGGCACGGTCAACGCTTATAAGCTCACATCGGAAATGGCAACCACCGAGGAGTATGCTCAGAAGAATAAATATCCCCACAGCCTATTCATTGCGGACTATGCCGTAACGCATACGGTAAGCTGGGATGACCTGAATACCGCAGGTCTGATTTTCGGCAAAAATTATGCCAGCGGCGGCGTGGACTATACCCTGCGCACACCGTCTGTGGGAAGTGACTGTACGGGTTTAGACGATTCCCAACGCGGCGTGCCCCAAAGCAACGAATGGGACAGGATACTGAACAAGGACAGCAGCTACATCAAAAACTGGAATGGCATATATTCGTGGGGGCAGGATGTTTCTCCTGGCGGCGCGTTGTACCGTGTGGTTCGCGGGTACTTTTCGGCCCGCTCCTTCAACGACAAACTTGCTGCATACTCCTCCCCGTACGTCTGTTTCCGTCCCGTGCTTGAAATCCTGAACCCTGACACACTGGGCTCTGACGGACTGAAGGTCGTTACCCTTGACCTTGGCGGCGGAACGCTGGGTAATAGCTCCGATGCTATTCAGATCATTGTGAAAAACGGCAGTACATTTACCGCTCCCGCATCCGATGGTCTGACCCGCCCGGACGGAGATACCGATAATTATTTTATGTGGCTTGACGGCAATGGCAATTCCTACGAACCCGGTGCCAGTGTTCCGGCTGATGTGACGGAACTGACGGTGCAGTGGACAGCCCCGACCTACGCCGTAACCTTGAATACGAACGGCGGCACGATCAACAACGGCAATGTCACCGGATACACCTACGGCGTGGGTGCAGCACTCCCGGCGGCGGACGATATGACCTATACAGGTCACACGTTCAAGGGCTGGTATGACAACGAAAATCTGACCGGCTCTCCTGTTACGGCAATCGGCGGTACAGAAACGGGCAATAAGGAATACTGGGCAAAGTGGGAGATCAATCAATATACCATCACAGTCAAACCCGAAAACGGCAAAGCGGATATTACCATAACGCAGGACTACGGCACGGCAATTACCGCGCCCGAAGCCCCGACAAGAGAGGGCTACACCTTTATGGGTTGGGATCAGGAAATTCCCAAGACCATGCCTGCCGAAAATATAACGCTCAAAGCACGATGGAAAGACAGTGAAAAGCCCACGGGCGAAATTGTCATAGGCACCAACAAATGGCAGGAATTCTTAAACGAGCTCACCTTCGGCCTGTTCTTTAAGGATACGCAGGAGGTGACGATAAACGCCGCCGACAACAGTGGAACCGTGTTTATCTCCTATTTGGTGACCGATCGGGATCTTTCAGAGGCGGAACTTCAATCTCTTGTATTTAGCGGATATGAGGAGCCGTTTCGCATAGACCGAAACGGGGAATACATTGTTTATGCAATGCTTGTTGACGCGAACCTGAATATAACATACCTTCGTTCCGACCGTGTAACGCTTGACAATGTTCAGCCGGTCATCGGCGGCATAGAAAACGGCAAGACCTATTGTGAAGCACAGACGGTCACCATTGACGAAAAGTACGTAGACACCGTCACCGTAAATGGCACAGAGGTCACGCTTGACGAAAACGGCAGCTTTATTCTTACTGCGGCAGACGGCGAGCAGAAGATTGTTGCTACCGACAAGGCCGGCAACACCGCCGAAATGACCGTAACGGTCAACGATGGGCATACCGGCGGCACAGCCACCTGCACCGAAAGGGCGGTTTGCGAGGTTTGCGGAAAGGCTTTCGGAGAGCCTGACCCGAAGAACCACACCGACCTGGAGCATATTCCCGCAAAGGCGGCGACAAAGACTGCCGGGGGCAATATCGAGTATTGGTACTGTGAAGCCTGCGGCAAGTATTTTGCCGATGCTGCGGCTACCAAAGAGATCAAACAGGCAGATACCGTAACGGCCAAACTGTCGGGCGCTGCCAAATCACCCCAAACCGGTGGGAACAGCGGCGTTGTGACCGTATCGCTGCTAAGCGGCGGTGCGTTCATCTGCTTGGTATCCCGCCGAAAAAAGCGCACCCACACCGTGTAAACCACACAAATCATTGCACAAAAAGAGCAGACATGATGTCTGCTCTTTTTAACACGCGGCAGGAAAGCCCTTTGCGCTCTTTACAGAGAACGATGGGTATGGTAAAATGCAGGGGAGGTGAGCAAAATGTATGAACCCAGCGAAACACGCTACGAGACCATGCCCTATAACCGGTGCGGCAAAAGCGGTCTGCGGCTGCCGGCGCTGTCTGTGGGACTGTGGCAGAACTTTGGCGTGAACAACGATTACGATACCATGAAAGAGATCATTCTAACGGCCTTTGACCATGGGGTGACCCATTTTGATCTGGCTAATAATTACGGGCCGGAGCCGGGGCGGGCAGAGATCAACTTTGGCCGCATATTCAAGGAAAATCTGCGCCCTTACCGGGATCAGCTGATCATCAGCACCAAGGCCGGGTATGAGATGTGGCCGGGCCCCTACGGTGGTCGGGGCGGCAGCCGCAAGTACCTGACTGCTTCCCTGGACCAGAGCTTGCAGCGGATGGGGCTGGAGTATGTGGATATTTTTTACCACCACTGCATGACCCCGGACACGCCGCTGAAGGAGACGGCTCTGTGCCTGGCGGATCTGGTGCGCCGGGGCAAGACCCTGTATGTGGGTATGAGCAATTATGACGGCAAGACCATGCACCGTATGTACCACAAGTGCGACGATGTGCAAGCACCCTTTGTCATCAACCAAAATCGCTATTCCATCTTTGACCGTACGGTGGAGAAAAACAAACTGCTGAAAGAAGCCCGGGACAAGGGCAAGGGCGTGATCTGCTTTTCGCCGCTGGCCCAGGGGCAACTGTCGGATAAATACGCCAAAGGCATCCCGGAGGGCGCCCGCCTGTTTGGCAACGATAAGCTGCAAGCCCATGTGGGTTATGACGGGCACCGTGCCCAGCAGATTGAAAAACTCTATCAGCTGGCAAAAGACCGGGGCGAGACCCTTTCTCAGCTGGCAATCCAGTGGCTGTGGCAGCAAAAGGGGGTCACCTCCGTGCTGGTGGGCGTGCACTCCAAGGCGCAACTGCTGGAGAATTTGGCTGCGCTGGAACAGCCTCCCCTTAGCGAGGCGGACCTGATCCGTATTGACTCTTACAGCAAATAACAGCACTTTATACAGAATAAGTAAAACAAAAGGAACGCGGCTGGCAGTCGGGTTCCTTTTCGTTTGACAGTGCCGGCGGAATATGCTACCCTTTTACCAAGAACGGCGGGCGGCGGCCCGTGATTTGGAGAGAAACGAATGCCCTATATGCAAATGACAGAGGAGCAGTTCAAGGTTCCTGTGCTGAAAAATGTGATCTATGCCCTGCGCCTGGTGTGGCAGACGGACAAGCGCCTACTCATCGGCTATCTGTTGCAAGAGGGGCTGTATGCGGTGTTTTCCCGCTATTTGCAGAATATTTTGTTCTTAAAGATCCTGCTGGATGTGATCACCGGCAGCGGCGACTTTCGCACTTATGTGGGGGAGTTGGCGGCGTTTGCCCTTTTGGCGCTGGTGGTGAAGGTGGCCCAGTGGGAGGGTATGCGCATGGAGAAGTGCGCTACCAAGCGGGTGCTGAAGTTGCTGAACGACCGGATCTTTGAAAAGGCGCTGTCTGTGGATGTGGCCTGTTATGAGAACCCGGAATTCTACGACAAATATCAGCGGGCAACCATGGTGACCACCAATAGCTTTTTTGACCTGATCTGCTTTGATTTTTCTGCCTTTGTGGCGGATGTGGTGGCGCTGGTGTGCGTGATGGCCACCGTGGCGGCGGTGCACCCGCTGTATCTGCTGTTTTTGGTGCCGGTGTTCTTTGTGTTCGCCGTAGAGGTGTATAAGAGCAAGTGCGTCTATCGGCGGGATATGTCCATGACCGCCAACAAACGAATGCAAGCCTATGTGCAGCGCACGGTGTACCTGCGAGAGTACGCCAAGGATATGCGCACCTCCAATATTTTTGCCGTGATGGTTCGGCGTATGGAGGCGGCCACCAAGGCCAATGTGCGCATTTTGAGAGACTACGGCGTGCGGCTGTTTTTGTACAGCGTAGTCAGCAGCCTGCTTGGTGAGCTGCTGCCGGTGCTGGGCACTTATGCCTTTGCCTGCCACAGCTTTGTGCAGGGCAGCGGGCTGACCGTGTCCGGCTTTAGCGTGGTGGCCTCCGGCATTAACGCGGTGCGGGAGTCTACCCTGGACACCACCGAGTGCTTTGACGAAATGACCTTGATGGCGTTGTATTTTCAGAATTTGCGGGAGTTTTTGGACTATCAGCCCCAGGTGGTATCCGGTCCTCTGCCGGTGCCGCCGTTGGAGACGCTGGAATTTTGCCATGTGGACTTTACCTACCCGGGCACCGATCGACAGGTGCTTCACGATGTGAACTTTACCCTGCGGCAGGGCGAGACCCTGGCGGTGGTGGGCATTAACGGCGCCGGCAAATCCACGCTGGTCAAGCTGCTGCTGCGGTTTTACGACCCTACCGATGGCCAAATTCTCTATAACGGCAAGCCGCTGCCGGAATATGACCTGGAGCAGCTGCGGGCTGCCTTTGGCACCGTGTTCCAGGATTATAAAAACTTTGCCCTGTCCGTCAACGAGAATGTGATCGGCCACGCTTGTACCCCGGCGGAAAAAGCTCTGGCAGAGCAGGCGCTGCGCCACAGCGGTGTGTGGGACAAAATTGCCTCACTGCCCCGGGGAGCGGACACGGTGCTGACCCGAGAGTTTGACGAGGCGGGCACCGGTCTGTCCGGCGGCGAAAATCAAAAGGTGTCCACCGCCCGGCTGTTTGCCCGGGACTTCCAGATCGCCGTGCTGGACGAGCCAAGCTCCGCCCTAGATCCGGTGGCGGAGTATAAAATGTATGAGAATTTGCTGCAAGTGACAGAGAACAAGACGGTGATCTTTATCTCGCACCGGCTGTCCAGCGCGGTGCTCAGCGACCGCATTTTGGTGCTGGCCGACGGTCAGGTGCAGGAGAGCGGCTCCCACCGGCAGCTGATGGAGCAAAACGGACTGTATGCGGATATGTTCCGCCT
>OOCH01001646.1_pt1 | contig 16505 bp, 11 predicted proteins | sample 1671641 | NCBI WGS metagenome assembly OOCH01 (sample SAMN06348177, study PRJEB24527) | human gut metagenome | biome: human gut; feature: ankylosing spondylitis patient; material: feces | host: Homo sapiens | place: China | collected 2015-10
CGATTTGGACCCACACGGTCGCCGCACCCGCGCCTGTCTCGCAGGGATATGCGATGCGGAGTACTGCCGAAGCCGTCAGAACCAGCGCTGCCAGCCAGGTAAACACATTTTTCCGGCTGACAAAATAGGAAACTCGTCTTTTCATGTCTTCCATGATACCAATTTCCGGTGAGAAATGCAATGGGGAATTTGAGCGGGGATGCCTTGCGGCAGACAAAAAGGCTCCCCTTATGAAAGGGGAGGATTTGCCCGCTGCGGCGGGGCATCGGTCAGATCTGATAGAGCTCCGGGCGGCGGTCGCGGAACACATTGATCGAGCTGCGGATTTCTCCCAGCACGTCCATCTCGCATTCCGCGGTCAAAATTTGTTCGTTTTCCGCGGCCAGCGCCAGCGTCTCGCCCCATGGGTCGATGATTGCGGAGAAGCCGCCGTAGCGCGTATCGCCTGCGTCGCCGCAGGAGTTGCAGCAGACCACAAACATCTGATTTTCAATGGCGCGCGCCACAGTCAGTGCCCGCAGATGTCCGATGCGCGCCCGCGGCCACTGGCTCACGACGAAGAGCATGTCCATCCCCTGCACGGCGAGTGTCCGCGTCAGCTCCGGGAAGCGGATGTCATAGCAGATTACAAGGCCGCAGTCGTGTCCGTCGAGCCGGAAGCGGCAGAGATGATCGCCGGGCGTGAAATACGCATGCTCGCCCATCGGCGTAAACAGGTGCGTCTTATCATACTCTGCGACGCAGTTCCCCGCGCGGTCAAAGACGCACGCCGTGTTATAGACCTTTCCGCCGCGCACATTCGCGACGCTGCCCGCCACAAGATTCACGCCAAGCTCCGCAGCCAGCCCGCCGAGTTCACGTTTCACCCGCGCGCAGTCCCGGTCGGCCAGCTCGGAAAGACGCTCTTTCGGGAAAAACCCGGTGTTCCATGTTTCCGGCAGGACAACCACGTCCGGTCCGCTCGCCATCGCTTCGCGGATGAGCCGCTTCGCTTTCGCGAAGTTCTCCTCCGGCTGCGCGAAGAGCATGTCCATCTGGATGCAGGCGGTCTTCATCCGGCGAACTCCTTCCCAGCCTGAAGCGCCTGCATGTTGAGGTCGAAAAGGTCGGCCTTGCGCGCCGGGATGACCTTGTGCAGCGCGTCCGCGAGGCTCTCCTCCCGGACACACCCGGTCTTCGCGATCAGCGCGCCGAGCAGGATCATGTTGGCAAGCGTCGGCATTCCCATGTCCATTGCCATCTTCGTGGCCGGGACGTAATAAGCCTCCACATCCGTGCGCGTAACCTTGCGGGCGATGAGCGTGGAGTCGAGGAAAATTTTCCCGCCCGGCTGCACGGCGTTTTCATATTTATCGAGCGAAGGGTTGTTCATAACCATGAGCACGTTCGGCGTGTTTACGATCGGCGAGCCGACCGGGGCGTCCGACAGAATGACGTTGCAGTTCGCCGTGCCGCCGCGCATCTCCGGGCCATAGGACGGCAGCCAGCTGAGCTCCCGCCCTTCGATGAGGCCCGCGTAGGCCAGAACCTTTCCGGAGAACAGCAATCCCTGTCCGCCGAAGCCCGCAATCACGATTTGATGATCTGCCATCTCTCAGCCCTCCTTGTCTCGGTAGACACCCAGCGGATAGTACGGGATCATCTTCTCGTCGATCCACTCCAGCGCCTTCTGCGGCGTCAGGCCCCAGTTCGTCGGACAGGCCGACAGCACCTCGATCAGGGAGAAGCCCTTGCCCTCCACCTGATAACGGAACGCCTTTTCGATCGCTTTTTTTGCGTTTTTCACGTTTTTCACATTGTTCACGGTCACGCGCTCGAGATACGCCGGGGCCTCCAGCGTCGCGAGCATCTCGCAGATCCGGATCGGCCAGCCGCAGGTGTTAACGTCGCGTCCATAGGGCGACGTCTGTGTGATCTGGCCGGGCAGAGAGGTCGGGGCCATCTGGCCGCCCGTCATGCCATAAATCGCGTTGTTGACAAAGATGACCGTGATATTTTCGCCGCGCGCCGCGGCGGAGACGGTCTCGCAGAGGCCGATGGACGCGAGGTCGCCGTCGCCCTGATAGGTGAAGACGATGTTGTCCGGCAGCGACCGCTTCACACCCGTCGCGACTGCGGGCGCACGTCCGTGCGACGCCTCGACCATGTCACAGGTAAAGTAGTCATAGGCCAGTACGGAACAGCCGACCGGCGCAATGCCGATCGTCCGGCCCTCGATGCCGAGCGTGTCGATCGCCTCGGCGACGAGCCGATGGATGATGCCATGCGTGCAGCCGGGGCAGTAGTGGAATACGGCGTCGGTCAGCGCCTTCGGTTTTTCAAATACAACAGCCATCAGTCGTTCCCTCCTTCGTTTGCCTTACGGATCGCGTCCAGCACCTCATCCGGCGACGGGATCATGCCGCCCACGCGGAAGCAAAGGTCGACCGGCTTTTTGCACGCTACCGCCAGCTGCACATCCTCGCGCATCTGGCCCATGTTGAGCTCCACGCAAACGAACCGCTTCACCTGATCAGCGGCCTTGCGCAGCGGTGCCTTCGGGAACGGCCAGAGCGTGATCGGCCGGATCATGCCGGCCTTGATGCCCTGCTTGCGCGCTTCGACGATCGCGTTGCGCGACACGCGCGCGGTAATACCGCAGGACACGATGCAGACCTCGGCGTCCTCCATCATGAACGCTTCCCACATGCACTCATTCTTCTCGATCTCGGCGTATCGCTCGAAGCGCTCGATGTTCAGCCGCTCGAGCTCCGCCGGGCTGAGGTAGAGGGAGTTGACAACGTGATGCTTCCGCTGGCACTTCGTTCCAGTGACGGCCCAATCCTTTTCAGTTGTGTCCGGGTCACGCGCCTCCGGCAGCTGCACGGGCTCCATCATCTGACCCATCGTGCCGTCAGCCAGCAGCATCGCCGGCATCCGGTATTTTTCCGCAAGGTCAAACGCCTTTCCGGTCAGGTCGGCCATCTCCTGAACCGACGCCGGAGCCAGTACCAGCACATGGAAGTCGCCGTGGCCAGGTCCGCGCGTCGCGAGGAAGTAGTCGGACTGCGATGGCTGAATGCCGCCGAGGCCGGGCCCGCCGCGCTGCACATTGACAATGACTGCGGGCAGATCTGCGCCCGCCAGATACGAAATGCCCTCGCACTTGAGCGCGATACCGGGGCTGGAGGACGAGGTCATCGCCCGCTTGCCCGTCGCGGCCACGCCGTAAACCATGTTGATGGCCGCGATCTCGCTCTCGGCCTGCAAAAACGTCCCGCCGATCTTCGGCATTTTCTTCGCCATATAGGCCGCGACCTCGGTCTGCGGCGTGATGGGATAGCCCAGATAGTGGCGGCACCCGGCAAGGATCGCGGCCTCCGCGATGGCCTCGTTGCCCTTCATCAATACTTTTTCCTGCATCTTCCCGCCCTCCTTACTTTTCTACCGTAATGACACAGTCGGGACACATCGTCGCGCAGAACGCACAGCCGACGCACTTGTCCGGCTCCGTCAGCTCCACGGGCGCATGTCCCTTTTGATTCAGCCGCGTCTTCGACAGCGCCAGCAGCCCCTTCGGACAGGCGTTCACACACAGGCCGCAGCCCTTGCAGAGTTCTTCCTGAAATATCAGTTTTGCCATCTTGTTCCTCCATTTATCGTAATTGGTAATATAGCTTCTGGATCTCCATCGGGAACAGGTTTGGAATGCTCCCGCGCAGCGCGTCGCAGAGCCGTGCAGCGCAGCAGGTCATCTTGAGCGGCAGCCCTGCCCGCGCGGCGACCGCTTCCGCATAGGGCATGCTTGACAGCACATCCGCCGCCGCCGTCGCCTGCCCGAGATTCGTATTGTTGACGACTGCCGTGAACGGCAGCCCACAGGCGGCCTCGATTTCCCGCAGCACAAGGATCGTATCCGCTACCGTCCTTGTCAGCGGCCGGGCCCGGTTGATGACGAACAGCATCTCATAATCACCCTCCGCCCGGATCTCCGGAACATAGCGCCCCAGTGCCAGCGCTCCGCGGTCGTCTCCGCCGATGTCCAGCACGCCGCATTCTCCCCGCTCCGCAATCAGCGCGTAGGTCTCCTTCGGCATGGCCGGAACATCGAGATTCGAATTTGCAAACGGTGAGACGATCAGTCCGATCCCCTCTTTTTTCAGATCTTCTTCTGAATCCTTCGTCCGGAAATAGGGATTTACAATGTCAAGATCGGCCACAGTCACGGCTTCGCCTTTTCGCCGGAGCCACCGCGCATAATTCAGCGCGATATTCGTCTTTCCACTGCCGTAATGTCCGGCAAAAAGCGTTAGGCGTTTGTGTGTCATGGCCGACTCCTCCTTCAGAGCTTGCTTCTGATGATTTTTCCGCTGGTGGTCTTTGGAAGCGCTTCGCGGAATTCCACAATACGGGGATATTTGTACGGCGCAGTATGCGTCTTGACATAGGTCTGAATTTCTTTTTTCAGCGCGTCCGTGCCCTCGGTGCCCTTGACCAGCACGATGCTGGCCTTGACGACCTGCCCGCGCACCTCATCCGGCGCGGCGGACACACCGCACTCGAGCACATACGGCAGCTCCATGATGACATTTTCGATTTCAAACGGTCCAATGCGGTAGCCGGAGGACTTGATGACGTCATCCGCACGGCCGACATACCAGTAGAAGCCGTCCTCGTCACGCCAGGCGAGGTCGCCCGTGTGGTAGAAGCCATCGTGCCACGTTTTTGCCGTGACCTCCGGGCTGTTGTAGTATTCGTAGGCAAGTCCGCAGGGAATGCCATTTTGAATGTTGATGCAGATCTCTCCCGTGTCGCCGGCCTCCGCTTCATGCCCGCTGCTGTCCAGAAGATGCACATCGTAGAGTGGGACAGGCTTGCCCATAGAGCCGATCTTATGGCTGTCGCCAGCCAGATTGCCGATGATGAGCGTCGATTCAGACTGCCCAAAGCCCTCCATGATGCGCAGACCGGTTGCTTTTTCAAACTGGCGGAACACCTCAGGATTGAGCGCTTCACCGGCGATAGACGCATGCTGAATAGAAGAAAGATCAAATCGGGACAGGTCCTGCTTGATCAGCATGCGGTACATCGTGGGCGGCGCACAGAATGTCGTGATCTGATACTTCGCAAACATCGGCAGAATTTTTTCTGCATCAAAGCGGTCGAAATCATAAACAAACACAGCCGCCTCACACAGCCACTGACCGTAGAGCTTTCCCCAGAGGCTCTTGGCCCAGCCGGTGTCGGAGATGGTCAGGTGCAGCCCGTCCGGGTTGACCTGATGCCAGTATTTTGCGGTGATAAAATGTCCAAGCGGATATTTATAGTTGTGTGCTGCAATTTTCGGGTATCCGGACGTACCGGAGGTAAAGAACATGAGCATCGGCTCGTCGCCGCAAGGCGCGTCATCCCTGCGCGTATAGCGGCGGGAAAACAGGCCGTATTCCGCATTGAAATCGTGCCAGCCGTCCCGGCTGCCGCCAACCATGATCTTTGTCAACTTCATCCCGGTGTCGGCCTCTGCAATGTCGACATGGTACGCAGTATCGCCGTCTGCCGTGCAGAGAACTGCACTGACGCCCGCTGCCTGGAAGCGGTAAGAGAAATCATGCTCCACAAGCTGATTGGTAGCCGGAATCGCAATGGCGCCGATCTTGTGCAGCCCCAGAATGGCAAACCAGAACTGGTAATGCCGCTTGAGCACGAGCATCACGCGGTCGCCGCGTCGGATGCCGAGCGAGGTAAAGTAATTGGCGGCCTGGCTGGAAGCATCTTTCATGTCCTTGAATGTGAACCGCCGCTCCGTTCCATCCAGAGCCACATGCAGCATGGCGAGCTTTTCAGGCTTTTCACGGCCCAGCGCATCCACAATGTCAAATGCGAAATTGAAGGATTGCTCATTTTTGAAAGCGATGGACTGCAGTTTCCCGTTTGCATCCTCGGGCGCATCGACGAAGCGGGTGTAAATGCGCGCCTCCGGATCCGGACTCTGCGCCGTCTCGATCATGGCAGCGCGGTCGCCGCCGGCCTCCGGGAGGCTCGGCTCCTGTGGGCGGAGCACGATCGCATAGAACAGGCAATCCTGACCGTCCGCAGCAACCATGCCGTGCGGAATGGAGCTGTCATAGTAGATGCAGTCGCCTTCATGCAGAAGCTCGGTATGTCCGCCGACCTGAACTTTCATACTGCCGCGAATGACAAGATCACATTCCTGCCCGACGTGGCTGGTCAGCTCAATGTCCGAATAGAATGCTTCGTCAGAGTATTTGTTTTCAACGAACAGCGGGTCTGCAATGCGGTTCTGAAAGCCGGAGGCCATGTTGTAATAGATCATCTCATGGGCCTGCTCGATCTTCTGTCCATTACCCGCGCGTGTCAGCGTATAGGATCGAAGCTTTGGGCTGCTGCCCTCGATGAGATCTGTAACGTCAACGCCAAAAGCCAGCGCGCAGCGGTAGAGAAAAGCGAAGTTGAGGTCGCTCTGCCCGGCCTCACAGCGAAGATATTCTTCTTCGCTCGTGCCTGTTTTCAGCGCCATCGTCTGCGCCGAAAAGCCGGAGATCTCGCGCAGCTCTCGGATGCGTCCTGCCATTTCCTGAATTTTGAAGTCCAGCCCTGTGAGTGTTTTTTTCATGGTGTTACCTCCGTGGATGCAAAAAGCCCGTCTCAAAGAAATGATTCTTTGAGACGGGCTGCATACAGCATACCCGCGGTACCACTCAAATTGCACCTGCCTCACGGCAGATACCACTCATCGACTTCCAGCAAAGTCTAAGCACTGACGCAGCTGACGCGGGAGAGGTCTACTTGCTCTTGCGGGCGTTCTTCTCTCCGGCTCGGGAGCTACAAATTCTGCGCGTCTGTTACCGGTTCACACCATCCACCGGCTCTCTGAAACAGGACTTGCGCGGAACCCTCTCCGTCGTAGCCTTTATTGTTGTTAAGAATCATAACGAAAAAGTATGCAATTGTCAAGAAAAATTTTCGGTGGTTTTCTGTTGTCATCATCCCTGTCTGCCGGAGCTGCATATGGGGGCAAACCAGCGTAACCCAGAGAACACATATTGAGCGTATGCCGGTCCGGTTTGATCGCCGCATCGTCGAAAGATCCCGGTCATCAGAGCTTGCTTCGGATGATCTTGCCGCTGATGGTCTTCGGGAGCTCTTCTTTGAACTCCACAATTCTCGGATACTTATACGGCGCGGTATGCTGCTTGACGTAGTTCTGGATTTCCTTCTTCAGCGCCTCCGTGCCCTCGGTGCCCTTGACCAGCACGATGCTGGCCTTGACAACCTGCCCGCGCACCTCGTCCGGCGCGGCAGACACGCCGCACTCGAGCACGTAGGGCAGCTCCATGATGACGTTTTCGATCTCGAACGGCCCGATGCGGTAGCCGGAGGACTTGATGACGTCGTCCGCGCGGCCCACGTACCAGTAGAAGCCGTCCTCATCGCGCCACGCGAGGTCGCCGGTGTGGTAGAGCCCGTCGTGCCAGACGGCCTCGGTGCGCTCCTTGTCCTGATAGTAGCCGAGGAACAGCCCGCAGAAACGCTCGCGTCCCGCGGTGTGGATGACGATCTCGCCCGTGTCGCCGTCGGCAGTCGGGGTGCCGTCCTGATTGACAAGGTCGATGCCGTAGCCGGGGATGGGCTTGCCCATCGAGCCGGGCTTGAGCGGCTGGCCGACAAGGTTCGCAATGCCGAGCGTCATCTCCGTCTGGCCGAAGCCCTCGGCGATCTGCAGCCCCGTCGCCTTTTCAAACTGATAATAGACCTCCGGGTTCAGTGCCTCGCCCGCGGTCGTCGCGTGCTGGATGGAGCTGAGGTCGAAGCGGGACAGGTCCTGCTTGATCAGCATCCGGTACATCGTGGGCGGCGCGCAGAACGTCGTGATGTTGTATTTGGCGAACATCGGCAGGATCTTCTCGGCGTCGAACCGATCAAAGTCGTAGACGAACACCGCACCCTCGCACAGCCACTGGCCATACAGCTTGCCCCAGAGCGCCTTGCCCCAGCCGGTCTCGGAGATCGTGAAGTGCAGTCCGCCGGGCTGCACCCAGTGCCAGTACCGGGCCGTAACGTAATGGCCCAGCGCATATTTGTAGCTGTGAACAGCGATCTTCGGATAGCCGGTCGTGCCGGACGTGAAGAACATCAGCATCGGGTCGTCGCCGCAGGGCGCGTCTGCCGTGCGCGTGTAGCGCCGGGAGAACAGGCCGTATTCCGCGTCAAAGTCGTGCCAGCCCTCGCGCTTGCCGCCGACGAGCACCTTCGTCAGATGCACGCCCGCGTCGGCCTCCGCGATGTCGACCTGATGGGCCGTGTCGCCGTCCGCCGTACAGACGATCGCGCTGACGCCCGCCGCCTGGAAGCGATAGGAGAAATCATGCTCCATCAGCTGGTTCGTCGCCGGGATGGCAATCGCGCCCAGCTTATGCAGGCCGAGGATCGCAAACCAGAACTGATAGTGCCGCTTGAGCACCAGCATCACGCGGTCGCCGCGCTTCACGCCGAGCGACGTGAAATAGTTCGCCGCCTGACTCGAGGCGTCCTTCATGTCCTTGAACGTGAACCGCCGCTCAGTCCTGTCGTTTGCGATATGCACCATCGCGAGCTTGTCCGGCTCACGCCGTGCGAGGCCGTCCACAATGTCGAATGCAAAGTTGAACTTGTCCTCGTTGCGGAACTCCAGCCGCTCCAGCGAGCCGTCTTCCTTTTCCACCCCGTGGACAAACTGGTCGCAGAGCAGCTGCTGCTCCGGCGTCTCCTCGAGCGTCCGGGTGCGCACGGCGAATTCCTGCTCCTGTTCGCTGCTCGCCATGATCATTGCGAGGAACACACAGTCCTGCCCATCCACGGCGATCATGCCGTGCGGCGTGGAGCTCTTGTAGAAGATGCTGTCGCCCTCGTGGAGCACTTCCTCGTGTTCGCCGACGCGCACACGGAGCGTCCCCTTCACGACGAGGTCAAATTCCTGTCCGGCATGCGTCGTGGTGTGGATCGGCTGGCTCTGCAGCTCCTTGGAATACTGATAGGTGACCCAATACGGCGTCGCCAGCTTCTGCCGGAACATTGCCGCCATATTCTGAATGGTGATGCCGTCCTCGCTGGCCGTCACCGGACCCATGCCCCGGCGCGTCACCGTGTAGCTCGAGAGCTTGGCGCTCTGGCCTTCGAGCAGATCAGTCAGCTCCACGCCGAACGCCAGCGCGCACTTGTGCATGAACGTAAACGGGAAATCGACCGTGCCCTGCTCATAGCTGTGATACTGCTCGACGCTGACCTCGGTCTTCTCGGCCATCTCCGCTTCGCTGTAGCCGACGATCTCGCGCATCTCGCGGATTCGCTCTGCGATCTCCATCAGCGGGTTGGCAGCCGGCTTCTTGGTTTGCATCATCATAGTGGGTTCCTCCTGTGTTAAACTGTGTAAGTTACTTCGAACGAAAAAACTCGCCTCAAGGATTCCTAAGAATCTTTGAGGCGAGTTTGTGAATCACAATACCCGTGGTACCACTCAAATTGCAGCTCTGAGAACTGCCGCTTCAGGCTCTGACAAGCCCTATCCCGTAACGTGGGCGGACGAGAGGCGTCTACTTGCGAATGGTGTTCGGGCCTCCAGCTCGGAAGTGATGGGTCACAGGAGTTCGTGCTGCCGATTTGCACCAACCATCGGCTCTCTGAAAGCAGTCCGTCCGACCGTCTTCGTCACAGCTTTTTTTGATTTGAACTTGCCCCAAATTTAACACAGTCTTTGCAGGCTGTCAAGTATAAATTTTACTAATACCGGCTATCGGTGCTTACCGCTTCACCTGCTCGGCGGTCTGCGCTGTGTCGATCCCGGCTGCGCCCTTCAGGCCGAGGCGCTCCGTCGCCTCCTCGCGCATCTTGTATTTCAGGATCTTTCCGGCTGCGTTCATCGGGAATGCGTCGACAAAATCGATGTATTTCGGCACCTTGTGCCGCGCCATGCTGGCCTTGATATAGTCCAGCATCTCCTCCACGGTCACGCTGCCGGGCTCCTTGAGGATGATGCAGGCCATGGCCTCCTCGCCGTATTTCTTGTCCGGCACGCCGATGACCTGTACGTCCTTGACGGCCGGGTGGGTGTAGATGAATTCCTCGATCTCCTTGGGGTAGATGTTCTCGCCGCCGCGGATGATCATGTCCTTCAGCCGCCCGGTGATGCGGTAGCAGCCGTTTTCGTCCCGGCAGGCCAGATCGCCGGAGTGCAGCCAGCCCTCGCGGTCGACGGTCGCGGCCGTGGCCTCGGGCATCTTGTAGTAGCCTTTCATGGTGTTGTAGCCGCGCGAGCAGAACTCGCCGTTGACGCCGTCCGGCACTTCCTCGCCGGTCTCGGGGTCGATGATCTTGCACTCGATGTGCGGGAAAGCGTAGCCGACCGTGTTGCACCGCAGATCGAGCGGGTCGCCGCAGGCGCTCATGGTGCTGCCGGGGGCGGATTCGGTCTGGCCGTAGACGCTGACGATGTCGGTCATGTGCATCTCGTCCGGCTGGGCGGCCCGGCGCATCAGCTCCGGCGGGCAGCCGGAACCGGCCATGATACCGGTGCGCATGTAGGAAAAATCGGTCTTTTTGTAGTCCGGATGGTTGAACATGGCGATGAACATCGTCGGCACACCGTTGAAGCAGGTGATGCGCTCCTGATTGATGCAGGCGAGCGAGACCTTGGCCGAGAAATACGGCATCGGGCAGAGCGTCGCACCGTGCGTCATGCAGGAGGTCATGGAGAGCACCATGCCGAAGCAGTGGAACATCGGCACCTGGATCATCATCCGGTCGGCCGTGGACAGATCCATCCGGTCGCCGATGCATTTGCCGTCGTTGACGACGTTGTAGTGCGTCAGCATGACGCCCTTCGGGAAGCCCGTTGTGCCGGAAGTGTACTGCATATTGCACACGTCGTCCGGCCGCACGCCCGCGGCCATGCGCAAAATCTGCTCGCGCGGGACCATATTGGCCCGATCCATCGCCTCGTCGAAGGTCAGGCAGCCCGGCATCCGGAAGCCGACGGTGATGACGTTGCGCAGGAACGGCAGCTTGCGGCAGTGCAGGGCGGAGCCGGGCTTTGCGTCGGCCAGCTCCGGGCAGAGGGTCTGGATGATCTCACGGTAGTTCGAGTCCAGACAGTGGTCAATCATGACGAGCGTGTGCGTGTCGGACTGCCGCAGCAGATATTCCGCCTCGTGGATCTTGTACGCCGTGTTGACCGTGACGAGCACGGCGCCGATCTTCGTCGCGGCCCAGAAGGTGATGAACCACGCGGGCACGTTCGTGGCCCAGATGGCGACCTTGCTGCCCCGGCGCACGCCGAGCGAGACGAGCGCGCGGGCAAAATCGTCCACGTCGTCGCGGAACTGCGCGTAGGTCCGCGTGTAGTCGAGCGTCGTGTATTTGAACGCGTACTGGTCCGGGAATTCCTCGACCATCCGGTCGAGCACCTGCGGGAAGGTCTCGGAGATGAGGCTGTCTTTCTTCCAGACGAACTTGCCGGTATGCGCGGCGTTGTCGTAGAGCGTCTTTTTCTTGCCGCGCGGGGAATCGAAGCGGTGCATATAGTTGACGAAATGTGGGAAGATGACCTCCGGGTCGGTCAGGTCGGGCATCCATTCCGGCTTCCACTCGAGCGAGAGGAAGCCGTCATAGTCGATGGAGGACAGCGCCTGCATCATGCTGCCGACGGGCAGCGTGCCCTCGCCGATGAGGTCATAGCTGCCGTCGTCGTCCGAGTCGCGCAGGTGAACGTGGCGGACGTAGGCGCCGAGGTTTTTGATGGTCGTGTCGGCGGATTCGCCGTGGTCCCGGTAGGGATGGTGCATATCCCAGAGCGCGCCCAGCTGGTCGCAGGCAAATGCATCGAGCAGCGTGCGCAGCCGGGCCGTGTCGGAAAAGACGCCGCTGGTCTTGAGCAGGATCGTGATCCCCTGCGCCTCGGCGGCGGGGAGGAGCGCTTCGAGTGCGGCGGAGATCCGCGCGTCGTCATCGCGCTGCGCAGTCACGGAGACATACGGACACTGCACGTCGTGCGCCAGCTGCATGAGAGCTGTCACGGTCTCGGTGCAGTCCTCGCCCGCGATGTCGCAGGCGGTATCGAAGCACGGGATGCACAGGCCCTTCTGCCAGAGCTCCCGCGCCGTCGCGGCGGCGGTATAGCGGTGCAGCGGGCCGCCGCGGCCGGTCAGCTCCGGCGTTTTGTGGACGTTATAGAGCTCGATGCCGCCGAAGCGCATGGTCTCGGCCATCTGCACCTGCTGCTCCCAGGGGATCTGCTGCCAGCCGCGTGTGGAAAACGATACATTCATGTGCTGCTTCCTCCTCAGGCGTTCGCCGCTTCTTCGTAGACGATCTTGTTGATGGCGTTGAGATACGCGTGCACGGACGCGCCGATGATATCGGTCGAGATGCCGCGGCCGGAATAGAGCTTGCCGCCGCTGCGGAGCTTGACGACCGACTCGCCCATGGCCTCGCGGCCCTCGGTGACGGCCTGGATCTGGAAATCATCCAGCTCGTAATGGCGGCCGAGGATCGATTCAATGGCCAGGAAGGCCGCGTCGACCGGGCCGTCGCCCAGGCTCACGCCCGAGAGCGTCTGGCCGTTTTTCGTGAGCTTCATCTGCGCCGAAGCGCTGATGGTGTTGCCGGTGTTGATGACGTAGCTTTCGAGCCGGTACGTCGGCGGCACCTGCAGCGCGGCGGAGGCGATGATGGCGTCGAGCTCCTTCTCACCCACGGTCTGTTTCTTCGCCGCGATGCGGCAGAAGGCCTCGTAGACCTTCGCCCCGTCCTCCTCCGAAAGATCGTAGCCGAGGGCGGCGGCCATCTTCATGACGGCCTCCTGCGTGTCGTGCACGGTCAAAACTGCGCCGGAGGAGGTCTGCACGCCGTTGTCAAACGGCGAGAGCTGGCTGCGGCCCGTCTGACACATCCAGGCGATCTGCGACAGCAGGCGGTTCATCTGCGTGAACTGCAGCGTGCTGACGACGCCGAAGTCCTGGGCCTTGGCCGCCAGCAGCTTCGCCATGTGCGCGAGGTTCGCAGTGTCGACGCAGTAGGCCGCGGCCTTGATCTCGCCGACCCCGGCGGCGATGGCGCTCACGGCGCACGCGTCCGCCATCGACAGCGCGTCCGAGCAGCTCACGCCGAAGCGCACGTCATTCGTCTGCGGCACGGCTTCATAGATCCCGCGCACGAAGCTGCCGAACGCGTCCGGCAGCATGTTCCCCGCTGCGTCGCAGACGGTCACGCCGGCCGCACCGGCCGCGATCGCGGTCTGCAGCGCCTCAGCGAGGAAGGCGGGATCGGCGCGCGTGGCGTCGTCCGCGAGGAATTCCACGTCCTCGCAGACCGCCCGCGCCGCCGCGACGGTCTGGCGGATCGCCTCGAGCATGGCGGCGGGCTTTTTGCCCGCGAGGTATTCCATCTGCACGGCGCTGACCGGCGCGGGGACCTGGATGCGCGGGTGCTTCGCCTCCCTGAGCGCGGCCCAGACCAGCGAAACGCTCGCCGGGTCCAGCGCGACCGGCACGCATACGGCGCTTTCCTTCACCGCAGAGGCGACGGATTTGATGAGCAGACTGTCGATCTTTGGGTTTTCGACCGCGTGCAGCTCAATGACGCTCACGCCCAGCCGGTCGAGGAGCTTGGCAAGCTCGATCTTCTCGCGGAACGAGAGCGTATAGCCCGCGGCCTTGCCCGCCTGGCGGATCGTGGTATCTGTCACGGAAATGTGTTTCATCATAGGTTCCTCCTTTTTTCGGAAAACAAAAAGTCCCTGAAGCCAACTGGCTTCAGGGACGAAATAGCTTCGCGGTACCACCCTGCTTATCCCCCGCCTCACGGCGGACGATCACTCTCGGACTCTGACAAGCCCATAGCCGGTAACGAGGCCAAACGGGCCATGCTACTTGTCTCCGTTCGCAGTGCCTACTCGGGAAGCAGACTGACCGCTGTCTTTGGTACCGGCTCACACCAGCCGCCGGTTCTCTGAGACGCTCCAACAGGGCCATAATTCCGTCATCGTATTTCGTGGTTATCAATACTTGCGGCCATTAAAGCACGATTCCCACCGCTTGTCAAGCACACAGTCCAAGATTCGACATTTTCACAAAACCATGCGTCCTCTCCGCACCGCGTCTTTGTGCAATCAGTGCTCTGCGCACGCGTCACCGCAGCGTCCCAGCGGCGCTGACTGGCACAATGGCCGCCAGCAGCAGTATGATCAGAAACAGGGAAGCGCAGACCTTTTTCATGGAACATTCCTCTTTGTATACCCCCCTATACTGCATCCTCAGGCCTAGGGTGTAAACCAGCAGACTTTTGAACGAAAGAGAAGTCCTTCCGGTTTCCCGGAAGGACTTCTCTTGCTCTGCGCGGTATTTTGTTGTTGTCCTTATGCGTGTTCGCCTTTTCCGGCGGGCGCGTTTTGTATTTTGGGGATCAGAACAGGTTCTTCTCGGTTTCCTTGTCGAAGAAGTGCATCAGCTCGGGCTTGAAACTGTACTTCACGGGCTTGTGGCTGCCGTGGACAGCGTCGAGGTCGATGTCGGTCGTCGGGACGACGATGACGACGTCCTTGCCGTTGGAGTTGACGTGCAGATGCAGCTCGGAGCCCATCAGTTCGGAGACGTCGACCATGGCGTCGATGCCGTCCTGAGACAGGTGGATATGGACCGGGCGGACACCGGCGATGATGTCGACGGGCACCTTGTCCATCTTCTTGAGCGCTTCCTGCTTGTCGGCGGGCAGCTCGAAATCCTTGCCCTGCACGGTCGCGACGTACTTGTCGCCCTTCTTGGACAGCGTTGCGTCAAAGAAGTTCATCTGCGGCGTGCCGATGAAGCCGGCGACGAAGAGGTTTGCCGGATGGTTGAAGACCTCCTGCGGGGTGCCGATCTGCTGGATGAAGCCGTCGCGCATGATGACGATGCGGTCGCCCAGGGTCATGGCCTCGACCTGGTCGTGGGTGACGTAGATGAAGGTGGTGTCGATCTTCTCGCGCAGCTTGATGATCTCAGCGCGCATCTGGTTACGCAGCTTGGCGTCGAGGTTGGACAGCGGCTCGTCCATCAGGAAGACCTTCGGGTTCCGGACGATTGCACGGCCGATGGCGACACGCTGGCGCTGGCCGCCGGACAGAGCCTTCGGCTTACGGTTGAGGTACTGGGTGATATCGAGGATCTCGGCGGCCTCACGGACCTTGCGGTCGATCTCCGCCTTCGGGGTCTTCTTCAGCTTCAGGGAGAAGGCCATGTTATCATAAACGGTCATGTGGGGATACAGAGCGTAGTTCTGGAAGACCATGGCGATGTCGCGGTCCTTCGGGGCCACGTCGTTCATGAGCTTGCCGTCGATGTACAGCTCGCCCTCGGAGATCTCTTCCAGACCTGCGACCATGCGCAGCGTCGTGGACTTGCCGCAGCCGGACGGGCCGACGAGAACGATGAATTCCTTATCGGCGATGTCGAGGTTGAACTCCTGCACGGCGACGACGCCCTTGTCGGTGATCTGAAGGTTGACCTTCTTCTCCTCGGCAGGCTCTTCGCCCTTCTTCTTTTTCTTGCTCTTCTTTTCTTCGCCACTGACGAACGGGTAGATTTTCTTGACGTTTACGAGTTTTACTTCTGCCATACTGTTTGGACTCTGACTGCGCTGCCTCCGCACCGCATTCTCACGACCGCCGGGCTTGGCGGACGCATTGCGGCATGTCTCCACAATGCCGCACCGGGAGCCTCCCGGATAAAAAATCCTCCTTATTATTGCCGCAGGGCACCATAAGTGTGGATTGGTACACCACGACTAAGATACAGATATTATATCAGATTGCTCCGGTAAAGTCATTTGTCGCTTTTGCTGAAATTTTACGCAGAAACACGGCAGAACGCACAAACCAGCTCCCCCCGTTTACTTTTTCCCCAGCCCCTGATACAATAGAAAAAGCATACACATAGGAGGGATGGCGCATGAAGCAGACGACGCTCTGCTATCTTGAGCGCGATGGACAGTATCTGATGCTCCACCGCGTAAAAAAGGAGCACGACGAAAATCACGACAAATGGATCGGCGTCGGCGGAAAATTTGAACCGGGCGAGGATGCCCTTGCCTGCGTAATGAGGGAAGTGACCGAGGAGACCGGCCTGACGATGCAGGCCCCGGCCTACCGCGGCATAGTGGATTTTTATTGTACCCCCTGGCCAGCCGAGCGGATGCACCTGTACACCTGCACCCAGTTTGCCGGCACCATGACCGATTGCAGCGAGGGCACGCTGGAATGGGTGCCCAAGCAGGCCGTACAGGATCTGCCCATCTGGCAGGGCGATAAGATTTTCTTCGACCTGCTGGCGAAGGATGCTCCGTTTTTCCATCTGGAGCTGCACTATGAGGGGGATACCCTGACCAAAGCGGTGCTGGATGGGGAAAAATTGGCATTACTGTAAATCTGTAACGACAACTGAACCAACCTTGACCACCAAAGTGTCACCGATAAAGGCGCAGCAGTCATCTGCCGGGAA
>OOCH01001658.1_pt1 | contig 16404 bp, 9 predicted proteins | sample 1671641 | NCBI WGS metagenome assembly OOCH01 (sample SAMN06348177, study PRJEB24527) | human gut metagenome | biome: human gut; feature: ankylosing spondylitis patient; material: feces | host: Homo sapiens | place: China | collected 2015-10
CCCGCCAATAAGGTCTTTGCACAGGGTGCGTTTGCCGCTGTGTCCAACATCATCACGGCTGTCGTCGTCGGCGGCCTGCTGATTCTGGCCTACACCAAGACCATCGCCAAGAAGGGTTCTCTGGACAAAGAGTGATCCGCTGTTAAACCCGTATGCCTTCCCACAAACGCGGGAAGGCATTTTGCTGTTCCACCACAATTTCCCCTGCGAGGTGCCGTATGGCTGAAACGAGAACCCCGATCATATCCTTCAAAAATTTTTCCTTCCAATATCGCGCCCAGAAGCAGCCCACGCTGCATGACATCAATCTGGACATCTACCCCGGGGAGCGCGTGCTGATCGCCGGGCCGTCCGGCAGCGGCAAGACGCTCATTCTGGCGCATCAGGCTTGGAACCTGCCGCGGGTGGACAAAAAGATCCGCCGTGTGCTGGTGACCTGCTTCAATCTGTCGCTGGTGGGCTACATCCGCCGCTTGCTGGCCCGCAAGGGCGCCAGCCTTGGCCCGGACGGGGTAGAGGTGGTGCCGTTTTACAGTGTTTGTGAACGTATCCTGGGCGAACCGCTGACCCATGCCGAGGAGAGCGAGTATTACAACATCATCGTGCAGGAGGCACAGGAGCGCCTGCAAGGGGAGCATCCGCTCAAAGGGCACTGGGATGCCATCCTGGTCGATGAGGGGCAGGATTTTTCCCCGGAGATGGCGCACGTCCTGCTGGCCTTGCTGCCGCCGCATGGGGTGCTGACCGTGGCCCAGGATGAACAGCAATGCCTGTACCAGCCGGAGGACAGCGGCTGGGAGAAAATGGGCATCGCCGGTCTGCGGCTGCGCCGTTTGCAACGCCAGTACCGCAACACACGGGCCATCGCCCGGATGGCCTTGCGTCTGCTGCCGGAAGGTGAGCCCGTGCCGAAGCTGGCAGGCGCTGAAGGGGAGGCCCCCTGTTGGCTGCAAAGCGCCGATGCGCCTGCGCTGGTGCGCGATGTGGCGGATGCCGTGGCCACTCTGATACGGGAGGGCGTGCCCATGAGCGAGATAGCGATCCTCTACGCTCATTCCCGCATGGAAGGGCTGGCGTCCAGCCTGCCGGAAAGCCTGCTGGAAGCGGTGGAGGCCCGGGGCGTCATGGCTCGCTGGGTGGCCCGGGATACGACCAGCAAGCGCTATTTCGACATCACCACGGACAGCGTCTGCATCTCCACCATCCACAGCGCCAAAGGTCTGGATTTTTCCCATGTCTTCCTGCTGGGCATGGATCGCCTCCAGCCGGAGAAGCCCCGCCAGCGGCGTCTGGCCTATGTGGGGATGACGCGCGCCCGAGAGCATCTGACGCTGGCTGTCTGCGGCCGGGAGGGGCTCGTCCCCTTGCTGGCAGCGGCAGGGCAGTAGCCGTTTGAGAACCGGCTGTGCCCCTTGCATGCGCTGGAGCAGGCTGCGCCAGCCGGTGAAAAGCCCCCTGTGTGAAAGCCCTTGCCAAGCGCCCAGGATTCATCTAAAAGAGGAGAGATGCTGGTGTGGCTCAATCGGTAGAGCAGCTGATTTGTAATCTGCAGGTTATGGGTTCAAGTCCCTTCACCAGCTCCAGGAAAAAGCAAAAAGCCCTTACGGAAAACTCCGTGAGGGCTTTTTTGTTATGGGCTTGTATATGTATGGGTACGGTTGGGTGGAAAGACGCCTGTTCATGCACGTGGAGGGTAGCCTCCTGTTCTCAGACACAAAAAAGCCCGGCATGGAGCATTCCATACCGGGCGTGCCTTGCAGGCGGATGCCGTCAGCCCGTCAGGCCGCGGCGGGGAGGTCCTTGCCGATTAGGCAAAGAACATCTTGGACAGGGTCATGGGATCGATGTACTTGCCGTCCTTGTAGACGCGCATGTTGCCGGAGGCGATCTCGTCGATGAGGATGACCTTGCCGTCGGCGTCATAGCCGTATTCGAACTTGATGTCGTACAGGACCAGGCCCTTTTCCTTCAGGTCGTCGGCCACGATCTGGGTGATCTTCTGGGTCATGTCCTTGATGTCGTCGTACTGCTTGTCGGTCATCACGCCCAGGGCCACCAGGGCGTCCTTGGTGACCAGGGGGTCGCCCAGGGCGTCGTTCTTGAAGGTGGTTTCCACATAGGCGGGCAGGTCGGCACCTTCTTCGATGTAATCACCGTAACGGCGGATGAAGCTGCCCACGGCCTTGTGGCGGCAGATCACTTCCAGGCCCTTGCCGAAGGGCTTGGCAGGCAGGACTTCCATGGTGGTGTCGGCCAGGTTGGCGCTCACATAGTGGGTCTTGATGCCGGCGGCATTGATCTTTTCGAAGAAGTAGATGGACATGCGCAGGTTCACGTCGCCCACGCCGTCGATGGTCAGGCCCACGGAGTTCTCGCCGGGATCGAAAACGCCGTCCTTGCCGGTGCAGTCATCTTTGAACTTCAGCAGATAGTTGCCGTTTTCCAGGGCATAGACGTTCTTCGTTTTGCCAGTGTAGATGAGCTCCATTTTCGATACCTCCGTGAAGCTATGGTGGGAGAAAAATTTTGCTTCGGCCCGGCAGGGCCGGTCAGAATCAAAAAATGTCCGGTATGCATATAATTATTATAGTGTGAAATCAAGCAGGGAATATGGGGGATATTTTTTACTGCATAAAGGCAATACATTAAGAAAAAGAGTGAGTAAATTTTTTATTTTTTATCTAATTTTATAAAAAAATCCTGTGCGATGGATGAAAAAAAATTCCATAAATGGCATTATTATGTAGTGTTACATTTGTTTTTTCTGTTTTTTGTTGCAGTATGTTGAAAGCATGATGGCTGCATCGGGACCACGCTTTGTTTCCCGTACGCTTTTTTCCCTGATGCATGGCCCTGCGGCTGCCTGCGAGGCCTTGAAAAAAAATGAAAAAAGTCCCCTGGCCACGATGGTCAGGGGACTTTTTGTTTCAGGCAGGGACCCTACTTGTTGTCAGCCAGGTTGGCCTGTTCGAATTCGTCCAGGGCCTTGCTCACGACCTTGGCCAGACCGATGAGGGCGATAAGGTTGGGGAAGGCCATGAGGCCGTTGAACATGTCGGCCAGTTCCCACACCAGGTTCACCTGCAGCAGGGAACCCATGACGATGAAGCACATCACCACCACGCGGTAGGGGGTCACGCCGCGGGTACCGAACAGGTACTTGACGTTCTGCTCACCGAAGAAATACCAGCCCACGATGGTGGAGAAGGCGAAGAACAGCAGGCAGATGGCCACGAACTTGATACCAAAGGCACCCAGACCGGTGGAGAAGGCCTTCTGGGTCAGGGCGATACCGGTGGTGGTACCGTCCAGAGCGCCGGTGACGAAGATGACCAGGGCGGTCATGTTGAGCACGACGAAGGTATCGATGAACACGCTGACGATACCCATCAGGCCCTGCTGGGCGGGGTACTGCACCTTGGCCACGGCATGGGCGTGAGGCGTGGAACCCATACCGGCTTCGTTGGAGAACAGGCCGCGGGCCACACCGTAACGGATGGCTTCCTTGACACCGGCACCGATGATGCCGCCGGTGGCGGCCGAAGGATCGAAGGCGCCCACAAAGATCATCTTGAAGGCGGGAATGATCTGGTCGGCATTGCTGAGGACCACGAACAGGCCGCCGATGACATACAGCAGGGCCATGAGGGGCACCATCTTTTCGGTCACGGCAGCGATGCGGCCGATGCCGCCGAAGAAGACGAAGGCACCGCAGGCGGCGATGATCAGGCCCATGACCAGGGGCGGCACGTCAAAAGCGGTCTTGAAGGCGTCGGCGATGGAGTTGGACTGCACCATGTTGCCGATGCAACCCAGGGCGATGATGATGGAGACCGAGAAGAACACGGCCAGCTTGTGGCTGCCGAGACCTTTGGAGATGTAGTAGGCGGGGCCGCCGGTGATGTGGCCGGCGTCGTCGCGGGTGCGGTAGACCTGGGCCAGCACGGCTTCGGCAAAGATGGTGGCCATGCCGAAGAAGGCGGCGATCCACATCCAGAAGATGGCGCCGGGACCACCCATGGCGATGGCGGTGGCGGCACCGGCCAGGTTGCCGGTACCCACCTGGGCGGCGATGGCGGTGGCCACGGACTGGAAGGAGCTCATGCCGTGCTTGTCGGCGCGCTTGCCCTTCAGGGAAAGGTCACCGAAGAGCATGCGCACGGCCTGTCCGAACTTGCGGACCTGGATGAACTTCAGCCGGATGGTGAAGTATATGCCCACACCACACAGCAGCGGGATAAGGCAGTACATGCCCCAGATGAAGCTGTTGATGTTGGAGACAAGTTTCGTCAATTCTTCCATGGTTTCCCCCTCAGGCTATCCGGCCTGCATGTCATCCGGCAGGAGAACCCCGTGTCCGTCCGTCGTCTGGCAAGGCATGTCGAATATGGAATGATGGTGTCATGTTCCCGGCAACCTTCGCGAGATTCATGTATGGATGAATGATCTGCATCCATACGGGGCCAAAAAAACAGCGCGTCCTTTTTTCGTTCCGGGGTGGGCCCGGTACGGATGCCGGTACGGTGGTGTCCGGCGGGCAGGGGCGCTGTTGCTGTTCGCTATGGTTGTCGTCGATTTATCTATGCATGTGCGACATTAAACCGTAACGCGGAAAATGTCCATGCCGGAATTGATTGGGAATCATTTCCCAAGCATAGCGTGGAGAGCAAAAAAATATGCGTGATGCCGGCTTGTTGGCTGCCGTTTATGGAAAAAATCCTGCCCCGGGATGAGCGGATGGGAGCGCCCTTGCTCTTGCGGTCCGGAGAGGGGCATGCAGCCCGTCAGGGACGGGAAAGGCCGGGATCAGGGGCCGGGAGGGCGCGTACCCTTGGCAGTGGCGGACGCCGCAAAAAAGATCGCCGTCAGGAGAAAGACACGCCAGGGCAGGGGAAGAGAGGCGGACGAAAGGCGGACGGGGCTGGCGGATCCCGGTGATGGAAAAAACTGACCTGCATCCCGAAAAGGAAAATCAGCAAGGGAAAAAGAAAAAGGGACCGCACGGATGGCAGTCCCCAAAGACATCAGTCCTCGTCCCGGACGCTGCTGCGGCGTCTGCGGCGGGGCTTTTCTTCTTCCACTTCTTCAGGCAGGTCGGGCGTGGAGAGCTGTTCCCGGATGCGGTCGCGCTCTTCCCGAGGCTTGGCCACCAGGCGCAACTGCTTGACCAGCACCTTGCCGATGACCAGCACTTCTTCCACATCGGCCAGCTGTTCGAAGTCCGGGGCATCGGGGCTGAAATCTTCGGGAGCGTCCCGCAGTTCTCCAGAAGTCATCCTGAAAATATACATGACGTGCCTCCGTGGCAGCAGTTTTGAGTTTTTCGTATCCAGCTGGACAAAGGGCGACGTGCGCAACAGAGCCAGCCGTTCTTCCGTCATGGCGCGACAGGGGAAATGCCGGCAGGCCAGACAGGCCAGCAGGGGCCGCTGATGCCCCTTGAGCGGGCAGCGGATGGCTTTTTCCGTGGGGTCTGCGTATCTTCCCATGACGAACACCTTTGCCTTGCTATAGCAAAGAGTGCCTTCCGGGCCTAGCCGGGAAGAGGGAAATTTTTTCGCCCGTGCCCGGCCTCGGCGCGCGCGACGTGCCCGGCGGAAGATACGGAGTGCCGGAGTGCTGCCCCGTCCTTTCCGTACAGGGTCGCTGCGGGGAGAGGAGCCGGAAAAATTTTATCAAGATGTGTGCAGCTCGCGGGCGGCACACATCGCAGGCCTCGCCGGCGGCGATGGCGTGTGCAGCAAGGGGAGCGGTGGTGCCTCTTGGCAGTGCCCTGCCGATGCGGGAGGACAGGGACGCCCGCTGCTGCTGGTTCCTCCGGCGGATCAGCCCCGGCGGGCCCAGGTGCAGCGGTCCAGACCGGCCAGATCCTGCTCGGTGCGGGGCGCGTTGTAACCGGCCTCCATCAGCAGACGGCGCACGGCCTCGCCCTGGCGGTAACCGTGTTCCATGGCGATAAGGCCGCCCGGTTTCAAGGCCTGCTGTCCGGCACGGATGACGGCGTGCAGGTGGCGCAGACCGTCCTGCTCGGAAAAGAGCGCGCTGTGCGGCTCGTGATGCAGGACTTCCGCCATGACCTCGGCTTCTTCCGCGGCGGCGATGTAGGGCGGATTACTGACCAGCACGTCCAGCCCCTGCGGCAACAGCGGCGGCGTGAACATGTCCCCCCGTACCAGGGCCAGACGGTCAGCGGCCTGCAGGCTGCTGATGTTGCGGGCCGCCACGGGCAGGGCCCCGGCGCTGTATTCCAGCAGCAGGCCCCGGCTGTGCGGCAGCTCCAGAGCCAGCGTGATGCCGATGCAGCCCGTGCCCGTGCCCAGATCCGCAAAGCGCACCTCCCCGTGCCCCTCGCATTCCCGCAGCACGATCTCCAGCAGCAGCTCGGTCTCCGGCCGGGGGATGAGTGTCTGCGGGCTGACCTCGAAATCGCGGCCGAAGAACTCGCGCCGCCCGGTGATGTGGGCCAGCGGTTCACCGGCGCAGCGGCGGGCGGTCAGGGCGCGGATGGCGGCGGCTGCGTCGTCCGCCACAGGGGAGGGCATGGCCAGCATCAGGCCGATGCGGTCAAGGTGCAGCACATGGCCTGCCAGCAGGCGGGCCTCCAGCGCGGGGGCATCCGTGCCTGCGGCATGCAGGTCGCGGGTCAGCGAGGTCAGCAGTTCCTGAAGGGTCATATCCTTGTCCTGTGTGCGGCTGGGCAAAGCAAAAAGGCCCGGGGCAACGCCATGTCGTCCCGGGCCATCCGCGTCACCGCCTTGCAGGGGCGACAGCGGCGTTATTTCTTTTCCGTGGCCGGAGCGGCTTTCCTGGCACGCGCGGCCGTCTTTTTGACGGGTTCGAAGGCCAGGGCCAGCACATCATCATAAGTGTGCGCGGGGTGGACCTTGATCTTTTTCAGCAGTTCCTTGGGGACCTCTTCCAGATCCTTGACGTTCTGGCTGGGGATGATGACATGCTTGAGCCCGCGTGCCACACCGGCCAGGATCTTTTCCTTGATGCCGCCCACGGGCAGCACCCGGCCCTGCAGGGTGATCTCGCCGGTCATGCAGGTATCGGCCCGCACGATGCGGCCGCTCAGGGCCGAGATCAGGGCCGAGGTCAGCGTGACACCGGCGGAGGGGCCGTCCTTGGGCACGGCACCGGCAGGCACATGGATGTGGATGTCCTGGGTATCGCTGAAGTCCGCGTCGATGCCCAGGCTGTCGGCCCGGCTGCGGATGTAGCTCATGGCGATGCGGGCGCTTTCCTTCATGACGTCGCCCAGCTGGCCCGTGAGCTGCAGGTTGCCCTTGCCCTTCATGCAGGCGCATTCGATGGTCAGCACCTCGCCGCCGGCCGGGGTCCAGGCCAGGCCCAGAGCCATGCCGGGCATGAGGCGCTTGTCCTTCTCGTCTTCGATGAAGCGCGGCGCGCCCAGCAGTTTTTCCACCATGGCGCTGTCCACGGTGAAGCTGCCCTTCTTGCCTTCGGCACGCTGGCGGGCCAGCTTGCGGCAGATGGAGCCCAGCTCCCGTTCCAGGTTGCGCAGGCCGGCTTCGCGGGTATAGCCGCGGATGACGGCGGTAAGGGCGGTATCGTCCATGATGACGTCACCTTCACGCAGGCCGTTCTCCGTCACCTTCTTGGGCAGCAGGTGGCGTTTGGCGATCTCCACCTTTTCCTGCATGGTGTAGCCGGGCAGGCTGATGACCTCCATACGGTCGCGCAGGGGAGCCGGGATGGTCTCCAGATGGTTGGCCGTACACAGGAACATGACCTTGGAAAGGTCGAAGGGCACGTTCAGGTAGTGGTCGCTGAAGGTGTGGTTCTGTTCGGGGTCCAGCACTTCCAGCAGAGCGGACGAGGGGTCGCCCCGGAAATCGGAACCCAGCTTGTCCACTTCGTCCAGCACGATGACCGGGTTGCGGGTACCGGCCTGCTTGATGGCCTGGATGATGCGGCCGGGCATGGCGCCGATATAGGTACGGCGGTGGCCGCGGATCTCGGCCTCGTCATGCATGCCGCCCAGGGACAGACGCTGGAAATGACGGCCCAGGGCCCGCGCGATGGAGCGGCCCAGTGAGGTCTTGCCCACGCCTGGAGGGCCGGCGAAGCAGAGGATGGGGCCCTTGGACTGGGGATTGAGCTTGCGCACGCTGAGGAATTCCAGGATGCGGTCCTTGATCTTGTCCAGACCGTAGTGGTCCTCATCCAGGATGGCCTTGGCATGGGCGATGTCCAGACGGTCGCGGGAAAGCTTCTTCCACGGCAGTTCCACCAGCCAGTCCAGATAGGTGCGCACCACGTTGGCCTCGGAAGAATCGGCGTGCATGCCGGACAGGCGGCGCAATTGCTTGTCCGCTTCCTTGCGCACGTCCTTGGGCAGACCGGCCTTGTCCAGGGCCTTGCGCAGCTCGTCCAGCTCTTCTTCGCCTTCGGAGGCCGCATCGCCCAGTTCGTGACGGATGGCCTTGATCTGTTCGCGCAGGAAGTATTCCTTTTGCGCCTTGTCCATGCCTTCGCGGGCCGTGCTCTGGATGTGGGCCTGCATGGTGGCCACTTCCACCTCGCGTTCGAGCTGGATGTTGACCAGCATCAGGCGCTCCACGGGGTTCACGGCTTCGAGGATGCGCTGGGCCTCGGCGGTCTTCATGCGCAGGTTGGCGGCGATGAGGTCGGCCAGACGGCCCGGTTCCTCCACGCCCTGGAGCACGGCCAGGATGTCCGGGGAGGCCACGCCGCGCAGCTGGAGCACCTTTTCGCTCTGCTCACGGGCGGAGCGCAGCAGGGCTTCTATCTTGGCGTCGCGCGGGGGCGTCTCTTCCTGCAGGACGGTGATGCGGGCTTCCAGATAGGGCTCCACACGGTGGTAGCCTTCCACCTTGGCCCGGCTGGCGCCCTGCACCAGGATCTTGATGCGGCCGTCGGGCATCTTGAGCATGCGCATGACCTGCACCACCGTACCGGCGGTGTAGAGGTCGTTGGGGCCGGGATCTTCGGTGGATTCTTCCTTCTGGGTGCAGACCAGCAGGTGGCGGCCCTTCTTGAGGGCGGCTTCCACGGCTTTGACGGATTTTTCGCGACCGATGAACAGCGGCAGGATCATGTAGTTGAACACTACGACATCCCGAACGGGCAGCACCGGCAGCAGGTCGGAGATCTGCTGTTCGCCGGGGGCCGACGCCTGTTCGTCGCCGCTCGTCCCCTGGTCCTGTCCGGCGGCATCCACCGCCTGGCTCAGGGCATCCTGCAACTGGGACAGCATGTCCTCCAGCGGATGGTCGTTCTTTTTCTGATCAGACATATATACTCCCGGACTGCTTACAGGTGCCTGCACTGGCAGATGCTGTAGCAGCCATTATCGGTGACGATCACATGGTCCAGAAAACGCAGCCCCATGTTGACGGCCAGCTCCCGCACGGTATTGGTGAAGATGAGGTCGGGCTGGGAGGGCCGGGTCTGGCCGCCCGGATGGTTGTGCACCAGGATGATGCCGCTGGCCTTGTAGCGCAGGGCAGGCTCCAGTACATCGCGGGGCAGCAAAGGGACGCTTTCCACATTGCCCTGGCGCAGGCGTTCCCAGGCCACGAGGCGGTTGCCCGCATTGACCATGGCCAGCCAGCATTCTTCCTGCTGGCTGCCGGCCAGACGGGCCCGGGCCATCTCGGCCACGGCCTGGGGCGTTGCCACTTCCACCCCCTGCAACAGGGGCGCGGCCGCATGGCGGGCCAGCACTTCGCGCAGTACCTGCCACATGGAGAGCAGCCCGGGGCCGAAACCCGGCACGGCCAGCAGCTGTTCCGGCGGAGCGTCCAGCACGCCGCGGATATTATGGAAGCGCAGCAGCAGTTCCCGGGCCAGCGGTTTGGTATCCTTGCGCGGCTGCCCGTAGCCCAGCAACAGTTCCAGGATCTCATAATCGGCCACAGCCAGAGGTTCGCGAGCCAGTCGTTGACGCAGGCGGCTGCGGTGGCCGCTATGAGGAGAGGCAGAGGATACAGGCATTGCGGTCATAAGGTAAGATGCTTTTTGGCAAGCGCAAGGGGCAGAAAAGAGATTCATTGAGGGGAGGGGGACCCCTCATCTCTGCTATCGATGCCCGTAAGGCTCCTTCGTCGCTAACGGGCACGGCCTGCGGCCGCCTTCGGTCGTTGCCGGCGCGAGAGGTGTCCCCCTCCCTTCAAATTCCCCACCTCTCCCCAGCGCGCTTTACTGGAAGCCAAAGAGGACGCCCCGGGGAGCGTCCTCTTGGGCTTCGTGACCAGTCATACGTTCGGAAGGGCTGATGATGCAGGCCCTCAACTGCCTGTGGCAGAGAGCCCTGTGACTGTCGTCTGTGATTTTTGGGGATAGAGTGCGCCCGGAGAATTGCAGGCGCCGTGTCACATGTCTTCGTGGAAGGTTTCGCCCTTTTGAGTCGAAGGTCTGACCGTCATGCAAAAATTTTCCGGAAGAAAGCGCGTTTGGGGGAGGATGGAGGGCCCGGGGGAAGGCCTCCCTTTGGGCGCTAGCTAAAGGTGGTCCTTTCCCCACGGACAAACGCCCCGCTCTCCTGCTCTCCGGCATCCGTCACATCAGGCAGGCTGTTTTTTTCCAGCTGCCAGCGGCTCAGGCCGTTGAGGATGCAGCGGCGGGAATCCTTGGCCACGCCGTACAGGGCCTTGAGGGTCTCGCCCATGTCGCTGCGGGCGGTGTTGCCGGCCGAAGGGCAGGCATTGGCCCACAGGGGCAGCTCCCACTGCTTGGCGGCCTTGATGATGTACTTTTTCTCCACCAGCAGCAGCGGCCGGATCAGATGCAGCTTGCCGCCGAAGAAGGGCTCGTTCATGCTCATGCCGTCCACGCGGCCGTTGCGGCACAGGTTCATGAAAAAGGTGGAGACCAGATCCTCGGCATTGTGCCCCAGGGCCAGATGGGTGAGCTTGTACTGCGAACAGAGCTCGAACAGGCGTTTGCGGCGCAGCCAGGCGCAGCGGAAACAGGGGGAACGGCGCTGGTTCTCGGCCGAATGGGCGTGCGGGCCGAAGTCCGTCACCTCCAGATGCGAGGGGATGCCGTGCTGCGAGAGCCAGGCGGCCAGCGGCATATGGCTTTGCGGATCGAAGCCGGGATTGAGATGGATGGCCATGATCTCGAAACGGAAGGGCACGATGCCCTGCCGGATATGCAGGGTCTTGAGCAGCACGAAGCTGTCCACCCCGCCGGAAACGGCCACGCCGATGCGGCAGCCGGGCCAGATCATGCCGGTCTGCTGCATGGCCTTGCCGGCGCTCTTGACGCAGACCTCCTGCGCATAGGAGCGTTTTTCGCGCATATGTCCTCCTGCCCCGCAGGGCATGTGTTGCGTTGATCGGAGGCGGCAGACAGGGCAGGGACGATTTTCCGCGCCTCTGGCCTTGACAGCCGCACAAAAGACCAATAGCATAACTCGCTTGGGCAGGCAAAGAGTTCTGCCCCTATTGCGCCGCGCCCGCTGCTGTCGGGTACGGCGGCATTCATTTTTACACTCCGCCCGCTGTCTCGCGGGCAAGCCGGAGGAACTATGGCCCGCATTACCGTGGAAGATTGCCAGGAACGCGTGAACAACCGCTTTTTGCTGGTCCAGATGGCCATCAAGCGTGTGCGCCAGTACCGTGAAGGCTATGAGCCCCTCATCGAAAGCCGCAACAAGGAAGCCGTGACCGCTCTGCGCGAGATCGCCGCGGGCAAGGTGCTGCCTGACGACATGAGCCTGTACAATCCCCTGCCCGAAGGTCAGGAGTCCGCCAAGAACGAAGGCTAAAGGCCATGGCACAGCGAGACTATTACGAAGTTCTGGGGGTGGACCGCAGCGCCGGCGAGGACGAGATCAAAAAAGCCTATCGCAAGCTGGCCATGCGCTACCATCCCGACCACAACCCCGGTGACGCCGAAGCCGAACAAAAGTTCAAGGAAGCTGCCGAGGCCTATGACGTCCTGCGCGACGCCGAAAAGCGCGCCCGCTATGACCGCTTCGGTCATGCCGGTGTGCAGGGCGGCATGGGCGGTGGGGGCTTCACCAGCAACGAAGACATCTTCGCCCATTTCAGCGATATCTTCGGCGACCTTTTCGGCTTTGCTTCCGCCGGTGGCGCACGTGGTCCCCGCCCCATGCAGGGCGCCGACCTGCGCTACAACCTGAAAGTCACCTTTGAGCAGGCCGCCACGGGCGACGAGATCCCCCTGACCCTGCCCAAGCATGTGACCTGCCCCGACTGCTCCGGCAGCGGTGCCGCTCCGGGCAGCCAGCCCGAGACCTGCCCCCAGTGCCACGGCACCGGTCAGGTGCGCCATTCCCAGGGCTTCTTCCAGATCGCCATGCCCTGCTCCACCTGCCAGGGTACCGGTCAGGTCATCAAAAAGCCCTGCCCCCGCTGCAAGGGCCAGGGCATCGTGGAAGAACGCCGCGAGATCGTGGTGCGCGTCCCTGCCGGTGTGGATACCGGCACCCGCCTGCGTGTGCGCGGTGAAGGGGAACCCGGCGAGCACGGAGGGCCTCCAGGCGACCTGTATGTGGTCCTGCATGTGGAGCCCAGCAAAAAGTACGAACGCCAGGGCCAGGACCTCATCTACACCTGCAAGATCAGCTTCGTGCAGGCGGCCCTCGGCCACCGCGTGGAAGTGCCCGGCCTCAAGGGTCCGCTGCCCCTGGACATCCCCAAGGGCATCCAGAGCGGCACCCTGCTGCGCCTCAAGGGCGAAGGCATGCCCTACCCCGGTCGCAGCAACCGCGGCGACCTGCTGGTGGAAGTCAAAGTCCTGACCCCCACCCGCGTCTCGGACAAGCAGGCCGAACTGCTGCGTGAATTCGAACGCCTGGAAAGTGAAAGCCCGCTGGACAAGGTCAAGAACCTGGGCAAGAAGCTGAGCAAAAAAATGGGCCTGGACTAGGGCGCTGATGCGCGCGAGGACAGGAGCCCACCTCACAAACGAGCTCTTATGCAAAAGGGTGACAGTCGCCAGGACTGTCACCCTTTTTCTGTTATGCGGGCTCCCTGCGGCGCGGGCCGACGTGTCCGCCCGGCGCTGTCGGGGCTGACACCATAAGGGAACGGCCGCCGGCAAAAGCGTGAATCCCGCTGCCCCTGCGCCCTCATGGTGCCGGCCGGATGCTGCCGTCCAGCCCTCCGTCCGGCTCACGGGCCCCGGCACTCTGTCGTCCCGGCTAGACGCCCTGCCCCTCCTGCATGGCCAGGGCCCGCAGGCTCCGGTAATCCACCTTGCCCGACCCCAGCAGGGGCAGGGCCGCCAGCCATCGCACCCGGCGCAGCATGTACAAGGCGGAAAGACCTTCCTCCCGCAACACGGCATTGGCCTGTTCACGCTCCAGAGGCAGGGTCGTGAACAGTACCAGCACGGTCTGCCCCTCCTCTTCCAGCGCATCCACGGCCAGCACCGGGCCTTCCTGTCCGGCAGGGGCCATGAAATGACGCCCCAGCACGGCCTCCATCTGCGGCAGGGAGATCATCTCCCCGCCCAGCTTGACGAAACGCTCCCGCCGTCCCGCAAAGGTCATATGCCCGTCGCTGTCCGCCCGCACCAGATCGCCGGTGCAGTACCAGTCCTCGCCGTCCAGATGCAGGAAGGGCGAGGCCGGGCCGCCCTCACTGCCCTGCCCCAGATAGCCGCTGAAAACATTGGGGCCCCGTACCAGCAACAGTCCGGTCTCCCCGGCTGCCAGCCGCTGCCGGGGCTCCTGCACGGATACGATGGCCGTCCGCACCGAAGGCAAAGGCTGACCGATGGTGCCCGTGCGGGCATCCGTGGGCAAGTTGAGGCTGATGACCGGCGAACATTCCGTGACGCCGTAGCCCTCGCACAGCAGCCCGCCGCCGCTCAGGCGGGCAAAATCATCATAAAGGCGCTGCGGACAGGCTTCCGCCCCCACGAAGGCCACGCGCAACGATGCCAGATCCCCGGGCCTAGCCTGCCGCAACATACCGTCCAGGAAGGTGGGGGCCGCCACCAGCAGGGTCGGCCGCCACTGGCGGCATACGGCATCCAGACGGGCGCCTTCCGTGGGATTGGCGTGGAAGACCACCGGCACGCCGAAGCAAAGCGGCAGTACGATGTTGCCCGTGAGGCCCAGCGTATGGAAGGGCGGCAGCATGGCCAGCATGGCGTCGTGGCTGTCCAGGGCCAGGATGGCCGCCACGTCCCGGCAGTTGGCCAGGATGTTGTCATGGCTGAGCGGCACGCCCTTGGGTGCCGCCGACGAGCCCGAGGTGAACAGGATGGCCGCCGGCCGGGACAGCTCTCGGGGCACGGCGCAGCCTTCGAGCCCGGCCAGCGAGAGGAGCGCACGGCAGGCGGCCTCCAGCCGCAGACAGGGGGACAGGGAGGCTGCCGTATCTTCCAGCGGCAGCCATGCGGCCCCGGCCTCTTCGGCGGCTTCGCGCAGGCCGCTGCCTTCCAGGCGATCCAGCAGGGCCCGGGCACTGAGGATATGCCGCACTCCGGCCAGACGCAGGCAGTGGCCCAGATTGCGCGGCCCTGTGGTCCAGTTCAGCATGACCGGCGTCTGTCCGGCCAGCAGCACGGCCAGCCAGGCCACGCAGGCCGCTGACGAGGCGGGCAGCATGATGCCCACCCGCTGTCCGCTGCCCAAACGGCGGCGCAGATGCAGGGAAAGGGCCACGGCCTGTATCCAGAACGCACGCGCCGTCAGTATCCGGCCGTTATCGGCCAGCAGGGGGCGGGACGGGGCGCGCCGCAACTGCCGCAGCATGACCAGCGGCAGATTGGGAGCATCAGGCAGGTTGAGCGCCCGGGCGGGACGGGCCCGCACGGCATCCAGCCAGGGGGAGGGCTCTTCCGGCGCTTCCGCTGTGGCGGCCTCCGGCATCTGCCCGGCGGCCAGCAGCAGACAGTCCCCCACCGTTCGCAAGCCTTCCAGAGTGGCGGGAGCGTGACCAAAACGCTCTTCCAGCCGCACGGCCAGTTCCGTCAGGGCCAGACTGTCCAGCCCCAGATCCGTGTCCAGACGCTGGTCTTCCTTGAGGCTGCCCCACTCCGGGCCCAGAGGGGACGCTTCCGTCAGCAGGCGCAGCACGGCTTCCCTGTCGGCAGCGGCGAGCGGGGGCGGCGTGGCGGCCATCCGGGCCGATACAGCGCCTGTGCCCGCCCCGGACGGGACCTCGGCACGCCAGGGAAAAAGGATCTGCGGGCAGGCCTTTTCGCCGCCGTCGGCATCATAAAAAGACTCCAGCAGCGCATTGTACGGCCGGACGCCCTCCCCGGCCACAGGTCGACGGGACGGCAGAGCGCAGGTGATGCGCACCTCCCGCCGGGGCAGGAAGAACAGGCCATGACAGAGCAGCGACACCAGCCCTCGCAACAGGGCCCGGCCCAGCACGGGCTCGCCTGCGGCCCAGCTGAAGGACGAGCCCCAGAGACCGCGCGTGCGCACGAGGACCAGACCGCAGTCGGGCACGGCCTGCAGCAGACGGTACGCGCCGCTGTTGCCGCCCAGATGGGTAGCGCCGTCCCGGCTCAGGCCGCCGGAGGGATACAAAAGGACGTTCTCGCCCCGGGCCAGCGCAGCGGCGCAGCCGTCCAGCGCTTCCCTCACTTGGTCACGGGCGGAGAGGCCGTCACGGCGCAGGTCCGGCAGGGAGATGCAGCCCGTCAGCGCGGCCACCGGCCGCAACCACGGGCGGTGGATCTGATGGCTGTCCGCCAGCGGCCGCAGGTCGAAAGCGGCAAGATGCGTACACAGCAGGGCCGGGTCCATGAAGGCGGGATGGTTGGGCAGCACGAGCACGCCCCTGCCCCGCTCACGCGCCCGCGCCACTTCGGCCTGCAGGACATCCAGTCCTTCCAGACGGATACGGTAACGCAGGGAGAGCAAATAGCGGCCGCAGCCCAGCAGCATGCGGGAGAACAGGATACGGGCACGCGACGCGGTCCGGCGAGGCCCCCGGGGCCCGTCCGCCTTCCCCTCGTCGTCCCCTGTCCCGCTCCTGCTGCCGCCATCGTCGCCATCAGGGAAAGCGGCCTTGAGACGGCGGGCCAAAAAGACGGCCCAGATCAGGGTAAGGCCGCCCAGCAGCATGTGGGCCACGGAAGGCGGCAGGAAGGACAGCAGGGCATAGACCGGCCCGGCCAGCGCCATGCCGGAAAAGGAAAAGAAATTGCTGGTGCCGAGGATGCGGCCCTTTTCCTCCGCTGCCGGGAGCAGCTGGATCTGGCTGGACACCGGCACTATGTACAGGCTGCCGCAGATGCCCACCGCCGCATAACAGGCAAAGAGCAGGCCAAAGCGGAAGGCCTCGGGCGCGGCGGGCACGCCACCGGCGACCGCCAGCAGCAGGCCGATACCGGCGCAGGCGCGGGGCACGCTCCGCCGCCAGTCCCCACGGGCACGACGGGCCGCCAGCCCGGCCCCGGCACAGATGCCCAGCATGA
>OOCH01001668.1_pt1 | contig 16320 bp, 9 predicted proteins | sample 1671641 | NCBI WGS metagenome assembly OOCH01 (sample SAMN06348177, study PRJEB24527) | human gut metagenome | biome: human gut; feature: ankylosing spondylitis patient; material: feces | host: Homo sapiens | place: China | collected 2015-10
CCCCTTTCAGGGGAGGCTATCATGAAAATTGTTTTTCGTGAAAGTGCTGCACAGCAGGTTGACATTTTCCATGAAATATGTTACAATTTATGATATGAGCATATTCGGGGAACGAATATGGGAAAAACGGCTGCTTTTCCGAAAGACGGCAGAGCGGCGTATCAGAAAGGATGAAGTTGTATGAATTTTGTCACGGTCCTGTTTTTCCTGGGACTGCTGCTGACAATCGTGGCATCCGTGGGGCTGCTGCGTCTGACGGGGAAGAAAGCACCGCAGGAACAGCGTCTCTGGCCGCTGGCACAGAAACCGGCTGCTGACGAAATGGCAGAAACGGAAAAAGATACCGAAAATGCGGAAGATGCCGCACCGGAGCAGGCTGCGCCGAAAACGCCTGCCGCCGGGAAAAAGCGGCTGTCTGTGCCGAATCTCATCGTGCTGGCAGTCTCTGCCGTGCTGGTGGTGCTGGGACTGGGCGACCTGTTCGGCATCGCCGATTACGGTCAATTTGAGGGCGCTTTTCTGCTCATGGGCATTGCCGCTGTGCTGCAGTATGCTGCCTGTCTGCTGTACCAGTGCCGGAAGAGCCGGACGGTGCGCTTTTTCAGCAAGCTTTTGCTGGTCATGACCGTGCTGGAGCTGACGGTGTTCCAGTATCCGTCCTATCATCTGATGCTGGGCGACTATCCGGAGAAGATTCTGCTGCCCTCGGATGCCACGGTGGAATCCGGGGACTATACCCTGGACGAGAACCTGCACACGCTGACCATCACCGGCAAAAATGAGTGCGTTATCACGTTCAACGATCTGAACGTACCCATCGGGACAGTCCGTGCCGTGGCAAAGCTGGGGAAGGACACCAAGCAGTCCCAGATGGTGCTGGATATGGCGGATGCCACCCATGTGGACTATCGGTATGACATCGCCAAGCAGGCGCTGGTCAAGGGCAGAGAGAATACCCAGTACATCGCCTGTGAATTTTCCGGGGATGTCTCCAAGCTGCGTCTGAAGTTCACCGGAAAAAATGACGGGGACGGGGTAGTCCTGCAGAGCGTACAGCTGAATGCGCCCATTCCCTTTGCCGTTTCGCCGCTCCGGATGGCGCTGGTGCTGGTGCTGGGAACGCTGGCTTATGCGGTGGCGTGCAGCACTACGCTGAAACGCCCGTATCTGGAGACGAAAAAGCTCTGCCGCCGTACCATTACAGTGATGACCGCAGCGGTCATGGCCGTGGCAGTGCTGATCGTTATGGCAAAGCTGCCCGACGGCGGTTTCGCCGGACAGTTCAAGCTGGACAGCGGCAACCAGATCACACAGGAACAGGTGGACGCTTTCGAAAACGGACAAATTTCCCTGCTGAAAGAAGTGGACGATGCGCTGCTCCAGGTGGAGAACCCTTATGACTGGGGAATGCGAAACGACTCCGGCGCAAAGGCGGAGTGGGACCACGTATTCTATGACGGCAAGTATTATTCCTACTACGGCATCGCACCGGTGGTGCTGCTGTATCTGCCGTATCACAAGCTGACCGGACACTACTGCTCCACGAACCTGTCTATCCTGCTGTTCAGCCTGGTGGGACTGCTGTTCCTGGCAATGGCATACCTGGCATTTGTCAAGCGCTGGTGCAAAAACGTCTCTGCCGGAAACATCATCGCCGGCATGGCGATCCTGTTCAGCTCCTGCGGCATCTGGTACAGCGTGGGACGCACGCTGTTCTATGAGATTTCCATTTCCTCCGGATTCGCCTTTGTGGCACTGGGCGCTTATTTCCTGTTCAGTTCCAACGTGCTGAGCGAGGGCAAGGTGTCTCTGGTGCGGACGGCGCTGGCATCCCTGTTCCTGGGCATCGCCGTGCTGTGCCGTCCGACTCTGGCGGTCTATGCCGTGGTGGCAGTGCTGTATTTCCTGTACGCCATCCCCAAGTCCGGGAATGTGCTGGTGCAGGCAGAGGACGGCACTTCGTCTCTGGCAGTCCGCAAGCCCCGGCGCATCGCCTACGTGCTGTGCGCAGCCCTGCCGCTGCTGGCGCTGGGCATCACCCAGATGGTGTACAACTATGCCCGGTTCGGCTCGCCGCTGGACTTCGGCATCCAGTACTCGCTGACCATCAACGACTTCACCCATTCCCAGTACCACACCTCGTTCGTGCTGATCGGTCTGTGGAATTATCTCTTCGCCCCGCCTCAGTTCCTGCCGGAGTATCCGTACATCAGTACGCCTTTCTCCAAGCTGGACACCAACGGCTTTTACTTCAACGATGACGGCAACACCTCCGGCATCCTGTTCCTGGCGATCCCGGTTGCGGCATATCTGCTTGCCCGTGCGGCACTGCGCCGTCTGCCGGACACCAAGACACGCTGGAAATACGGCGTGATGGTGGGACTGCCCTGCGTGGTCATGCCGCTGGTCATCATCTGCTCGATCTGGGAAAGCGGCTATGCGGTGCGCTATACGGCGGACTTCTCCTGGGAGATTCTGCTGGGCGCACTGACGATCCTGTTCTTCCTGTATCAGAAGTCCAGGAACGAAACGAAAAAGGATCTGACCCGGAAGTTTATGGCGGCTGCGATGCTCTGCGCTGTTGTGGTAAACGGTGTGCAGATCTTCAAGTTCGCATTTCCCCAGGATCAGTACCCGGCGATCTGTGACCATCTGACACAGCTGATCGCATTCTGGAAGTAAGGAGCATGAATCTGATGGATACATTATATTTGGTCATTCCGTGTTATAACGAAGAAGAAGTGCTGCCGGAAACTTCAAAACAGCTTCTGGCGAAAATGCAGTCGCTGATGGCGGCGGAGAAAATCTCGGAGAAGAGCCGCATCGTCTTTGTCAACGACGGCTCGAAGGACCGCACCTGGGAGATCATCCAGGCGCTGCACCAGGAGAATCCCATTTACCAGGGCGTGTGCCTGTCCCGGAACCGGGGACACCAGAATGCGCTGCTGGGTGGTCTGATGACAGTGAAGAATCACTGCGACATGGCAATTTCCCTGGATGCCGACCTCCAGGACGATATCGATGCCATTGACGAGATGGTGGACAAGTACTATGCCGGAAATGACGTGGTCTACGGTGTGCGGAATGCCCGGAAAACGGATACCTTTTTCAAGAAGTTCACCGCCGAGGGCTTTTATAAGGTCATGAAGATGATGGGCGCAGACGTGGTGTTCAACCACGCCGACTATCGTCTGATGAGCCGCCGTGCGCTGGACGGACTGGAATCCTTCAAGGAGGTCAATATGTTCCTCCGTGGCGTTGTCCCCATGATCGGCTATAAGAGCGACAAGGTGTACTATGCCCGAAAGGAGCGTTTCGCCGGAACTTCCAAGTATCCGCTGAAAAAGATGCTGTCCTTTGCCTGGGAAGGCATCACATCCCTTTCCACAAAGCCCATCGCCCTCATTACCCGGCTAGGTACGCTGATCTTCCTGGTGAGCATCATCATGCTGATCTATTCCTTCGTGCGGCACTGCATGGGCGCAACCATCACGGGCTGGACTTCGCTGATCGTGTCCATCTGGGCAATCGGCGGCTTGCAGCTCCTCGCCATCGGCGTCATCGGGCAGTACATCGGAAAGGTCTACTTAGAGACAAAGGAACGCCCGAAGTTTATCATTGAAACGTATCTCTCCGATGAGGACGCAGATGCGGATAAGGATAAGACACAGAAGTAATTAAAAGTAACACTGCATAAAAATAAATTCCCGGAGACTTGTCCCGGGGATTCTTTTGGAGGGTCTGGTTATGGCATATATTCCCAACGAAAACCGTTATTCTCAGATGGAATACCGCCGCTGCGGAAACAGCGGGCTGAAACTGCCCCTGCTGTCCCTGGGGCTGTGGCACAACTTCGGCGACACCAACAGCCTGGAGCGGATGGCACAGCTCTGTGAGACAGCGTTTGACGGCGGCATCACCCATTTCGACCTGGCGAACAACTACGGGCCGCCTGCTGGTGCGGCGGAGCGAAACTTCGGCAGACTGCTGAAAACCATTTTCGCCGGTCACCGGGATGAACTGGTCATCAGCACCAAAGCCGGCTATGATATGTGGGACGGTCCCTACGGCGACGGGGGCAGCCGGAAGTATCTGCTGGCGAGCCTGGATCAGAGTCTGAAACGGCTGGGTGTGGACTATGTGGACATCTTCTACCACCATCGCCCCGACCCGGAAACGCCTCTGGAGGAGACCATGGGCGCACTGGCGCAGGCGGTGCGGAGCGGCAAGGCGCTGTATGTGGGGCTGTCCAACTATGACGGCGAGACCATGCGCCGGGCGGCGGACATCCTGGAACAGCTGCACTGTCCGTACATCATCAACCAGAACCGGTACTCCATCCTAGACCGGGAGACGGAGCGCAACGGCATCCTGGATGCCAGCGCCGACCGGAAAAAGGGCGTTATCATTTACAGTCCCCTGGCGCAGGGAATGCTGACCGACCGCTATCTCCACGGCATTCCGGAGGACAGCCGCATCCGCACCGACGGCAGATTTTTGCAGGCATCCCAGCTGACGGAAGAACGCCTGGCGCAGCTCCGGCAGCTGCAGGCGATCGCACAGGACAGGGGACAGACGCTGGCACAGCTGGCGCTCTGCTGGATCCTGCGGCAGAAGGCGGTGACCAGCGTGCTGGTGGGCGCATCCCGTCCGGAACAGATCACGGACACCCTGCAGATCGTGGGGCAGAAACCGCTGACCGATGAGGAACTCCGGGCAGTCGATGCAGCAGTAGGACTGTGAGAACCGGCGTGTGCGGCTTTTTCAAAAGGGGCTTGACAATCCCGAAAAAATAGCGTATAATAGGGATAGAGAGAGGGCATACCAGTAGACGGTCTGCTCCCACTGCTTGAGTTAAAGATTTAACCGCCACAAGTTTGGAGACTACGGGCGGTTATTTCTTTTTCTTGCCGTGGTGATTCTGATTACTATTTTTATGATTATAGTAAATGTACAAGATCACGCTGATACAATCCAGCAGAAAGCTGCCGATTTTCAGCAGATCACCAAAGGTGACGTATTGATCCATCATACCGATCACCTCCCATCTGTTCAAGTGAGCAGTGGGAGCAAAAATCAGAAAAAGACTTGACCGCCTACCGTTTCAGGTATGCCCTCAGATATTCAGTATACCACGTTTTGCAAAAAATGTCAAACAAAAAATCCGGCAGCAGGACTCAGATTCCTGTTGTCGGATTTTTGCATTTCCATGTAATTTACGCTTGACTTATGCTTTTCTTATGCCTGGTTTCAGCATTTGCTTGTCCTTATGTTTAATGACTTCCATCATAATAAGCGCCATGATGACAGAGCAGATGTCCGCAATGGGCTGGGCGAAGATCAGACCGTCCAGACCGATCAGAGCGTTGGCGATGAACAGTACCGGCAGGAAAATGAATCCCTGGCGGCTGACGGACAGGATCAGAGATGCCAGACCGTGTCCCATGCCCTGGAAAGCGTTGTTGTTCACGAAGATAATGCCCAGGAACGGTCCGGAGACCATCAGCGCCCGGAGCATCTTCACGGCGTAGTTCTGCTGGGTGATAACATCTGCCGCAGAGCCGGAAGAGCCGGAGGTCATAAAGATGCTGATGACCGGCTCAGTGAACAGGAAGTACAGCGCCGTCAGAATCAGCCCCAGCACCAGGGTGCAGACCATGCTGAACCGTACCACTTTTGTCATCTTGGTGAAGTTCCGTGCGCCATAGTGGAATCCCACCAGCGGCTGGATGCCGATACCGATGCCCAGCTGGATGAACACTACCAGCATATTTGCTTTCATGGCGATGCCCATGCCGCCGGTGGCGAGAACGTCGATGTTATTCAGCAGCCGGTTCAGCACCAGGTTGGACAGGCTCATCAGCACATTAGTGAAAAACATGGGGACGCCGATGGAGAACACGCCGCTGAAAATGCCGCCTTTCATGGTGAAGTGCTTCGGATTCGGGGAGAGCATGGTGCGGCTGACTTTCAGATAGATGAGGTAGAACAGCGTTGCCACCGTGTTGCCGATGCTGGTGGCGATGGCTGCACCCTTGACGCCCATGCCCATGGCAAGGATCATGATGGGGTCCAGGATGATGTTGGTCACAGCGCCGATCATCATGCCGAACATGGAGACTTTCGCCGCACCCTCGCCCTTGACCAGGTTGCTCATGGCGCTGCTCAGCACCGTGGGGATTGCACCCACGCCGATGTAGAACAGATAGTCCCTGGTGTACTGTTCCAGATTCTGATAGTTCTGCACCAGCTTGTCATAGGCGTCGCCGGAAATATCCTTGGAAATATTGGCGATGTTGGCGGACGCATCTGCACCCACCAGCGGCAGGATCCAGCTCACGCCCAGGGTCAGCGCCAGGGTGGCGAGCAGTCCCACAAAGACAGCGCCCCAGAAACTGAAGCTGCTGATTTTTTTCACCCGTTCATATTCCCGTGCGCCCAGAGAACGGGAGATAAAGGCGCAGCCGCCGATGCCGAACAGGTTGCCGAATGCCATGAGGATCATAAACACCGGGGTCGCCATGGAAACGGCATTCATCTGATAGGGGTCGTGGGTCTGTCCTACAAAGACTGTGTCCACCATGTTGTACAGCACGGTGACCAGCATACTCAGCACTGACGGGATCGCCAGTACTGCCACAGCCTTGGGGATAGACTCGATCTCAAAAACGGAGGTTTTCTTTTCTTTCATTTGCATATAGGCATAACTTCCTTTCTGTTACGGCGAAAAACGAGGCAGAAATGCGGTGACATTCTGCCTCGTTTGCATTTGTTCGGTTGAGGTACTCTTATACGTTAAAGCGGAACAGCACGATGTCGCCGTCCTGCATCACATATTCCTTGCCTTCCAGACGCACCAGTCCCTTTTCCTTGGCAGCCGCCATAGAGCCGCACGCCATCAGATCGTCATAGGAGACAACTTCGGCACGGATGAATCCCTTTTCGAAATCGGTGTGGATCTTTCCGGCAGCCTGGGGCGCTTTCGTTCCCCTGGTGATGGTCCATGCACGGACTTCCTGCTTGCCGGCGGTCAGATAGGAGATGAGACCCAGCAGAGAATAGCCCTCCCGGATGATGCGGTTCAGACCGGATTCCTCCAGTCCCAGATCTTCCAGGAACATTGCCTTGTCGTCTGCCTCCATGTCTGCGATATCCTCTTCGATCTTCGCACAGATGGGCAGTACTGCGGCGTGTTCTGCCTCAGCAATCTGCTTGACTTCCTGGTAGTGTTCATTTTTGTCCACGCCGTTGCGGAAGTCCTCTTCGCTCATGTTTGCGGCATAGATCACCGGCTTTGCGGACAGCAGCGGCATATCGTGGATCCAGCTCAGCTCGTCCTCGGTGAAGTCAAAGCCACGGGCAGACTTGCCCTCTTCCAGGTGCGCCTGGAGACGTTCCAGAAAGTCCACCTGTGCCTGGAGCTTTTTGTCGCCCTTCAGCGCCTTTTTGGTGCGGTCGATGCGGCGTGCCACCATCTCCATATCGGAGAAGATCAGCTCCAGGTTGATGGTCTCGATGTCCGATGCCGGATTGATTCTGCCGTCTACATGGATGATGTTATCGTCCTCAAAGCAGCGTACCACGTGGACGATGGCGTCCACTTCCCGGATGTCGCCCAGGAACTTGTTGCCCAGACCTTCGCCCTTGGATGCGCCTTTTACCAGTCCGGCGATGTCCACGAACTCCAGGGTAGCCGGGGTGAACTTGTCCGGCTCGTACATTTCAGCCAGCTTGTCCAGACGTGCGTCCGGCACAGAGACGATGCCTACATTTTTTTCAATGGTGCAGAACGGATAGTTTGCCGACTCTGCGCCTGCATTTGTCAGGGCGTTGAACAGGGTGCTTTTGCCCACGTTGGGCAGCCCAACCATACCTAATTTCATTGTAACAGCTCCACCTTTTTGAAGAGCGTGCGCAGCATCCGGCATATGCAGAGAGATGCGCCGCAGGCTCTGAGATTATCCGGCATTGCGCCGGGGATTGACATATCATTGACACATACATTATAGTTTAGCACAGAAAGCCGGATTTGTCAAGATTTTTGCGAAAATGCGCTCGAGAATACTCTGCACAAAAGTGTAAACCATCCGTCCAATCGTAGGGGCGAACATTGTTCGCTCGTTCCGGTATCAGAGATTGTCTATTATGTTCCCCTTGAAAAGGCGCCCGTAGGGTGTGCCTTGTGCTGGGATGTCCCGAAGGGACAGGGGGATTAAGTTTACGGTTCACTATTTCAGCACAAATCGCATCCCCAAAAAACCCCCTTGCAATCTCTTCCGAAATTTGCTATACTATTATAACAGCGATACATTCAAGCAAAATCGAAACGGAGTGAATCTATATTGAATATCCCACAGAAACTGGCTGACGAGTTCCAGCTGCGGCAGGAACAGATCGACAACACCATCGCCCTGCTGGATGACGGCAAGACCATCCCCTTTATTGCACGCTACCGGAAAGAGCGGACCGGCTCGCTGGATGACCAGGTGCTGCGTGCCATCGACAACCGGCTGCAATACCTGCGCAAGCTGGAACAGCGCAAGAGCGAGATCCTTTCCGCCATCGAGTCCCAGGGCAAGCTGACCCCGGAACTGACGGAAAAGATACAGAAAGCGGAGACTCTGGTGGAGACGGAGGATCTGTACCTGCCGTATCGTCCCAAGCGAAAGACCCGTGCGTCTATGGCGATCGCCCGTGGCTTGGAGCCGCTGGCACGGACGCTGATGGCGCAGGATGCCGGAACAGACCCGGTGCAGGCGGCACAGGCGTTCCTCACGGAAGAAGTGCCGGATACGGATGCGGCGCTCCAGGGCGCAATGGACATCCTGGCAGAGGAGATGGCGAACGACGCCGACCTGCGCAAACAGATGCGCCGTCTGGTGATGCTCACCGGTACGATACAGTCCCACGCTGTGGATGCGGATGCGGAAACACCCTATCAGAACTACTACGACTATGCCGAACCGGTAAAGCGCATCGTGGGTCACCGTGTCCTCGCCATCGACCGTGGCGAACGGGAGGGCGCACTGAAAGTGGCAGTCACGCTGCCGGAGGGACACGGGGCATCCATGCTGATCCAGAAGTTTGTGAAGAACCAGAGTCCCTGCGGAAAGCTGGTGCAGACTGCCGCAGAGGATGCGTTTCAGCGGCTGCTGTTCCCGGCGGTGGAGCGGGAGATCCGCAAGGCGCTGACCGAACAGGCGGCAACGGCTGCCATCGGTGTGTTTGCGTCCAACCTGCGGCAGCTGCTCATGGCGGCACCGCTGAAAAACCGAACCGTCCTGGGCGTAGACCCCGGCTACCGCACCGGCTGTAAGCTGGCTGTGGTGGACGAGACGGGAAAGGTGCTGGATACCGGCGTGGCACACATCACCCTGGGAAAGGGCGCATCCCTGGAAAAGGGCAAGGATACCATCCGGAAGATGCTGCGGCAGCACCATGTGACCGCCGTCGCCATCGGAAACGGCACGGCGTCCCGGGAATCCGAGGCTGTGGTGGCAGAACTGCTGAAAGAGCTGCCCTATTCTGCGGCGTATATGGTGGTCTCTGAGGCTGGGGCATCGGTGTACTCTGCGTCCAAGCTGGCGGCAGAGGAGTTCCCGGAGTATGACGTTTCACTCCGGAGCGCCGTGTCCATTGCCCGGCGGTTACAGGACCCGCTGGCGGAACTGGTGAAGATCGACCCTCAGGCGATCGGCGTGGGACAGTATCAGCACGATATGCCCAAGGCGGAGCTGTCGGCGGCGCTGGACGGCGTGGTGGAGGACTGCGTGAACCACGTAGGCGTAGACCTGAACACCGCCTCGTTCTCCCTGCTGTCCCACATCGCCGGCATCAACCAGACCATCGCCAAGAACATCGTGGCGTACCGGACGGAAAACGGCGTATTCACTGACCGGAAACAGCTGAAAAAGGTGGCAAAGCTGGGACCCAAGGCGTATGAACAGTGCGCCGGATTCCTCCGTGTGCCGGGCGCAAAGAATCCTCTGGACAACACCGCCGTGCATCCGGAAAGCTATGGCGCAGCGGAGCAGATTCTCCGGGAATGCGGCTTTCAGCTGGCGGACATTGCCGGACAGGACCGCAGCGAGATCACATCCATTGCCAAGCAGCACGGTATCGCAGCCATTGCGAAAAAAGCTGGCGTGGGTGAGCCGACGGTAAAGGATATCATCAAGGAGCTGGCAAAGCCGGGACGTGACCCTCGTGACGAACTGCCGCCGCCGCTGCTTCGGAGCGGTGACATCATGGAGCTGAAAGATCTGAAACCGGGTATGGAACTGGTGGGAACGGTGCGGAATGTCATCGACTTCGGCTGTTTTGTGGACATCGGCGTCCATGAGGACGGGCTGGTGCATATTTCCCAGATCTGCGACCGGTTTATCAAGCATCCGCTGGAGGCAGTCAAGGTCGGCGAAGTGGTAAAGGTCTGGGTGCTGGATGTGGACTTGAAACGCAAGCGCATTGCACTGACCATGAAACCGCCGAAGAAAGGATAAAGGAGAACATATGGGATTTGGAAAGAAACTGACTGCCCTGGTATTGGCGGCGGCAATGACGGCTGCGGCGTGCAGCTGCGGCACGGAAAGCGGCAAAAGCACCGCCGGAGAAGAGAGCAGCCAGGCAGAGGAAAAGCCGGACTTCCGCACGGAAATGCGGGACGATATGACCACAGGCGACATCGTGGCGGAAATGGGGCTGGGCATCAACCTGGGGAACACCCTGGAGGCGTGCGGTGACTGGATCGACAGCAGCGGCGGCGTGAACAGCTATGAGACCGCCTGGGGCAGCCCTACGGTGACTGAGGAAATGATCGCAGGCTATGCTGCCGCCGGGTTCGACTCGGTGCGCATCCCGGTGGCGTGGTCGAATCTGATGGGAGACGACTACACCGTTGCGCCGGAACTGCTGGATCGTGTGGAGACCGTGGCGCAGTATGTGCTGGACAACGGGATGTACGCCGTGGTGAATCTCCACTGGGACAACGGCTGGATCGCCGGATTCTCCACCGACTATGACACCTGCATGGAGAAATACACCCGCATCTGGGAGCAGGTATCGGAGCGCTTTTCCGGTTACGGCGACCATCTCATTCTGGAATCCATGAACGAAGAGGGCTGTTTCGACGATCTGTGGAATCACTACAGCGGTTCGGAGGATGGCAAGGCGGAGGCATACAGCATCGTCAACCGCATCAACCAGAAGTTCGTCGATCTGGTGCGCAGCTCCGGCGGCAACAATCCGGAGCGCCATCTGCTCATTGCCGGCTATGCCACAGACGTGGACATGACCTGTGACGAGATGTTCCAGATGCCGGAGGACAGCGCCGGACGGTGCGCCGTGTCGGTACATTATTATACGCCGTCTACGTTCTGCATCCTGGAAGAGGACGCCGACTGGGGCAAGGCAAAGACCACCTGGGGTTCGCCCAGAGACCAGCGGATACTGGAAAAGGACATGGAAAAGCTCCAGACCCGTTTCCTGGACAACGGCATCCCGGTCATCATCGGCGAATACGGCTGTTCCACCGGGAACAAGACCGAGGACGCCGTCCGGACATTCCTCACGGCGGTGGCACGTGCGGCGTATTCCCGTGGGATGTGTCCCATGCTGTGGGACATCACCGGGGTGTTCTATGACCGCAGCAGCTGTAAAATGATCGACAGCCAGCTGGAGCAGGAACTCCGGGATATTGCAGAGACGGCGAGAAACTGACAAAAATCCGGAAATTGGAAGAAAACTGCTTTGAGAATTTCCGAAAAAAGGTGCGGGTGCGCATCAAAATAGCAAGTTGTTTTTCACGCAATTTTTCGGATTTAGAAGAATTGCACAAAAACAGAGGTTGCTTTTATTCGTGCTGTATAAAAATGTGTGGAAAATGAAAAAAACGCTTGCAAAAAATCTACAAATATGCTATGCTGGTATATGGAGAAGTAGGGTGCAGGAAAGCACTGGTATGGCTTCATGAAGATGTGCGCCGACTGTGCAATTGGAAAGCGGAAAGCACGCAAATCAATTTTTATAGGCTCTCCTAACAGGGCACCCGTTGGCTTGACTGAGGGGTTGATCCCCCTGTCAGCTTATGCTGACATCCCCCTTTTCAAGGGGGACTTTCTTAAAAATTGATTTGTGTGAGCGGAAAGGGGGCAGCAGACGACTGGCACGGCGGAGGTACGGAAACCAAGGGGCAGAAAAGCTTCTCTGCACACAACCAAGGCGGCGCTATGCCGCAGAAAATCAAGAAAGGAAGAATGATAAACATGAAGATGAAGAAGTTTCTTTCATCTCTGACTGCTGGTGTAATGGCGGCAACCACCGTATTCACCAGTGCGCTGGTAACACCGGTTATGTCGTTTATTGCGACTGCGGCTGATGCTGACGCAATCGGTACAGCATCTTTGATCGGTACACTCGGTAGCAATGCCTATTGGGGCGAAGGCAATAGTTCCAATAATGGTAATGCGCCCAGTACAGTAAGCATTTCCGGTGATGGAGAGTTTTCTCTTTCCTGGGAACTGTCTGAAGGTTCCAGCACGATTCAGTGGCTGGGTATTGTAATCAACCCGGCAGGAGAATCGAAGACCTTTACAACTGATACATTTAAGGATTTGAAGGTTTCTCTGAGTTCTCTGAAAATTGACGGCGTTGAAGTTGCAGATGCAGCTAACAATGCAACTGTAAACACAAAATACTATGGCGAAGACGGCAAGGGTGTAAGCAGAATCGAATTCGGCGGTGACTGGTCTGGTGCAACTGCTGTTAGCAAGAACACCGAAGTAAAGGGTACAATTAGTGCAACCTTTACTGTAGAGGGCACCGGCAAGACCACCACAACCACTACCAGCGAGACCACTGCGGAAACCACAGAGACCACCGTTTCTTCCGCAGTTTCTTCTGATGTTTCCAGCGAGACATCTGAATCTGTTGTAACCACTGCATCTGCATCCTCTGCCGAGACTGTGACAACCACAACTGCTCCGGCAATTAAGGACGTAGAGGCAAAGATCACCACCGGCACCCAGAAGGGTACAGACGGTGATATCCAGGCATATGCAGAATTTGACCCGAACGGCGCAAAGTCTGCAACACTGTATTATACCGTAACTTCCAAGGATACCGAGTCCAGCGGTGCTTTCGGCACATACAACGGCGATTGGTTCCAGGAAGAATTTAAGGCAAGCGTTGGCGCAAATGGTGCCTGCACAGCAGATTACACCATCCCGTCCAATGTTGGCAAGACCGTAAAGGCAATGATCTTTTATCCGGATGCAAGCAGCGTCAAGATCGACAAGGTGGTTCTCCACTATGATTCCGCTGTTACCACATCCGCAACAACCACCAGTGTCACCACAACCACTGAGGCAGCAAAGTACACCAAGGTACTGACTCCGAAGGCTGAGGAAGACAAGGGTACTGACGGCAAGGCAAGCAACACCAAGGTTGAGTTCGACCCGATGGGCGCTTACAAGGCAATCGCTTACTACACCGTAAAGACAAACGACACCAACACCAGCGGCGCTTTCGGCACATGGAACGACAGCCTGCCGGAGGGTGAAGAGTGGCAGAGCGAGGAATTCAAGGATCTGGCCGTTCCGGCAAACAAGCAGGTCGTTGTTTCCTACAACATTCCGAAGACTGTCGGCGAAACCGTGCAGTTCATGGTTTATTACCCGAAGTTCGGTGATGTGACCATCGACAAGATCGTTCTGTGCTTCGACGAAGATCCGGATGCAACAACAACCTCCGTTTCTTCCACCACAGAGATCAAGACCACTGCATCCAGCGTGTCCTCTGAGACAGAGACCACTGCATCTGCAACCACCAAGGGAACAGAGTCCAGTGCATCTGAGACAACAAAGGCAACAGAGACCAGCGCAACCTCTGCAACTACCGAGACTGACAAGGCAACAGAGACCAGCGCATCTGCAACCACCAAGGATACAGAATCCAGCGCAACCTCTGCAACCACCAAGACTGACAAGGCAACAGAGACCAGCGCTACCGAAAAGGCAACCACTGTTACAAGCACCACCAAGCAGTCTGCAACCACAACTGCAACAGATGCACCGAAGGGCAAGGGCATTGTCATCGACATCGGCGAGGCTAACGCAGAGCCGGGCGAAGAGGGCGTTGAACTGCCGTTCTATCTGCAGAAGTATATCCCGTCTGAGGGCTTTAGCTTTGCAATTGATGTCCCGATGGTAACTGCAAAGATCCTGAGCATCAACAAGACCGAAGTTTCCAAGGACGGCGTGGATGAATATGTATCCGGTTCTGTCCGCAGAACTTCCAACACCGCAGGCTTTGAGGCATTCGGCGCTGACGAATCCGCAGCTCCGGAAGATCGCTGGATGTACTTCATGTGGACTGTTTCCGCCGGCACTGCAACCATCCCGGATGAAGAAAACGGCGCAAGCAACTTCATGAATATGTACTTCGACATCGCTGACAACGCAGCAGATGTTGCAGCAGAATACGGTCTGGAACTCCAGACAGATGCTGACGGCAATACCTACTACTTCTTCCCGATGAACTTTGCACAGTACCAGAAGGTAAACTGGGACTTCTCCGGCACAGCAGGCAGCGCATACATCATGCCGAACCAGCAGTTCCTGGACGACAGCAGCAATGACCTGGCTACCACAGACGTTACTTACTACAACGGCGGTTTCCGTGTATACACCGACAAGAAGGATGTCACCACATCTTCTACCGCTGATACAACCACATCCATCACAACCACAAAGACAACCGCAACCGACGAAAAGGATATGCCGATCAATCTGGATATCGATGAGGTTTATGTATATCCGCAGCCGGCTGGCGAAAACCCGGATTATGTTGGCATTGAAGAAGAACTGGGCGTAAAGGTTATTGCCAAGGAAGGCGTAGACACCAAGAGCTATGGTATCAGCGGTGCAGTCGCATTCCCGGATGCAACCGCAAAGCTGTTCACCATTCCGGACGGCATGGAGAGCAAATTCGCAGTCAACGACTTCGGCTCCAGCGGCAGACCGAACATGATCGACTTTGCTGCTTATAAGAACGGCACATCCACCATCACCGACGGCAGCGACCGCTGGATCCGCTTCATCGAAGCATTCTCCAACGACGGTCCGCAGGATCCGGCTGAGCTGGATCGTATCTTCCACCTGGTATTCGATGTACCGGATGCAGATACCGTACAGGCAATCGCAGACGAATATGGTCTGACACTTCAGACCGGCGAGTATGACGGCAAGACTGTTCAGTACTACGAGTTCCCGGTAACCTGGGCTCCGGACGGCATTGACCAGATGCCCAGCGGCGGCACCATTGTTGATGTTGAGCGCTTTAAGTATCTGAACGGCGAGGGCGTGACCGGTGAGGATATCTTCGACGACCAGGTTGGTCTGAAGGATGGTGCGATCCGTGTTATCATGAAGGAAGTGGAAGATACCACAACCACAACCACAACTGTAACAACTACCACTACTACAAAGGCATCCACAACCACAACAAAGGCATCTGCTACAACAACCACAAAGGCATCCACAACTTCTACAACAAAGGCATCTGTTACAACAACGACAAAGGAATCCACTACGACAACAAAGGCGTCTGCTACAACAACTACAAAGGCATCTACGACAACAACAGAAGAAGCGACTTCTACAACAACAACCGAAAAGACAACCGTTTCCGAGACTTCCGGAACAACAACTACAAAGGCAACGGAATCCGAGGCTCCGGTAAGCACAACTACTGTAGAATCGACTACCACAGAGAGAGGCACCTTCACCAAGAAGACTACAACTGTGACAACGACTACAGAAGATGCAAACTACACCAAGGTCTCCAGACCGACCGGAACAACCACAACAGAAACCACAACTTCTGCTGAGAATACCACAACTTCCAGCGAGACAACCACAAGCACTGGTTCTTCCAGCGATACTGTTACTTCTACCACAACAACCGAGACTCAGCCTGCCGGCAAGCCGGATGTTAAGGTAAAGGAAGATGCAAACTTCTACCTGTCTGAGGACACTCGTGCATTCGACCCGGCAGATCTGGTAGAGAGCGCAACTCTGGACGGCGAGGACATTCTGAGCCAGCTGACCTTCGAGTACGCTTCTCCGAAGGATATGTACGATGCACTGCACGGCGATATCGCTTATGTTGCATCTGACTTGAAGGTTCTGTACAACGGCGAAGAAGTCGGCACTGCTAAGGTTTACATCGGCATCAAGGGTGATACGGACTTGAACGGTAAGGTTGAGGCAACTGATATGTTCTACAATATGTACTATCAGGCAAGACTGGGTGCCGGCATCAAGG
>OOCH01001670.1_pt1 | contig 16315 bp, 17 predicted proteins | sample 1671641 | NCBI WGS metagenome assembly OOCH01 (sample SAMN06348177, study PRJEB24527) | human gut metagenome | biome: human gut; feature: ankylosing spondylitis patient; material: feces | host: Homo sapiens | place: China | collected 2015-10
GATCTTGTCGCTGACGGTCAGCACGATGGCCAGCAGGTTGGTGCCCACCAACCAAAGCAGGGCGAACTGGTACAGGCTCACGCTTGCTTTTCCGGCTTAAAGGGCTTTAAGTCCTTTAGGTCAAAGTTGCCGATGGACAGGGGAGAACCCTTTTTGAAATCATCGCCCTTTTGCTCGTCTACACCAAAGACGGCGGCGCAGTTGGGAACACACCAAAAAGTATACCGTTTGGCATTCCAGGGGCAGCGGCAGCTTTACGGCAATGCGGCGCTCAAAGTTGGAAAACACGCCAAAATGCCCTTTTTTGCCGCACTGGGGACAGGTGAGCTCCACCGTCTCGCCGCGGGCTTTAATGCGATTATCTGTACCTAATCTGTATTCCATAACATCACCTATGTTTATTTTACAATATTTTTAGAAAGTGTCAAGTATGAAGAAAGTATTCCTCTCTCTTTTCTGCCTGGTACTGCTGTGCGGATGCACGGTGAACAAACCGGCGCAAATCGAGACCACAACGGCGCCGGACACGGCCGCTGCCGGAGAACTGACCGTGCGCTGCGTGTGGATCACTTATTACGAGCTCCAGGCCTTTACCGGCAAATACGATACCGGCGGCGACTTTTACAGCGCCGTATCAAAGGCTTTTGCTCAGTTGCAAAGGCGGGGCTTTACGGCGGTCACCGTGCAGGTGCACCCCTGCGCAGACGCCTTTTATCAGTCCAAATTCTTTCCGGTCAGCGTCTACTGCTTTGGTAAAGCGGGTGGGGAACTAAAATACGACCCATTGGAACTGCTGTGCAAGGCGGCGCACGAAAATCAACTGAAAATCGAAGCCTGGTTCAACCCTTACCGGGTGAGCCAGCAGGATAAGATCGAAAAACTCAGTGACGATAACATTGCTAAAAAGTGGTATAAGGAGAAAAACGGCAATGTGGTGATCGTGAATAAAAAAATCTACTTCAACCCGGCGTCCAAAGCGGTGCAAAAACGCATTGTGGCCGGCGTGCGGGAAATTGTGAAAAACTACCCGGTAGACGGCATCCATTTTGATGATTACTTTTACCCGGATACCGATAAGAAAATTGACGCTAAGCAGTATGCTACCTACCGTGCAGACGGCGGCAACCTGTCTTTAGGCGACTGGCGGCGCAGCCGGGTGAATGACCTGATCCGTGCTGTTTATAAAGCAGTGAAAGAAGAAAATCAAAGCTGTACCTTTGGCATCAGCCCGGCGGCGGGCATTGCCAATGATCGGGACAGTTTGTACGCCGATGTGGAGACCTGGGCAACCCAAAAGGGTTACTGCGATTATTTGTGTCCCCAGGTATACTTCGGCTTTCTTAACGATACCCTGCCGTTTATGAAAACGGTGAAAGACTGGCGGGATCTGGTTACCGACTGTGATCTTTATATCGGCCTGCCGCTGTATAAATGCGGCAAGGCAGACGCCTACGCCGGGCGGGGCAAAGGCGAATTCCGGGAAAATAAGAATATGATCTTTCGCCAAATTCAGTTTATCCGCCAAATTCCGGCGGTAAAGGGCTTTTATGTGTTCTCCTACGGCTATCTATCCGACGACAGCGTAGGGGAGGAGGTCAGCGGCCTTTACTCTGCTATGCAGTGATCGGCGTTTTCTACTCCGGTAATGGTCACTTCCACCAGATCGCCGATGTGCAGATCTCGACGGTGGATGGTCACCGGTACATAATTGCGGGTGTAGCCGGTGTAGGTGCCGTCCGGCTGTTGTTGCTCCACCAGTACCTCTACTTTTTTGCCTACAAGTCCGTCAAAATAGACTTCTCGCAGCTTGTCCGTCTCTGCAATCAATTTTTTTGCGCGGCGTTCCTTCTCCTGCCGAGGTACGCTGTCGCCCCGTTTAGAGGCTGCTGTGCCCTCTCGTTGAGAGTAGGGAAATACATGTACCTTTTCAAACCCGATCTTCTTTGCAAAGGTCAGACTTTCCTCAAAATCGGCTTCTGTTTCTTCATGAAATCCGGTCATCATATCCGTGGTCAAAGTGGCGTCCGGAAATGCGGCACGCAGCTTGCGGCACAGGTCAGCATATTCTTCCGCCGTGTAGTGGCGGTTCATGGACTTTAAAGTCCTGGTGCAGCCGCTTTGCAGAGAGATGTGGAACTGGGGGCAGAATTTGTTCATCTTGGCCAGCCCGGCAATGATTCGATCGGTGATGTGATCCGGCTCCAGAGAGCCCAGACGCACCCGCGCAATGCCGGGGGTGCGGTCGCAAATGGCAACCGCGTCCAGCAGGTCAAAGTCCTGCCCCTTGCCGTAAGCGGACAGGTTGATGCCTACCAGCACGATCTCTTTGATGCCGTGGGCAGCCAGGTCCTGCACTTCCTTTTCCAGGTCCGCCGGCATCTTGGAGCGCACACGTCCCCTGGATTTGGGGATAATGCAGTAGGAGCAAAACCGGTCACAGCCGTCCTCAATTTTTACAAAGGCGCGCACGCGCTGCCCAAAGCCGCTGATGGCGCAGGGGGCAAAGGGGTCGCCGGTTTGGTGGGCGTTAATGTCCACAATGCGGCTTTTTTCTGTATGATACCGGTTGATGATGGAAAAAATATCACCGTCGCTCTTGTTAGAAAATACAATGTCTGCGTCCAGCTGGGCTTTGGCCTCCTCCGGGAACGCCTGGGGCATACAGCCGGTGAGGATCACCGTTGCGCCCGGGTGACGGCGCTTAAAGCGGCGCACGCTTTGGCGGGTCTTTTGGTCCGCAGTGGCGGTTACCGTACAAGAGTTGACGATGTAGTAGTCCGCTTCCTGATCCGGGGACACAATTTCAAAACCGGCGCTGCGCAGCAGCTCGGCCATATATTCACTTTCATACTGGTTGACCTTGCAGCCAAGGGTGTAAAAAGCAGCTTTCATATCAATTACGCTCCAATCCACGACATTATAGCATAAAGCCGTTGGGGGAGCAAGATTTTTAGCGCAAACAATGAGGTGGTTTGATGAAAAGAATCGGAACATTTTTGCTGGCTTTGATGCTGGCGTTGGCGGTGCCTGCGCCCTGCTTTGCCGCTGTGGATGAAAAGACGGTAGAGGCACCCAGCGCCGTGCTGGTAAGCGCAGATACAGGGGCTGTGCTCTTTGAGAAGAATGCCCACGACAGGCGCTCCCCGGCGTCGGTCACGAAGCTGATGACCATGCTGCTGGTTGCGGAAGCCTTGGACACCGGCAAGATTAAACTGACGGATACAGTCACCGGCAGTGCCAACGCAGCCTCCAAGGGCGGCTCCCAAATCTGGCTGGAAGTGGGGGAGCAGATGACCGTGGAGGAACTGCTGAAGGCGGTGGTGATCGCGTCCGCCAATGACGCCTGTACGGCGCTGGCGGAGTTCGTAGCCGGGTCGGACGGCGCTTTTGTGCAGTGTATGATTGCCCGTGCCAAGGAATTGGGGATGCAAGATACCCATTTTGAAAACTGCACAGGGCTGGATGATACGGCCAAAAATCATTTTTCTTCTGCTTACGACCTGGCAGTGATTGCCCGGGAAGTGCTGCGCCACAACTGGATCACCAAGTATACTACCGTGTGGTTGGACAGTCTGCGGGACGGCAAAACGGAACTGAATAATACCAACAAACTGGTCAACACTTATGACGGCATTACCGGGCTGAAAACCGGCACCACAGAGAAGGCGGGTTTTTGCCTGTGCGCTACTGCCCGGCGGGACGGTATGCAACTGATCGCCGTGGTGCTGGGCGCCAAGACCAGCGAGCAGCGCTTTTCCGCTGCTACGGCTCTGCTGGACAGCGGCTTTGCGGATTATCGCCTGGTGACCCTGTCGGCAGACCCGAAGAAAATTACCCAAATTACCGTGAAAAACGGCGTCCAAAAGATCCTGAACCCTGCGGTGCCTGCAAAACAGCAGTTGCTTTGTGCCAAAGGCAGCGGTGATCCCACTTATGAATATAAGTTAAAAAGGACGGTGGATGCGCCTGTGCGCAAGAACACCAGAGTGGGCACCGTGAAAGTCAAACTGGACGGAAAAACGGTGGCGGAACTGCCGGTTTATGCCGGGGTGAATATCGACAAAACCGCCTTTTGGTCGGTTTTTGTCCGCTTTTTAAGGACATTTTGAAAATAAGTGTTGAAAAATCAGCCTTGTTGTTGTAAAATGAGGATTTGAAATTCCAAGAAGAATGGAGATAAAATGATGGCAGTTAAATTTAACAGTAATTTTGCTGAAACTTTTGTCAGCAAGGCAGATATTCAGGCGCTGGAGCCCCAGGCTGCGGCTGCGCAAAAGACCCTGATGGACGGTACCGGTGCCGGTAACGACTTTTTGGGCTGGGTACATCTGCCCACCGATTATGACAAAGAGGAGTTTGCTCGCATTAAAAAGGCGGCTTCTTACATTCAGAAGAATGCGGATGTACTGATCGTGATCGGTATCGGCGGCTCTTATCTTGGCGCCCGTGCCGTGATTGAGGCACTGAAGTCCCCCAATTATAACCTGCTGGCTAAGGATACCCCGCAGATCTTCTTTATCGGCAACTCCATCAGCCCGGAGATGCTGAATGAGACCGTGGCTCTTTGTGAGGGCAAGGATATTTGCGTGAATGTGATCAGCAAGAGCGGCACCACCACGGAGCCGGCTATCGCTTTTCGTGTGTTCCGGGAGATGGTCAACAAGAAGTACAGCGCAGAGGAGGCGGCAAAGCGCATTTTCTGCACCACCGACCAGTCTAAGGGTACCTTAAAGGCGTTGGCAGATGCAGAGGGCTATGAGACCTTTGTCGTGCCGGATAATGTGGGTGGCCGTTACAGCGTGCTCACCGCCGTGGGTCTGTTGCCCATCGCTGTTGCCGGTATTGATATTGATGCTCTGATGACCGGGGCCAAGACCGCAGAGGACACGCTTTGCGGCCAGACGGTAGACACCAACGATGTGCTGAAATATGCCGCCGCCAGAAATTGCTTCTACAACAAGGGCAAGAGTCTGGAGTGCTTTGTGTCTTATGAGCCGGCTATGACACTGTTCAACGAATGGCTCAAACAGCTGTTTGCAGAGAGCGAGGGCAAGGACGGCAAGGGCCTGTTCCCGGTGTCCTGTGTGTTTTCCACCGACCTGCACTCCGTAGGTCAGTATATCCAGGAAAGCGGCAGCAAGCTGATGTTTGAGACCGTGATGCAGTTTGCCCGCCCCCAGAGCGATTATGTGATCGGTGAGGAAGAGGGTAATATTGACGGCTTAAACTTCCTGGCCGGTAAGGAAATGAGTTATGTGAATGAAAAGGCCCGCCAGGGCACTCTGCTGGCCCACACCGCCGGCGGCGTTGGCAACTTTGTTTTGGAAATCGACGCCCTGGACGCAGAAAACATGGGCTATATGATCTATTTCTTTGAGAAAGTATGCGCCGTTTCCGGCTATATGTTGGGGGTCAATCCCTTTAATCAGCCCGGCGTAGAGAGCTACAAAAAGAATATGTTTGCACTCCTTGGAAAACCCGGTTATGAAAGTGAAAAAGAAAACCTTGAAAAACAGTTGGGGTTATGCTAAAATAGAGTTGCAAATAAATCCTATTGGAGGAATAATAAATGATTAAGCTCATTATCGGCAACAAAGGCTCAGGCAAAACCAAAAAACTCATTGACCTGGTGAACACCTGCGTAGAGAAGTCTGACGGCAATGTGGTGTGCATTGAAAAGGAGCCCAAGCTCACTTACGATGTGTCCTCTAAGGCTCGCCTGCTGGAGACCGATACATACCGTGTCAGCGGTTGTAAGGCGTTTTACGGCTTTTTGGCCGGTATCTGCGCCGGCAACTACGACGTGACGGATATTTTGATCGATGCCACCTTTAAGATCGTTGGCAGAGAGTATCAGAAGCTGGTACAGTTCTTTGATATGCTGTCCGAGTTGAGCGAGGCACAGGATGTGGATTTCTACTTCACCATTAGCTGTGACAAAGAGGATCTGCCGGTGGAAGTGTTTGACTACTGCGAAGAGCTGTAAGCAAAAATGCACAAATAAAGAGCCTTTTTCAGGCTCTTTATTTTTTCCGCCGCAAAAATAACTATTGACAAAGCGGCGTCTTGTATATATAATACTTAAAGTGCGATCGTGAGGTGGTTTTGTGAAGTTAGACCTGAAGGCACTTTTCGGCGGCGATACACAGCGTATTGCCATTGAGGAGCAGCTGGACTTCCACGATTTGCAATACGGTTCGTATTGCCCGCTGCGCCAGCCGGTGCGCGTGACCGGACAGGCGTATGCAAAGGCGGATGTATGTTATTTAGATCTGGATCTGTCCTTTGTGTTTGACGGCGTGTGCGACCGCTGCGCCGAGCCCATTCAAAAGCCCATGTCGTTGTCCTTACACAAGATCTTGGTAGAGGATCTCCAAAACCGGGAGGATGCGGACGACGAATATGTTTTGGTACAGGACAGCGCGCTGGATCTCAGCGACCTTTTGCGGGAAGAGCTATTATTGTTCTTTCCCACCAAAATGCTGTGCAAGCCGGACTGTAAGGGCCTTTGCTGCAAGTGCGGCAAGAATTTGAATGACGGACCCTGCGACTGCCAAAAGGATGTGGATCCCAGATTGGAATCCCTTTTGCAGCTGCTGGATTAAGTGATTATTTTGCATCAAGGATTATAAAGGAGGCAATTCAAATGGCAGTACCTAAGAGAAAAACTTCAAAGGCAAGAAAGAACAAAAGACGTTCCAGCGTTTGGAAGCTGAATGCGCCTACTCTCGTTAAGTGCCCCAACTGCGCCGGCTACACCGTGCCGCACAAAGTGTGCGCCAACTGCGGTTACTACAACGGCAAGGCAGTTGTCAGCAAGGACGAGGCGTAAGCCAAAAACTTCAACACAAAGGCGGACTTGGTCACAGCCGAACAGGCTGCGGGGCTTATGTCCGCCTTTCTTGCTATTTGCTTGAAAGGAGGGTCTGTTATGGCGAGACCTGTTGTTGCCATTGTGGGCCGCCCCAACGTGGGCAAATCCACACTTTTTAATAAATTGGTAGGCGCCCGTCTGTCCATTGTGGACGACAAGCCCGGCGTGACCCGGGACCGCATTTACGGCGACTGTGAGTGGTTGGGTCACCGCTTTCTGCTGGTGGATACCGGCGGTATTGAGCCGCGGGCGGATGATGTGATCCTCTCTCAAATGCGCGCGCAGGCCAACATTGCCATTGCCACGGCGGATGTGATCGTGCTGGTGACGGATCTGCGCAGCGGCGTGGTGGCTACCGATCAGGATGTGGCCAATATGCTGCAAAAAAGCGGTAAGCCGGTGATTCTGTGCGTCAATAAGTGCGACAGTGTCGGTGCCCCGGATCCGGAGTTCTACGAATTTTATAACTTGGGTATGGGTGACCCGATTGCCGTATCTGCCGTGCACGGTCACGGCACCGGCGATCTGCTGGATGCGGTGATCGCTTACTTTCCCCCGGAGAGTGAGGAGGAAGAGGAGGACGATACCATCAAGGTGGCGGTCATCGGCAAGCCCAATGTGGGCAAGTCCTCATTGATCAACCGGATCAGCGGCCAGGAGCGAGCCATTGTGTCCGATATTGCAGGCACCACTCGGGACGCTACGGACACACGCATCGAAAATCAATACGGCAAGTTCACCTTTATTGATACCGCCGGCATTCGGCGCAAGAGCAAGGTGACAGACGCCATTGAAAAATATAGCATTATCCGCGCCCGTACCGCTGTGGAGCGAGCCAATGTGTGCGTGATTATGATTGATGCTACCGAAGGCTTCACGGAGCAGGACTCCAAGGTGGCCGGTATAGCGCTGGACCAAGGCAAGGGCTGTATTGTGGTGGTTAACAAGTGGGACGCTGTGGAAAAAGACGGCAATACGATGCGGGAGTATAAAGAGAAACTGGCAGTAGACTTTGCCTTTATGAAGTTTGCGCCCTTTGTGTTTATCTCTGCCAAGACCGGCCAGCGTGTGGATCGCCTGTTTGAGCAGATCGCTTATGTGTATGCCCAGAGCACCATGCGCATTTCCACCGGCAAATTGAACGAAATTCTCGGCGCTGCCACCGTCCGGGTGCAGCCGCCTACGGATAAGGGCAAGCGGCTGAAGATCTATTATATGACCCAGGCGTCTGTGTGCCCGCCAACCTTTGTGTTTTTTGTGAACAACGCCCAGCTGTTCCATTTCTCTTACCAGCGGTATCTGGAGAACCAAATCCGTGAGGTGTTTGGTCTGGAGGGTACGCCGGTGCGCTTTATTATTCGCGAGAGGGGAGAGGGCAAAAAATGATTTTTCGTCTGATCCTGGGTGCGGTTCTGTCTTATTTACTGGGAAGTCTGAATTTTGGTATCATTCTTTCCCGCAGGTTCCAGAAGGAAGATGTGCGCACCCACGGTAGCGGTAACGCCGGCTGCACTAATATGCTGCGGAATTACGGCAAACTGCCGGCAGTTGCAACGATTTTAGGCGATATGGCTAAGGTGGCTGTGGCGATTTTGTTGGTGCGTCTGCTGGTGGGGAATGAACTATATGTGCAGCAGACGATATTCATCAAGTCCTTTGCCGGGCTGTTCTGCGTGCTGGGTCATATCTTTCCTTGCTTTTTCCGATTTAAGGGCGGCAAGGGTGTAGCTACCTGCGGCGGTATGGTGTTTATGATCGACTGGCGGATCGCCCTGATCCTGCTGGCGGTGTTTATTGTGGCCGTCCTGATTACCAAATGGGTATCGCTGGGCTCTATCTTAATGGCAATCCTGTACCCGGTGCTGATGGGTCTGTTTTATAAGTCCGTTCCTATTACGCTGATCTCCGTGGTGTTTGCGGCCATTGTGCTGGTTGCCCACCGGGAGAACATCAAGCGGATATTAAACGGTACGGAAAGCAAGATTACCGTTGGCGGTAAAAATAAAAAAGAATAAGTAAAAGAAAAAGCGCAGCTGACACAATTGTGTGTCAGCTGCGCTTTTGTAGCAGAGTAAAAAAAGAAACCGCTGAACAGTGCAGCGGTTTTATCTCATTACGCTCTTTCGACCTTACCGGAACGAAGACATCTGGTGCAAACATAAACTCTTTTCGGAGAGCCGTTTACAATAGCCTTAACTTTCTTAATGTTGGGTTTCCAGGTTCTGTTGGACCGTCTGTGTGAATGAGAAACCTTGATGCCAAAGGACATTTCTTTCCCGCAGTATTCACATTTTGCCATGTGCGAACACCTCCTTACTAAATTACAACGCCGCTATAATAGCACATATCCCTGCAAAATGCAAGCACTTTTTGCCTAAATTTTCAAAAAAGACCGATTTTACGGTCAGCAAAAACTAAATGTTGATTTTATTTTTTATATATAATATAATAAGAGAGATGATTTTTACGGAGGAATACATATGGCTGCGGATAAAAAAAGTAAGAAACTGGACAAACCCGACAAAGCAACAGACAAGCAGACGGCGCTGGAAAATGCGCTCAAGCAAATTGAAAAGCAGTACGGCGCAGGTGCCATTATGCGCCTGGGTGAGAACAAGCACCTGAATGTGGACGCTATCTCCACCGGATCTCTGTCCTTGGACATTGCTACCGGTATTAACGGCCTGCCCAAGGGTCGTATCGTAGAGATCTACGGCCCGGAGTCCAGTGGTAAGACCACCCTGGCGCTCCACTGTGTGGCAGAGGCGCAAAAGGCCGGCGGCCAAGCTGCGTTTATTGATGCGGAGCATGCGCTGGATCCTATTTATGCCGCCAATCTGGGCGTGGATGTGGACTCTCTTTTGGTAGCCCAGCCGGACTACGGTGAGCAAGCGCTGGAGATTGCCGAGCAGTTGGCGCGCTCCGGTGCCATTGACATTATTGTTGTGGACTCTGTGGCGGCACTGGTGCCCAGAACGGAAATTGACGACGATATGGGCGACTCCCATGTGGGTCTGCACGCCCGCTTGATGAGCCAGGCGATGCGTAAATTAGCCGGTGCAATCAACAAATCCAACACCCTGATCATTTTTATCAACCAGCTGCGTGAAAAGGTGGGTGTGGTGTACGGCAACCCGGAGGTGACCACCGGCGGTCGAGCGCTGAAGTTCTACGCCTCTATGCGTATTGATGTGCGCAAGGGCGAGCAACTGAAGAATTCCGACAATCAGTTCGTAGGCTCTCGAACGAAAGTGAAGATCGTAAAGAACAAGGTGGCCCCGCCGTTCCGTTCTGCGGAGTTTGATATTATGTACGGCACCGGCATCAGCAAAGAGGGCGAGATCCTGGATCTGGGCGTAGAGTACGGCGTAATCAAGAAAGGCGGCTCCTGGTTCTCTTACGGTGATCGCCGACTTGGACAGGGTCGTGACAATGTAAAGCAGCTCATCAAGGACGAGCCGGAGTTTGCGGCCCAGCTGGAGCAGGAGATTAAAGAGAAGATCGCCGAGGTGCAGGCTGCTTCTGACAAAAAATATCAGCCGAAAGCAGCGCCTAAGGCGGATACGGACGCGGTGCCGACTGAGGAGAACACTGCCCGCCAGACCCGTGCGGCAGCCCGCGCCAAGTTGGACATTGCTGTAGAGGATGACGACGAGTAATGCGTCTGACCCATCAACTGGGGCGTGGCACCAAGGTGCACCTGCTGTTGGATGATGAATACCAAATCACCACCAGCACCACCTTTTGGGCAGAGCATTACCTGCCGGACGGTACGGAGATCAGTGAGGACGACTGGCAGCGCTTGGTGCAGCAGATCAACGAGCGCAAGGCGCTGAACAAAGCAGTGGAGCTACTGTCTCACCGGGATCATTCTGCCAAAGAACTGCGGGATAAGCTGCTGCGCACCGCAGACGCGGACGCTGCGGATAAAGCGGTGGCACAAATGCTGGATGCCGGTTATCTGGACGACGAGAAATATGCGCGACGACTGGTGCGCCACCTGATTGAAGATAAAAAATGCTCGGCATACCACGCACGGCAGGAGTGCCAAAAGCGGGGGATTGACCGTGAGATTATTGACCGTGCCCTTGCAGAGCAGGCGCCGGACAATGTGCAAACTGCAAAGGACTTGATCCTGCGCAAATACAGCAGAAAATTACAGCAAGAAGACGGACGGCAAAAGGTGATGGCTGCGCTGGCACGGCGCGGGTTCGGCTATCACGATATTCAGGCCGCCTTGGAACAACTGGAAGATGAAGAATACTTATAAAGTCGGCATGATCTCATTGGGCTGCCCAAAGAACCAGGTCGACGGCGAATTGTTATTAGAGAAATTAAGTGAAAACGGATTTCAAATCGTGCAGCGCATTGAAGACAGCGACTTGATGATCATTAACACCTGTGGCTTTATTGAGGACGCTAAGCGAGAAGCCATTGAGACCATCTTGGAGGTGGCCCAGTATAAGGCTGCCGGCGTGATCTCTGCCATTGTGGTCACAGGCTGCCTGGCTGAGCGCTACCAGGACCAGGTGATGGAGGAGATTCCGGAGGTGGACGCCGTCATTGGTATCGGTGCCAATGCGGACATTGTTAAGGTGTGCCAAAAGGCGCTGTGTGGCGTTCAGACTAACTTTTTTCCTTGCAAAGAGTTGCTGCCCTTGGAGGGCGAAAGAATGCTTTCCACGCCCGCTCACTGGGCATATTTGAAGATTAGTGACGGCTGCTCGAACTGCTGTTCCTATTGCGCCATTCCCGGTATTCGCGGACCGTTCCGCTCCCGTCCCATGGAAAGCGTGGTGGCGGAGGCGGTGAACCTGGCCGGGCGTGGGATCAAGGAACTGATCTTAATTGCCCAGGATACCACCCTGTATGGCAAGGATTTGTACGGCAAGTATTGCCTGGCAGAGCTGCTGCGTCGGCTGGTACAGATCGACGGGATCCGCTGGATCCGGCTGTACTATTGCTACCCGGATCGGATCACCGATGAACTGATCGATGTAATCGCCAATGAGGACAAAATTTGTCCCTATATTGACATTCCCTTGCAGCACTGCAACGGCGATGTGCTGCGAGCTATGAACCGCTACGGCAATTATGACTCCTTGCGGCAGCTGATTTCCAACATGCGCCGGCGTATTCCCGGTTTGGCGCTGCGTACCACCTTTATGGTAGGCTTCCCCGGTGAGACCCAGGCACAGTTTGAAGAACTGTGTCGGTTTGTAAAGGAAATGGAATTTGACAAAATGGGCTGCTTTGCGTACAGCCCTGAGGAGGACACCCCCGCCGCCGAATTCCCAAAACAAGTGCCGGAGGCGGAAAAGACCGCCCGGGCGGACGCGCTGATGGATGTGCAGTTTGATGTGACCGCTGCAGTGAACCAGAGCCGGGTAGGGGAGACCTACACCGCCGTGATCGACGGCCCGGACAGCAAGGAGAACACCTACGCCGGACGGTGCTATTTTGACTCGCCGGAGATCGACAGCAACATTTGGATCCATTCCGCTGTGCCGCTGGAGACCGGCAGCTTTGTGCAGGTGCGTGTAACCGGCACGGAAGAATATGACCTGTTAGGAGAGTATGTCGATGAACCTGCCCAATAAAATCACTGTATTTCGCTTTGCCTGCATTCCGTTTTTGCTGGCGGCGTCTTTGATCCAATTCCCGTATCACTGGAGCGTGGCGCTGGTGATCTACTTTATTGCCTGTATGAGCGACAAGGCAGACGGTATCATTGCCCGCAAGCAGGGACTGGTTACGGACTTCGGGAAACTGATGGATCCGCTGTCTGATAAGTCGTTAGTGCTGGCTGCTTACCTTGTATTTGTGAATATGGGCTGGCACACGGAGCTGGTCATTATGCTGATGATGGCTCGGGAGTTCCTGGTAGCCGGTATTCGGATGGCTGCCGCTACGGAGGGCGAGGTGATCGCCGCCAATAAGTTTGGCAAAGCAAAGACCTTCTTGCAAATGTCCACTACCGGTATGACCTACCTGCTGCTTGCCATCGGTGAGGGCGCGGCGGATATTACCACCTCTACACCCTGGCTGAATGTGTACTGCACCATTGCCTTTTGGGTAGTGGCTGTGGTAACGGTGCTGTCCGGTATTGTCTATGCCAAAGACGGCTGGCACCTGATCCGCACAAAATAAGTGTTGCAAAATTGCATTTTTTTGCTATAATGATAATAACCTAAATGTAAATGCGCAGAATGGGAGAAGTACCTGCACCCCTGGCAGAAAGAGAGCGCGCCGAATGCTGAAAGGCGCGTATGCTAAGCGGCAGCGAAATGCACCCGGGAGCAGTGCGGCGGAAATGAGTATGCCGCAACGGTTTGCCCCGTTACCGGCCAAAGCGTTAGCTTGAGTATAAACAAGAGTGGAACCGCAGTATCTTTTTATTGCCTCTGTCAGATAGACAGGGGCATATTTTTTTGGAGGTTTCTATGTTTGAACGATATAAAGAGGATATTCAGTGCTTTATGGAGCACGACCCGGCTGCCCGCTCTCCTATTGAGATCGTGTTGCTGTACCCGGGTTTTAAGGCCCTGCGCAGTCACCGTAAGGCGCAGTGGTTCTTAAATCACAAAATGCCGTTTATCGCCCGTTATATCAGCCAGCGCACGGCGCATAAGACCGGGATCGAGATTCATCCGGGCGCCAAGATCGGTCGGCGGGTGTGTATTGACCACGGCAATGGAATTGTGATCGGTGAGACCACGGAAGTGGGCGACGATGTGATGATCTACCAGGGGGTGACCCTGGGTGGTACCGGCAAGGACCTGGGCAAGCGCCACCCTACCATTGAGAACGGCGTGATGATCGGCTCCGGCGCTAAGGTGTTGGGTCCCATTACCATTGGCCGTAATGCCAAGGTGGCCGCAGGCGCAGTGGTGGTCAAGGATGTGGAACCCAATTGTACCGTGGTTGGCGTGCCCGGTGAGGTGGTGCGCATTGACGGCGAGCGGGTAGACGACCTGGACCAGATCAATCTGCCGGATCCGGTGATGAATGCCATTCAACAGAATGAAGCCAAAATCAATGCCTTGCAGGCAGAGATTGAAAAATTAAAGGAGCAGCTCAAATGAAGATTTTTAACACACTGACCAGACAAAAAGAGGCGTTCAAACCCATGGACCCTCAGGAAGTGAAAATTTATGCCTGCGGGCCTACGGTGTATAATTTTATTCATATCGGCAACGCTCGGCCGCTGTGCGTGTTTGATGTGCTGCGCCGCTACCTGGAGTATCGGGGCTACGGCGTTAAGTTTGTGCAGAATTTTACGGACATTGACGACAAGATCATTAAGCGTGCCAACGAGGAGGGCAAGACCTATCAGGAGATCTCCGAGACTTATATTAAGGAGTTTTGGACGGACGCCAAGGGCCTCAATGTGCGTGAGGCTTCCGTGCACCCCAGAGCCACGGAAAACATTGACGAGATCATTGATATTATCCGCACCTTAGAGGAGAAAGGCTACGCCTACGCAGTCAACGGTGATGTGTATTTCCGTACCCGCAAGGACCAGGGTTACGGCAAGCTGTCTCACCAGCCTATTGAAGACCTGGAGAGCGGCGCTCGCATTGCCGTAGGCGAGCAAAAAGAGGATCCGCTGGACTTTGCGCTGTGGAAAGCAGCCAAGCCGGGCGAGCCGTACTGGGAGTCTCCCTGGGGGCAGGGCAGACCCGGCTGGCATATTGAGTGCTCAGCGATGAACCGCCGGTACTTAGGTCCCACCATTGACCTGCACTGCGGCGGTCAGGACCTGATCTTTCCCCACCATGAAAATGAGATTGCCCAGAGTGAGTGCGCCAATGGTTGCACCTTTGCCAACTACTGGATGCACAACGGCTATATCAATGTGGACAATGTGAAGATGAGCAAGTCCCTGGGCAACTTTAAGACTGTGCGGGAGATTGCCGATGCCTACGGTTATGAGGTGATCCGCTACTTTTTGATCTCTGCCCACTACCGCACGCCCATTAACTATAATTTGGAGATCATTGAGCAGTGCAAGTCTGCTTTGGAGCGGCTGTACACTTGCCGGGACAGTCTGGACTTTGCCCTGAAAAACGCTTCTGTCGATACCCCGGATGATCCGCAGCTGCTGGCGGATATTGCCGCTCATCGAGATGCGTTTATTACCGCCATGGATGATGATTTGAATACTGCAGACGGTATTTCCGCTGTGTTTGAGCTGGTGTATGACATTAATACCCGTATTTTGGACAAGACCGTTTCTCCCGCCGTGTGCCAAGCAGCAGCCGATCTGTTTGACGAGCTGTGCGGCGTGTTGGGTATTCTCTATAATCGTAAGTCCAACGATGTGGACGCGGAGATCGAGTCGCTGATTGCCCAGCGGCAGGAAGCCCGGAAGAATAAGGATTTTGCCACCGCGGACCGTATTCGTGACGAACTGAAAGAGCGGGGCATTCTCTTAAAAGACACCCCGCAGGGCGTTACCTGGACCAAGGCGTAAAATCGCATAAAAGAGAGCCTATCCGTAATGGATAGGCTCTTGTCAGTTCTGTTCGGTTTTATTTGATAAACAGCTTTTGGTCCAGCTTTCGCTTGGCGATCACCACATACAGCAGCGTGCCCAGCACCAGCATGACCCCTAACTCACCCAAGGCTACTAAGCCCCCTTGGGTCAAAAAGCTGATCCAGTTGAATTTGCCGTCAATGAAGAATACCTCAATCTCCCAGCCGACAATCACGCCGTTCCACAGAGCCGGCATCAGCAGGGACAGGAGGGGATAATCTTTGATTTTTACATGCCGCAGGGCGTACATACAACCGGTGGCGCCCAGTGTAGCCAGAGAACCGAAGATCATATCCAGCGGCAGACCGGCGCCGATATTCACCAGGTTGGACAGCACGCAGCCCAGGGTCAGACCCGGAATGGCGGCAGGGGTGAACAGCGCCAACACATTCAGCGCTTCCGACACACGGAATTGCACCGCTGCAGAGGTGGTGCCCGGCAGCAGCAGGTTTTGGGCGTAAGTCAGCGCCGCGTACATGGCGGCAATGCCTGCGGTCTGGGCAATGAACAGTACTTTTTTGTTCTTCATTCGATTTTGCTCCTTAGTTTTGTTTTTAGAAGACGATGGCCGGCTGCCGTCGCCTGGTCAGGATTTTGCGAACTGACGGTGGTATTATAGCGCAAGGTCGGCCAAAATGCAAGGCGTATTTGTAGAAATTGCTTTTAGCACCGTCTTTGCAGCGAAAAGAATTTACGGTGTACGGCAAAAAAGTATTGACTATTGTTGCTTTGAGTGGTATTATATGTAAGTCATCTTGATTGGTTACGGGCCATTAGCTCAGTTGGTCAGAGCCACCGGCTCATAACCGGTTGGTCCGGGGTTCGAGTCCCTGATGGCCCACCATGGATATAGGGGTATAGCTCAGTTGGTAGAGCAGCGGTCTCCAAAACCGCGTGCCGAG
>OOCH01001674.1_pt1 | contig 16283 bp, 14 predicted proteins | sample 1671641 | NCBI WGS metagenome assembly OOCH01 (sample SAMN06348177, study PRJEB24527) | human gut metagenome | biome: human gut; feature: ankylosing spondylitis patient; material: feces | host: Homo sapiens | place: China | collected 2015-10
GAAATTCTATCGTCAACGACATCTGCCTTTGAACAATAACAGTGATTTTCCATCTTTAGCTTTTTCATCAAGCCGCTGATCCAAACATCCAAATTACCGGTAACAACATAACAGCGATCTCGATTATTCTCAATAAAATCAGCGATATATGGATTCAGCGGAATTTCTGAAACGACCTGATTGACTTCGCTCACGGAAATATCACTCAGTATTTTTACACGGTTTAAAAAGCTTGTCCGAAATGGAATTTCGCCACGCATGGTTGCCTCTGTTAACCGGCGCATCTCATCTAGTTTTCCAATTCTCTTAGAGACCTCCGGTAAAACTTCCTTGCGTGTAATAGTTGAATCCATATCGAATAGGAATATATAGTCTGACATTCTCTCACACCCACTGCACTTTTACTTCTGGTATGCTTTATACATATGATGGGATACTCTTTTCTCTTCGGGAGGAAGCTGCATATAGTCGCCGTAAAATGCGGTCAGCCACTTATCATATCCAACCGGTGCATTGTACTCTCTTCCCTCAAAAGGAACCTTTATGAATGAAGAAAAAACATCCTTTTCACAAACAATTCTGGGAACAGAAGTGAAATTTCCGACTGACTTAGTAGGCATCCAACAGCTTTCACAATATCCTTCATCACACCATGCGTTCCAATCATCCTATTTTGAAGAGCATTCAGCATGGAATACCAATCGCTACGGTCATACATTTTTTTACATTCTGATATGCTATCAGGAGCGTTATCATAAACAAAAACATCAATATTGATGCAACTTACAATGCCGTTTTCATCCGGCTCATACAAAATTGTTTCAGTGTCCATCACCTTTCCATAAGGATAAACACATGCTTTATCTAGTTCATTACAAGTAAATTTGTAGCGATTGTTTTCTTGATTAAATTTGTGCATAAATCTATCAAAATCCGGGCGTAACATCCCGACGTCAATATCATCATCCCATGGAATATAGCCTTTATGACGAATTGAACCAAGCAATGTCCCACAATCCAGCCAGTATTGGATTTGGTTTTTCTCGCAAAATTCTGTGACGGTATCTAAAATGCCAAGTTGGTAGTTTTTTACTTCTTCTTTATTAAGCCTTTTCATTTTTCTCGTTTCCTCTTTAACATTTTTGACAGAGATTCTTTTATATTGGGGATAAGTACTCTTATAACTAACAGCTGCAATTGTAGTTCCTATTGACTGCCATACGTCTTTCATAAGCCGTCTTTTTCAGACACATATTCAGCAAAACTCTTTTCGATATTTCCAACAATACCATCCGCGGCATGTCATAAGCACAAACTCCGTTACACAGCGGAATATCGCGATCCACATTACAGTAAAATGCCCAGTCGCAATCAATAAAAGCAGGCTTACTACCTGAACAACGGCGGCCAGAATTGTTGTTTTTGTTACCTGCGCTGCTTTATTTAATGCACCTAATGTTGGCCACCCTAGAACCACTGCCGGGAAACTAAAAATTAAGACCGGCACCAATAAGCGGAATAGCGGTGTAGCAGCAACATATTGTTTTCCGCCAACAATTTGAAGTACATACGGCGCAACTACAATCGAAAAAGCACTTCCTGCAAATACAACAAATGAAAGTGCATCGACTGTCTCTTTATTTACCAGGATATCAAGCTTTACAAGCTCTGATTTCATATAGCCCTTTAATTCATAATCAAATGATGCATAACCTCTTGAGCGTGATTTAAGTGCATCAAAGAAATCATATATAATCTCATTAAGAGGAAGGTCATACTTAAGCAGTGCCCTTGTCTGCTCAATATATTCCATTCCATTATATATGCCTCGTCTTTCCTGACAAAGCTTCATAATAGGTCCGACGAATTCTGTTGTAACCATAATCTCGGCACTTACCATAGGCTCTTCCATATAATCAATCTCAGAAGGGTCCGGCATATTAGACGGATTAGTAAGGTCAATTACATCTCCGTTCGTCTTGTGAACCTTATATATAACGCCCGGTGCGGTTGTTACAAGGTCAAGATTATATTCTCTCTCAAGTCGTTCCTGTATAATCTCTAAGTGAAGAAGTCCTAAGAATCCACATCTGAAGCCAAATCCAAGTGCAATAGATGTCTCCGGCTCAAACTGCAGGGCTGCATCATTAAGCTGCAGCTTTTCAAGTGCATCTCGTAAATCCTGATACTTGGCGCCATCTGCCGGATATAATCCGCAGTAAACCATAGGATTAACCTTCTTGTAACCAGGAAGCGGCTGCTCACATGGTCTGTCATTATCAGTAACTGTATCACCAACTCTTGTATCTCTTACATTCTTGATACTTGCTGTAATATAACCAACCATTCCTGCTGTAAGCTCATCGCATGGAATAAAACGGCCTGCACCGAAATATCCAACCTCAACGACCTCTTCTACAGCTCCCGTTGCCATCATTCTTATCTTAGTACCCTTCTTGACAGTACCTTCTTTAATTCTTACAAATATGATAACACCCTTATATGCATCATATAACGAATCAAATATAAGCGCTGAAAGTGGTGCGGAAGCATCTCCTGATGGTGCCGGAATCTTAGTTACAATCTGTTCAAGAACCTCTTCAATATTAATTCCGTTCTTAGCTGATATAAGCGGTGCATCCTGTGCCTCTATTCCTATAACATCCTCAATCTCTTCAATAACTCTTTCAGGTTCTGCACTTGGAAGGTCAATCTTATTAATTACAGGAAATACATCAAGATCATGGTCTAATGCAAGATATACATTAGCAAGTGTCTGTGCTTCAATTCCCTGTGCCGCATCTACTACAAGTATAGCACCATCACAGGCTGCAAGTGCTCTTGATACCTCATAATTAAAGTCGACATGTCCCGGAGTATCAATAAGATTGAATATATATTCCTGTCCATCTGATGCCTTATATACAGTTCTTACTGTCTGTGCTTTAATTGTAATTCCTCTTTCTCTCTCAAGATCCATGTTATCAAGAATCTGCTCCTGCATCTCTCTTGATGTGAGAAGTCCGGTTTTTTCAATTATTCTGTCAGCCAGTGTTGACTTGCCATGATCAATATGTGCAATAATACAAAAATTTCTTATGTTCTTCTGATTAATTCCTGCCATTAATATAACCCCGCTTGTTTTAAATAATCTTTTATGCCATCTGCTATGGCTTGTGCTGTCTTAGTTTTATCAGTTGTTACTTTCTTTAAATCTGATACATTAGTTATAAAACCCATGTCTATTACTGTGCTTGTACATTTGCTATGAGCGTTAATATAATAATTATCCTTTGCATCTCCAACTGTACCGGTTTTCACTCCACGATTCTTAATTCCAGTACTTTTTTCCATGCTCTTAAGAATAATCCTTGAAAGCTCTGCTGCCTCAACAGGCTTTGTCGTGTGAATATAACTCTCCGCACCGGAAACTGATGTATCTGCATTATATGAATTCATTCTAAGTGACACACATATATATACTTTTGACGAATTACATATCTTTACACGTTCTTCGTCTGTAACATCCCTATCTGATGTTCTTGTCATGACAACCTCAATCCCATCGGATTCAAGCTTTGACTTAATATCAAGAGCCATTTCAAGATTTATATCCTTTTCCTTCCTGCCTGATGACGACACTCCAGTATCCTTTCCACCTTTTGATGGATCAAGACAGACTACAGCCTTTGAAGACGCCCCTTTAGATTCAACATTCTTATTATCATTAAGATATCCACTTGTTCTGGTTTCGCTCTCGGTTTCTTTGCCAATAACGTTTCCCTCACTTACAGTATCCTTAAAAAAATCATTATACACCATTAAAGTGATAACCAGCAAGCAGACAAGCGTAGCCAGTCCGAATAATTTATCTATTCTAAATGTTTTACGATGTTTCATTATAGTACCCCATTAATATTTCTTGTACTATTGTCCATAAGGAAGGGGTAAATGTCAACAACTTTTAACCATTTCTTTTCTTAACTGACGCATTATTTTCTTTTCAAGCCTTGAAATATATGATTGTGAAATTCCTAACATATCAGCAACCTCTTTCTGTGTCTTTTCTTCTCCATCCTCTGAACTCAAACCAAATCTTAAATCAACTATTATTCTTTCACGCTCCGGAAGCTGGTTTATAGCCTTTTTAAGCATTTTGCACTCAACCTCTGTTTCAATATCCCTATATATAATATCCTCATCCGTTCCAATAATGTCTGACAACAGAAGTTCATTACCATCCCAGTCAACATTAAGCGGTTCATCAATTGACACTTCTGCTTTTATCTTACTGTTTCTTCTAAGATACATAAGAATTTCGTTTTCTATACACCTTGATGCATATGTTGCAAGCTTGATATTTTTATCCTTATCATATGAATTAATTGCTTTGATAAGCCCTATTGTTCCAATTGATATCAAATCCTCTACACCAACCCCTGTATTGTCAAATTTCTTCGCAATATAAACAACAAGCCTTAAATTATGTTCTATCAGGGTGTGCTTTGCTTCAGCATCAGAAGCTGTCCCCAGTGCTTCTATTGCGTTCTGTTCCTCACTTGCCCCAAGTGGTGCCGGCAATATATCTGTCCCACCTATATAATGTACGTCACCCTGCTTTAATAAACAAAAATTCTTTATAGAAGGCATTACCTTAAACTGAAAATGATCCGCCATCGCAACCTTTACTACCATATTTCTATCCATCCTTTTATTTTCTTCAAACTTCCGATTCTTCTACATAATCATGTCCTTCCCCAAAAGGGCATGATAATCCCCATTCTTATTAATCTGCCTAAGAGACATACCTATAGCCGCATGCTCCCTTTTCACAACATTTTCTCCCTCGTATATATGTATATAATCTGCTGTTATGATTTCCATCATTCCACCTGAATTTCCCACACTGTTATATGGAATCAGATGATATCCAAGCTTTTGTAAGTTATCTATGTCACTGAGAATATCGTTGAAATACGTTCTTTCAACCACTGTAACAGGTCTTTTCCCAACATAATCAATAAGGCTGTTGCCTGTATCAATTATTGCGTCCATTTCAAATTCCCGTTCCGCTACGCCAATCACAATGTGTCTTTTCAAACCATCTGTTATCCTGATAGTTTTAAGTGTCTTAAGCACAATGACAACAACTATAACCGTCACAGTAAGAAAGATTACAAGCTCACTGTCAGACAGAATTACATTTCCAATAAAATACCCTGCAAATGTGTACTTTAACCAATGCATTATCCCACCTGCAAAGAGTGCAGTAAGAATCATTCCCGCACCTGCTTTCAACAGATTCCTCATATAAAGCTTTAATTGTTTTGATGTTTTCTGCTTAAAGTTCTTATTTCCCGAAAGCATTATAATTGCCATGATTAATGTTACCGGACCATATGTAATGAACTTTTCAAGCAGTGCAAATCTTAGTGGAATACACACGCATATGACAGCCCATGAAGCTCCTAAAGTGGCAGAAATAATCATTCTGGATATTCTGGCAGAAAATTTAAATATCCAGTCTGTTATAAGCAGCACGCACAGGTTTGCCACAAAGTTTATTCCAAACAGAACATCTGCATATATAACCGTTTCGTACATCACCTCCTTGTTTTGAATCTGTTTCTTTGTTACAAGTGGAATTATATACGACATGATATGCAAAATTTGTCAAAATGAGAGAACAGGCACAAAAAAACACCGCCAGAAAATGGCGGTGTTAAATACGCTTGTATTAGATTCTTCTATATTATTACTTCTTGTTCTTCTGTAAGAATGTTGGAATTGTTATTCCTCTGTCCTTAACCTGTGGTGTAACAGGTGATGGCTGCTTAAGTCCTGGAAGCGGAGCATCATTTGATACAGAAGATGTTCTTGCTGGCTGTGAATATGTATACTGTGGCTTAACGTTAACAGTTGGTCTTGTTGCCTGTGCCATACCTGCAAATCCTGCCATAGCCTTATTAACGTTGCCATCTTCAAGACCTGTTGCAATAACAGTGATTGTAGCCTGATCTGTAACGCTCTCATCATACATGGCACCAAAGATAATGTTAGCATTATCTCCTGCAAGTTCCTGAACGTAGCTTGCAGCTTCATTAGCTTCAATAAGACTAATATCACCTGAGATATTGATGATAACATGAGATGCACCCTCAATAGTTGTCTCAAGAAGTGGGCTTGTAACAGCCTGCTTAACAGCCTCAATTGCCTTGTCATCGCCTGTAGCTGTACCAATACCGATATGTGCAACACCCTTGTCCACCATAACAGTCTTAACATCAGCAAAATCAAGGTTAATAAGACCTGGAACATTGATAAGGTCTGTAATTCCCTGAACAGCCTGCTGTAATACTTCATCAGCCTTCTTTAATGCCTCTGGCATAGTCGTTCTTCTGTCTACTATTTCTAAAAGCTTATCATTAGGAATAACGATAAGTGTATCTACGTTCTCCTTGAGCTTCTCAATACCTGATTCAGCATTAGCCATTCTTGTTCTTGCCTCGAACTTGAAAGGCTTAGTAACAACACCAACTGTAAGAATTCCCATATCTTTGGAAATCTTAGCTACAACTGGAGCTGCACCTGTACCGGTTCCGCCACCCATACCACAAGTAACGAATACCATATCAGCACCTTTAATTGCCTGTGTAAGTTCTTCAACATTCTCCTCTGCTGCCTTCTCACCAATCTCAGGCTGTGCGCCCGCTCCAAGTCCCTTAGTGAGCTTTTCGCCAATCTGGATAGCTGTTGGAGCCTTACATAAAGTAAGTGCCTGACTATCAGTATTAATACCGATAAATTCAACTCCTCCAATATTCTCATCTATCATTCTATTAACTGCATTATTACCTGCTCCACCTACACCAACAACTATAATCTTTGCTGATGACTCCTGGTCATTAGTCATTATCTCTAACAAGGTTGCTGCCTCCTTTAATATCTAAAAATTGCACTACATAATATATTATAATCTTTCGTGTAAAATATCAACCGTTTTTTTACTTTTCACGTTTAAAAATTATAGAACTTTCATCACCATTATAATCATCAAGATACAGTGTTCCTTTAAGTGTTCCGAATCTTGCTGACAACTGTTTCAATTCAAAAAGCCTGTCCGTAAAATCCTTGCTGTTTCCAAGGCTTACCTTAACGTCGCCCATATAAAGCGTAATATTATAAGAGGCATCAAAATACACCTTATCCACATTAATATCATACTTATCAAAGCTCTGTGTAAGATCAAGTATCGTATTGTATATTTCTGAATTACCTACATCAAGTTTATTGTTAATCACTATTGAATCAAACTTCAGTCCATCAATCTCAGGCACATTCTCGTATACATCCGTTGAACTTTCTACAACTATTCCATCTTTATCAAAATACATGTTACATCCCATGTATTTTACATAACCAACTATAGCCTTTTCGTATATTGTAACATACAACTTATCAGGCCAGTCAGTCTCTACATCATATTTCTGGATAAAAGGTATCTTGTTATCCTTTTTCCCAAACATTTTATAATACAGAACATTGACATATCTGCTACCGAATATATACTTTTTAAGTTCGTCATCAGAGTAGTGTACAGAGCCGACAAACTCTATTGTTTCAGCCTCAAAAACCTTATATGTAACACCAGCTGTTGTTCCAGCCAGGGCAAAAATTATAATAATGATAATTAATGCTTTCTTTCTTTTCTTCTTACCCATTATCTTTCCAACTTAATCTGACTACTTATGTTAAACACCACACCCATCTCTGCGAACAGGAATACCGCCGACGTGCCTCCATAACTGATGAACGGAAGTGACACACCTGTATTAGGTATTGTGTTAGTTACTACTGCAATATTAAGTATTACCTGTATTGCAATATGTGCAAATACACCAGCTGCAAGCATTGAGCCATAAAGATCAGGTGCATTCTGCGCTATATGATTAATTCTCCATAACATAACCACAAAAAGTGCAATAAGACAGAAAGCGCCAAACAGTCCTAGTTCCTCACATATAACTGAAAATATCATATCATTCTGTGATTCAGGTATGTAGCCAAGCTTCTGGAGACTCTTTCCAAGTCCTTTTCCAAATAATCCGCCTGAACCTATAGCATACAAAGCCTGAACAGTCTGATATCCCTTATCATCAATGTACTTTTCTGGATTAAGCCATACAAGTATTCTATTAAGTCTGAATTTACCTGTCATATTGCCTGACGCAGCCATTCTTTTGATCCATGAATAGAATCCGGTAAATGCCGCTGCAGCAAGTCCTGTCAGTATAATATATATCTTATATCCAGGATAAGCTACAAATGTCATGACAACCGATATCAATGCGACAATGAGTGCACTACTTAAGTTAGATGACAAAAGATACACCAGCCCTGCCGGTAAAATTCCTGCAATAATACATATTACAATAACTGTCCTGAATTTCTTGATATTCTGTCCAGCCCTTATAATAAGCCACGCCGTCATCGCAATGGTTCCAATCTTAACAAGCTCTGCCGGCTGGAACTGTCCTCCTGGAATCCTGATCCATCTTGTTGCACCATTTCTTGTAATACCAAGAGGTGTCTTTAAAAGAAACATGCAGGCCAGACCCACGAAATATATTACAAGTCCGAACTTTTTAAAATAATGATAATCAAAGAATTTCGTTTCAAATGCCATAACAATCAGGCCAAGTATTGTAAATATAAGCTGTTTCCTGAAATAAAACTCAGGATCACCTTCTTCAATCTGAGCCGTATATGAGCTCGTACTGTAAATCATGGTAAGACCAAATCCAACTATGAATACCAGTACAAACAGAAGCGTATAATCAAAGTAAAATCCGTATTGTTTTTCTTTTTTTCTCGTTCTTCTATTCTTATTATTTCTATTATTCCCCGGCATATAGCACCGCCTTTTTACAGATTATTAACAAGATCCTTGAATATTCTTCCTCTCTGTTCGTAATTATCGAACATTCCCCAGCTTGCACATGCAGGAGATAAAAGAACCGCGTCTCCACTTACCGCATTTTTAGCACATATATCTACTACCTGTTCCATTGAATCAGCATATTCAATATTCTCAAAGCCGTATTTCTTACATGTATCAGCAATCTTGGCACTTGTCTGTCCTATAAGTACAAGAAGCTTAACCTTATCCTTAAACGCCTTTACATAAAGGTCGAATTCTGAGCCTTTATCATAACCTCCGCCGATGAGAATTGTAGGCTTAATCATAGCTTCAATAGCCTTAACTGCTGCCTCTGGGTTAGTTCCCTTGGAATCATTATAGTAATCAACGCCATTCTTGGTTGCAACGTATTCAATTCTGTGTTCAACAGCCTTAAATTTCTTAACCTGTTCTATTATAATATCATCAGGAATTCCGGCAGCCTTAGTCATTGCAATTGCTGCACATACATTTTCATAGTTATGCTTTCCTAAAAGATTCATGTCATGAACATTCAACATGTCATAATCATTAGTTCCATCTGTATACTTAATCATCTCACCATCTACATATGCTCCGACTGATGGCTTTCTTTCACTTGAAAACCACACAACATCAGCCTTACACTCAGGTGCAAAGTCTGTAAGATACTTATCCTCAAGATTAAGCACACATGTATCTGCCTTAGTCTGGTTCTCACTTATTCTTTCCTTGGTCCATGCATAGCATTCCATTGTATGGTGTCTGTTAAGATGGTCAGGTGTAATATTAAGAATTGCAGATACAATCGGATGGAATTCATGTACTGTCTCTAACTGGAAGCTGCTTATCTCAGCAACTGTATATGAATCCTCACTTGTCTTTAACACTTCACCTGTATATGAATTGCCTATATTACCAACGACAAATGTTTTCTCATTATATGCAGCAATTATCTGTCCAACAAGTGCTGTAGTTGTTGTCTTTCCGTTAGTTCCTGTAATTGCAATAATCTTACCCTTATCATAATTATATGCAAGCTCAATCTCGCCCCATACAGGAATACAGGCATTCTTAAATGTAAGCACTATCGAACTGTCAATAGGAACACCCGGACTTATTACAAGCAGGTCTATCCTGGAAAGAAGTGCCTCATCAAATGCTCCAATGATAATCTCTGCCTTGTTATCTCCTAACTTCTCCTGCACCTTCTGTCTGTCAAGCTTTTCATTGCCATCATACAGTATGCAGTCAGCACCAACTTTATTCAAAAGGTCTACGGCTCCAATACCACTTATACCTGTTCCCACGACCATTACCGTCTTATTCTTTAAATCCATCGTCGTTTACTTCCTTTCATACAAAATGTATACTAAAATATATTACTATCAATCATCGTTTTTTTCAAGTTGAACTGTCCTCTCAATGCCAATATAAGGCAATATATTTTCATATAGTGTCTTAACAACAGGAGCTGCAATTGTTCCTCCATAATATACGCCTTTCGGTTCATCAATTAAGCACATGGCTATAACCTGTGGATTATCAGCTGGAGCAAAGCCTATGAATGATGAAATATACTTTCCTGAACCTCTTGGTAGCTTCTGTGATGTTGCTGTTTTTCCCCCTATTGAATAGCCATCAATATACGCTTTCGTTCCTCCGCCTTCTGACACTACTCCCTCAAGAATCTTTTTCATCGTTTCACTCGTTTGAGATGATATTTCCTCATCCTGTGTTGAATATGCAAATTCATTTACCACTGAACCGTCAGATGAACTTGTATACAGTCCAAAATGTGGTGTAACAAGTCTTCCTCCATTTACAATCGCCGAAACAGCTCTTAACATCTGAACAGGTGTTATCTGGAAAGACTGTCCGAATGACATTGTGGCAAGCTCAACCGCACCTACATTTTCCTGCTTATGAATAATCGTTCCTGCCTCTCCTGACAGATCTATACCTGTCTTTGCAAGAAGTCCAAGCTTACCCATGTACAGATACATATTATCAGTACCGACTCTTCTGCCCCATTCAACAAATGCCGGATTGCACGAATTATACACTGTATGTGTAAAATCCTGTGTTCCATGCCCTGTTGTTTTGTGGCATCTTATTCTTCTGTCAGAAACAACCGTTGCACCTGAACATGTGAAAGAATCATTTAAACCCACCACGCCCGTTTCAAGTGCCGCTGTTGCTGTAACAGTCTTAAATATTGAACCCGGCTCGTATGTATCATTAATGCAGAAATTCCGCCACATATTATTAAGAAGATCCATCTTATCCTTCTGTGCATCTTCTTCGTCCGGTTCATAATTAAGCTCATACGGAGAATTAAGGTTATATTCAGGAACATTTGCCATAGCAAGTATCTCGCCATTATCCGGACGCATTACAATTATGCTTACCTGTTTTGCCTCTTTCTTGACCATTGTCTCCCACGCAAGCTGGGTTGCATATTTCTGTATATTAACATCAAGTGTTGTATACAGATCCAGTCCGTCAACCGGGAGAACACGATCTTCATAACTGCCCTTTATCTCTATCCCACCTGCATCAGACAACGTAAGAATCTGTCCGTTAGTGCCTGCCAGATATGTGTCATACTTGGCTTCAAGACCCAGTATTCCCTGATTATCAGCACCTGTAAAGCCAAGCACCTTGGATGCCAGTTCATCATACGGATATACTCTCTTATAGTCTTCATCAACCTTGACACCAGCAAGATTATATTTTCTTATTTCATCCCCTATTTCTTTTGCCACATTTGTCTTAATATATTCCATGGAAGATACCTTCTTAACCTTCTTTGTAACTTCTTCCACATCTATATCAAGCTCACCAGCAAGAACTTTTATCACCTTCTCTTCATCTTCTATCTGGCTGTGTATTACAGAAACTGTACATACAACTTCATTGGCTGCAAGCACTGTCCCGTTCCTGTCAAGTATTCTTCCCCGCTTAGCTTTTATCTTTCTCTCACGCTGGTGAAGTTCATCTGCCTTCTGCATATAATACTCAGACTTTGCTGTCATAATAATTCCCAGTCTGACACACTCAAAAATACTGACAAGTAATACTGCTACTATCATAAATACCAGTTTTTTTCTGTGACCAGTATTAAGCCACCCAAATCCCATACCATCTTTCATTAATAAATAACCCCGCTTTAGTCTTCTACATTTTATGAGAAGCAAAGCAGGGTTATTCTACTTATTATTACTTAATTGTCCGTATTGCCTGATGTATTACTCTCTGCTGATGTAACTGGAACATCTGAAACACCTGATTCCTCTGGTGCATTTCCCGGATCAACATATGGCTCATCCGTGTCCTTATACACATTCATATAAGGCATCAGCTCCGTCAAAATATCTTTTGCAAGGATAAGTGCATCTGATGTACTCCCTGATGTACCAGTCGTTCCATCAGGTTCATCAAGAACAATATATATTGCAAACTTAGGATCATCTGCCGGAGCGTGCCCTATAAATGAGATAACCCACTTAAGGTCAGCTCTTGGTATCTTCTGTGCAGTACCTGTCTTTCCCGCAATTGAATACCCCTCTATATAAGCCTTATGTGCAGTTCCTAACTCGACTGTATTTTCAAGATATTTTCTGAGATATTTTGATGTTGAAGCTGTTACCGTCTGTCTTACAAGAACCGGCGAATTTTCTTTAACAACTTCTCCATTAGCCGATTCTATTCTCTTAACAATATGTGGCTGATAATACTTACCATCATTAATAAGTGAACTATATGCTGAAATCATCTGAATCATGTTAACATTGATATTCTGTCCAAATGAATTGGTTGCTGCATCTATCGTAGTTATCTTATTCTCATCATACATAATACCTGTTGCTTCACCTGGAAGGTCTACACCAGTTTTTGCACCAAATCCAAACATTTTCTGATACTGTGCAAACCTTACATTACCAAGTTTTATCGCAATATTAATCATGTATGGATTACATGAATTTTCCAGTGCCTGCGACAATGTAAGCACACCGTGGCTTCCTATTGAAGAGTATGAATGACATTTAATCATGTCAGGTCCGACATACTCATATCCCTTACATTCATATGTATCCCCATCATGTACAACGCCTTCTTCAAGACCCGCTGCAATAGTGAATGGCTTATAAGTTGAACCCGGCTCATATGACTGTGATACACAGTAATTAGTCCAGAGCTGATATAATGAGTTAGTTATATCTGTATCAGACATTGAAGCTAACTGCTCCGCAGAATATACATTTTCAAGATTTCTCGGATTATTAAGATCAAACTGTGGATAACTTGCCATTCCAAGAATCTCGCCATTCTTAGGATTCATAACAACAATCGCTGTATTCTTAGATGGTTTTTCCTGATTATACGCAACCATATATTTCTCTATTATGGACTGAACATTATAATCAATTGTTGTAATAATATTATTACCATTAACTGCTGCCTTAGTTGTCTCTACTGCGTTAAGGTCTTCATCAACATAGCTGTATGTAACTCCGTCTGTTCCTGAAAGTTCATCATCATACTGGCTTTCAAGGCCAAGCTCACCACCATTGACATTGGATGAAAATCCTATAACATCACACGCAAGTGTACTGAACGGATATTTTCTCACATAGCTCTCCTCAAACCATACACCATATATATTGCTGTTCTTCTGTGCTTTAAGCTCATTGAATTCAGCTATCTCATCTGATGTCAGTTCCTTAAGAAGTTTCTGATACTGGCTTGTAGGATTATCATTAATTACTTTCTTAATATTATCTCTATCAAGATTAAAGCATTTAACCAAAGCATCAATAGTATTGTTAATGTACTTTCCATCCTCTGATGTAACACTCTTAACATCAAGTATGAGATTATACACTTTCTCACTATATGCAAGGATAGTTCCATCACTTGATGTAATGTTGCCTCTCATATACGGAATAGTTGTTGAAGTATATGTCTGATGGTTAAGTACCGCCTGTGAATACTCCTCTCCATGTGTATAATTAATCATAAATATCCTGACTCCGAGAGCCAGAAGCATTACGAAAACTATTATAAATGCTACATTTATTCTTCTGTGTGTTCTCTTAAGCATAGCACGCTTACGGCGCATTTTTTTCTTTCTTATTGCTTCGCTGGTATTGTCCATAAATTTATCAATCCTTTATATCACACTGCCACACATTATAGTTATTTGGAAATATCCTTATACTGCTTTACATATTCACTCTCTTTAGAGTCATAGCCAACAACCTGGCTTCTGCTTGGATATACCATACCAAGTTCGTTGACTGCTGTATCGTATATTGCATCATAATCTATGCCTGCATTAATCTCAGACTCATGGCTGTTATTCTCAGCCTTTAATGAGTTAAGCTGGTTCTGTAATTCTACAACTGTCTGACTATTAGTCTTAATTGCTGACTGCACATTAAGATACTGGTAGCAGATTGCAAATACAGCTGCTGCACAGGATACAAGAACCGTTGTATAGATAAGATTAACTCTGTTATTCCTTCTTATCTCTCTTCTTCTTAATCTTCTCTCCTGCTCTCTTTCCTCATCACGTCTCTTTGGTTCATATGTACGAACCTCAGGCACTGCCTGTAATTTTCTTACAGCACTTCCATACTGGTATTCGGCTGCTTTGTTAGTTTTATTAGTTCTGTTCGTTCTATTGTTTACTACTCTGCTTCTATTCTCCAAAACTTTCCCCTCCCATATGTTCTAGATTCTTTCAAACACTCTCAGTTTAGAGCTTTTCGACCGCTGGTTCTCATTAAGTTCCTCATCACTTGGGACTATAGGTTTTCTTGTTATAACCTTCCCCTTTGATTTTTTACCACATACACATACCGGGAAGTCCGGTGGACATGTACATGGGTTCTCGTTATTCTTAAATCTTGCCTTAACTATTCTGTCCTCAAGTGAATGAAATGTTATGATGCAGAGATGTCCGCCTGGATTAAGTCTGTCTATCATCATATCAATTGAATTCTCTAAGACATCAAGTTCTCTGTTCAGTTCAATTCTGATAGCCTGATATGTTCTTTTTGATGGGTGACCGCCTGTTGCCCTCACCTTGGCTGGAATCGAAGCCTTTATTATCTCATTCAGTTCAAATGTTGTCTCTATAGGCTTCTCTTTTCTTGCCGCAACTATATGCTTGGCAATATTCTTGGCGAATCTGTCCTCTCCATAATCTCTTATGATTCTGAAAAGTTCCATTTCACTGTATGTATTAACAAGGTCCTTAGCTGTCATCTCCTGTCTCTGATCCATTCTCATATCAAGTGCAGTATCTACATTATAGGTAAATCCTCTGCTTGCTGTATCTAACTGATAAGATGAAACTCCGATATCAAGAAGTATTCCATCTACCTTATCAATTCCAAGTTCATCAAGAACCTTGTCCATATTGCAATAATTATTTCTTACTATTGTTACGCGTTCTTCATATTCTTTAAGTCTTTCTGTTGCAGCCGCAATTGCATCTGCGTCCTGATCTATACCTATTAGTCTGCCACCATCGGTAAGTTTCTTTGCTATCTGATATGAATGCCCGGCTCCACCAAGTGTTCCATCAACATAGATTCCATCAGGTTTAATATTCAGATTGTCAATTGTCTCTTCTAAAAGAACTGATTTGTGTTTAAATTCCATAATAAACCTCATGTCTGCATATTATATAGAGAATCCAAGGCTCTCCATATTAGATGCTACTTCATCCATATCATCATCATAGGCACTGATACTCTGCATCCAGCGGTCCTTGCTCCATATTTCTATTCTGCTTGCAACGCCCACTAAAACTACATCTTTTTCTAATCCTGCAAATTCACGTAAAACTGATGGAAGAAGTATTCTGCCCTGCTTATCCACCTCTACGCTTGCTGCTCCTGCAAGAAAAAATCTTGTAAACTGTCTTGCATTCTTATTGGTAAGTGGTAATGTCTGTAACTTTTCTTCAAATTTCTGCCATTCATCATTCGGGTAAACAAACAGGCAGTTATCAAGACCTTTGGTAACCACAAATTCATCTCCCAGAACCTCACGGAACTTAGCTGGTACGATTAGTCTGCCTTTAGCATCTATTGTATGGTTGTATTCGCCCATCAACATAACTATCGCACCCCACTTTCTACCATTAGGCTCCACTTTCCACCACTTTAAGGTCAATTTTATACTTAAAGTGTATAAAAAACAAGCCTTTTTTTAGTTTATTTAATGTCAGAAAACAGTTAATAACAGTCTTTTTCTCCGTTTCTTGTTTTGATTGCTTATATAGTGTTTTCTCATCATTATTAACACAATATATGGTTATATTCTCATA
>OOCH01001700.1_pt1 | contig 16042 bp, 13 predicted proteins | sample 1671641 | NCBI WGS metagenome assembly OOCH01 (sample SAMN06348177, study PRJEB24527) | human gut metagenome | biome: human gut; feature: ankylosing spondylitis patient; material: feces | host: Homo sapiens | place: China | collected 2015-10
TAATGTTCGGCTTTACGAATATTGAATCGTATTCGTTTGTAAATCCGGTGGTTTGGCTGCCAATGGTGATTGGCGTTGTGGGAATTATTTGGTTTGTGCTCCGCCAGATTCATGGCGCGCGCAGGCAGATTGAAAATCCTGAAGCGCAGCCGCCACTGTTGAATTTGAGCGTGTTGAAGAATCGTAGTTTTACTGTTGGCACGATCACGGCCGCGCTCTCGTTCTTCGCGTTCAGTTCGATTATGGTGATCATGCCCCTGTACATTCAGGATTGCCGTGGCTATTCTGCTGCGATTAGCGGCCTGGTGATGCTTCCGGGTGCTTTGGGCCAGTGCATTTCGCAGTTTTTCGGTGGTAAGGTGCTTGACCGTTTCGGAGCACGCCCGGTGGCGTTGATTGGCACGATTACCTTGTGTTTCGGCACGGTCATGATGAGTTTGATTTCCATGACTTCGTGGATTTGGTGGGTGTCGATTTGGCAGTTTGTGCGCCAGATCGGCATGGGTTTCGTGTTGATGCCGATCACCACATGGTCACTGAATTGTTTGGAACCGGAAGAGGTGAGCGCCGGATCCGCGGTGACGAATACGGTTCGTCAGATTGCGGGCGCGATTGGCGCTCCGGTGTTGGTGATTTTGATGGAGACGTTCACGTCTCTTCGTTGGACTGCGCTTGGTGGCACAAAAGCCGTGTATGCGGCTGCCAACGTGTTCGGCATTCAGTGGGCGCTTCGTATCAGTGCAGCAATCTGCTTCGTGATGGTGCTGATGGTGTTCTTCGGCGTACGCGGCCAGGGTGCCGGTTCCACGCATGAAACCGTGCAACGCGCCCTCAACCGTAGGCGTGCCGCCTGACCGTGCATGCTGCGACGGCTACTCCTCTTCGTTGGGCTTGTATTCCACTACGCTGAGGGCCACCACGCCTGCGCTGGTGTGCACGAACACATTGGCGCTCCCGCCTACGGCTTCCAAGCCTTCCACCAAGTGTGAGATCGGCTCGGAATCGAGCACTGGCAGCACTTGCGCCACGCCGTCTGCGTCGGTGACGGTGAGCGTGTCGTCCAAATATCCGGAGGCGAGCGTTTCGTCGATGGCGCTTTCGAATTCGGCCAGCTTGCTGATTTCCTCTTCGGCGGCCTTGTTTGCGGCCACTTCCACAGCTTGCGCCACTTCTTCTCGCATTGCCTCTTCGCTCATGACTACCTCTTTTTGCTAAGCGCCGTTTTGCAACCTATAGATTATCGGATGAACGTATCAGAACGATTCCAAATGCCGGAAAGTGTCCATATAGTGGCACTTTTGTGAAAGCATCACCCTCAATGCGCGCGGGAAACATATGCGGGGATGAACGCGGGTAGCGTTCACGAGAAGAGATGTTGTGAGAGATGTTGTGAAAAACGATGCGTAAGACTATCGGTTGCAACATGTGATTGCATACGATTGCGGATTGCGCGGAACAGGAAGTGAAACGGGAAGATGGAATGGGAAAGGAGTGCGCATGACTCGACTTGGCGATGTCCAACGAAGTGAGACGCGTCGTGAAACGCGCACTTCACTGCTTACGGCGTTGCTGTGGTTCGCATCCGCCGTCATCGTGTTCGCGATGCTTCTGCGCATGCTGCCGAACAGTCTCGATGGCAAACGGTACGTGCCTCTGATCGTCGCGCTCATGCCTTGGCTTGGCTTGCTTTCCGTAATTATCGCAGTTTGTGCAACAGTTTTTCGTACTGTTGGCAAACGAAAACTTTTGATCGCGTTGAGCGTATTGTGCGTGATCATCCAGATTATCTGGCATTGGGGGTATGTCGTTCCGACCAATGATCGTGCCATACAACCTTCTGCAACAGTGCGTGTCATGACGTTCAATACGAAGCAAGGTTGTGCCGATGCGCAGCAAATCGTGCGAACAATCCAAAGCGAGCATGTTGAAATTCTTGCAATGCAGGAAGTTCCATCAGGATTATTAGATCGGTTGCATGATGCTGGAATTGAGGATTATCTTCCGTATTCCGTTTCCGCGCAACTCACTTGGCACGACAATGGCGGTGTGAACGTACTGTACAGTGCGCATCCTCTGCAGGAAACAACGCAGGATCTCATTCCTATTGAATCCAGTAGTATTCCTGCCGCGACAGTTGATTTCAATGGCAGAAAAGTACGATTTGGGTCGGTTCATCCGTTTTCTCCACGACCAAGCAATCAGGGATTATGGAATAAAAGTTTGGATTCCATAGCGCAATTACAGCATTACGATAATGGGGAATCGTATGTGCTGATGGGGGATTTTAATTCCACGTGGGATCATGCAAGCTTCAGATATTTGTTGGGCGATCGCTTTACGGATGCGGGGGAGAGTGCCGGCGAGGGATTGCATATGACGTATCCTTCGGTATTCCCTATCGCTGAAATCGACCATATCATCTACGACAAGGGTGTGTACGCCAGAAATTTGGAAACCAAGCGGATTCAAGGTTCCGACCACAAGGCATTATTGGCGACGTTGGAATTTCAGTAATGCTGCCGTCGCGGGTCATGCTTGAGTTGTAGCAATACTGGTTTGCAGGTCACGTTTAGGTTGCATCAGCTCTTGCGTTACCGGCAACAGTTGAGCAGTAATACCGCCGTTATTGCCCCGTTTTTGCTCCGTAGGTTTCATCGACTCCCCCTACTATTACACTGGGGAATCCGAAGTGCTTGCAAACAATTAGGGAGCGAAACGGAATATGAACGGCGCGTCTGATCAGCCTGAAGAATTCGGCGTCCAGCCTAAGCAAGGCCGTCAGGAGGAGCCGCAGTCTAATGCCGATTCAACCTCCGACGCAACCGCCAGTCCAGAAGATTCCACTTCCAGCGCCCCGCATTCCCGCCGCGTGCGCCGCCGTATGAGCGCCGAGCATATTCGCCAAATCAAGCGCAAACGTCGCCGTCGCAAGATCCTAATCGGCGTACTCGTGATAGTCGCAGCCCTCGCCGTTTTCGCCGGCGCATTCGTATGGTCTGCGCTGCACGTGAAAAACGAGCTGCAGCAGGCGGTGTCGAGTGCTCAAGGCTTGCAGCAGACCATCTCCGAAGCGGACACGTCCAAGCTTGAGAAGCAGACAACCGCGTTCTCCGATCACGTAAGCAAGGCCTACAAGCAAACCTCTTCGCCGCTGTGGCAGGTGGCGTCGGTCGTGCCGTATGTGGGCAATGACATTTCCGCCGTACGCACCACGGTGGCCGCTATGGAGAATATTTCGTCGCAGGCGTTGCCGCAACTGGTGAAAGTCGCCGAAAATGTTGATCTGAACAGTATTCACGTGGAAAACGGCACGATCGAAATTTCCGGATTGGAAGCGTCTCAGCAGCCGCTCCAAATCGCGGACGATACGATCGACAAGGCCACGCGGGAAGTGAAAACCGTGAAAACCCCGCATATCGCGCAGGTCGCGGACGCCCTGAAAACCGCGGAAACGTATTGCGAAAAACTTGACAGCATGGTGCATTCCTTGAATTCCATCGTGCAGGTGCTGCCCAGCATGTTGGGCACGGAAAGCCATGCGAATGATGCTCCGCGCAATTATCTGATCCTTGCGCAAACGAATGCGGAGGCGCGTCCTTCCGGCGGTCTTACGGGATCGCTCGGCCTGGTCACGGTGCAGGGTGGTCACGTGAGCTTGCAGCCGTTCGTTTCCGATTCGGAAATTCAGAATGCCGATGAGCCGGTTGTGGATTTGACCGCCGAGGAACGTTTGCTGTTTACCGACAAGCTTGGCAAGGATATTCGCGACGTGAATTTCACGCCTGATTTTCCGCGCACCGGCGAGATTGTGAGCGCCATGTGGAATCGCCAGTATGGCGTTGCGGTTGATGGTGTGATCGCCATTGATCCGCTGTTCCTGCAGAACATGCTGGCGGTGACCGGTGGCGTTGCCATGCCTGACGGTTCGACGTTGGATGGCACGAATACTGCCCAAACGTTGCTGCATGACGTGTATGTGCACATGACTCCGCAGGAGACGGACGAGTATTTCGCTGTTGCCGCGCAGGCCGCGTTCGACCATATCACGCAGAATGTGGACGATTTCAAATCGTATGTCAAGGCGCTTTCCACGTCTGTTGAGCAGGGGCATGTGATGGTGTGGAGTGCGCATGAGGATGAGCAGGATCTGATTGCCGATTCCGCGATTTCCGGCAAATTGATTACGGAAGGTGCAAAACCGCAGGTCGGCGTGTATATTTCCGACGAAACCGAGTCGAAAATGGACTGGTATTTGCATCGCGAAGTGACCACTGAATTCCAGAAGGTTGCACGGAATGGCGCGAACCAGTATACGGTGCATATCAAGTTGCAGAACACCATGACGGCGGAGGAAGCGGCTTCTGAATCTGACTATGTGATTGGTGCCGGAAATATCGTTCCGAAAGGCCAGATCAAGACGGCATTGTTCATTTACGCGCCTGCGAACGGTCGTTTGGTGGATTGGGAATTCCAGAATGCCGACGATTACAAGGGTGTGACTTTGCATAATGGCCTGACCGTGGGCGTGGGCGATGTTACGTTGCAGCCCGGCGAATCCTATGAGATCACCGTACATGTGCAGTCCGCTCCGGATACGGGTGAGCCGCTCACCCTTCGCCAGACCCCGCTGATCGAAGGCCGCTAGACAGTTCCGTAGGCAGCTTAAGCAGCCAAACAGGCGGCCGTCAAACGGCCAAATCGTCAAGCAAGAGTCTAGACAAGTCATCTTGCTACAGGGTGAGTATGGGGGAATATACGGGTATATGCGCATGTAACCTCACATTCACAGAACGGACGTCAACTTTTCATCCGTCCTTGCCACGAACCACGTTTATCGTCGCTCCGATTTTCTTCTCGCAGCAGCGTATCGGTTTGCGTGGCAAGCCGTTTACCATGTATAAATTCCGTTCCATGGTTACCAATGCGGAAGAATTGAAGAAGAAACTTGCCGAAGAAAATGGACAGACCGATCGTTTCATCTTCAAAATGAAGGATGATCCGAGAATTACGAAGGTCGGTCGTTTTATTCGTAAGACTTCGTTGGATGAATTCCCCCAGTTCTTCAACGTTTTGAAGGGCGACATGTCTTTGGTTGGTCCTCGCCCGGCTTTGCCGGAAGAGGTTGCCCGCTATGGTTCCCTTTATTCCGCGCGACTGCTGGTTAAGCCTGGTATTACCGGTCCGTGGCAGGTTTCCGGCCGTTCGGATCTTTCGCAGGAGCAGAGCGAATATTTGGACGTTTCCTATATCGAAAATTGGTCTATTGCAGGCGATCTTGCGATTCTCGCAAAAACCGTGCTCGTGGTCTTCCGCGGCACCGGATCTTACTAAATTCCGCAGTACTTTTCGCACGAATCGTCGTGCAAATCAGGGCGCTCCCTCCCGGAGCGCTCTTTTGCTTTCCCACGTGGTGCAGATGGGAAATGTGTTTTTGTGTGGTTGCGACCTCGCTTGTTTGATTGTGGGCTCGCTTGTTTCTTGATGGGAAACAATTATTCGTCATATGTATATTTTTGCAGTTATTGGGATACGTTTATTCGTGTGAGGAATATTGTGATACTCATGTGAAACAGTTTTAACTTATGTGATGACTTCCACTATAACTAAAGATTGTCTTTTGATATATCTCATATAAGATTTGGATTTTCAAAATATGTAATTTGCTTTCCTTTGCGCATTGTGAGATAATTAATGCAGCATGGCGCCATGATTTCTGTAACGTCATCCCTCACAGCTGAGGGTGGTCCCACGCACTTCGGTGCGGATTGAAATATGCAACAGAACCTATAAAAGGAAATAATCATGCGTAGTCATGAGAAGCGGGTGAATGTGTGCCCGCGAACGCAAGGCAAGTATTTGGTTTCGGTGGTGCTGACCGCTGTTTTCGCGATCGCGTCGCTGTTTGGAACGCTGCTGTTCTCTGCAGATGCAGTTGCCGATGCCGCCGAATCTCAGGCGGTCGCGCAAGTGGGCAACGCAACCTACACGAGCGTACAGGAGGCGATCGGCCATACGTCGATGAAGAACGCGACGGTCACATTGCTGACTGACGTTGCGGAAAGCGTTACGATTACGCCTCTGAAAGGCATGCGAAACGTAACGTTTGACCTGAACGGGCATGTGCTGCAAGCCGATGGATCCGCTGTGATCACTGTGCCTGCAAACATGCAGCTCACCATTGTCGGCCCGGGAACGGTTGCGGGCGGAACACAGCCTGCAGTCGATTGCCGTGGCGCACTACACGTGAAGAGCGGCACATTCACCTCGGACGCAACGCTGATGCGGTTCGCCGAAACGGATGGGACTTCCGCGCAAGGCAGTTTTTCGGATGGAACGTTCATCGCGCCGACGCTATTCAACCTGCTGGATGACGCTAAAAACCTTGGCTATGTTACCGTTCGTGGCGGCGAATACCGGGGTATGATTCCAGCTGGACTGAACACGCTCGCCTTGTTGAGCGGCTCGTTCTCCGACTCGTCGAATCTTGCGCCGTACTTGGCTGACTCGCTTGGGCTGATTCCAGACGGCACTAGCGGTGACGGTACGGGCGACGGAATGTTCCATGTCGGCGATCTGGCGATCTCCAGCAAGCAGACTTCGGTGGAATTGAATCCGGCGAGCGGCCTTCAGCAGCTGAGCGCCGATGACCTACTAAAGCTGACGGAAACACAACTGAACGGCATCGCCGACTATCTTCTTGTGGTGGATAGTGACCAGTTGCAGGCGTTGAACGATCAGATCGATAGCGCAATACAGGCTGTTGGAAAGAGGAAGGCTTTCGAAGCCGTGAGCCAGAACATCACCATCACCGCCGTGCGCAACACGTCGGATGATGACTTTACGGACGCAAACGCGGCCCGTTCTTCCGGAATGCCGAATGGAGCTTCCTCGCGTGGCAGTGCCAATGCGAGTGGGGGAGCAGGTATGCAATTGCGCACTTCCGACCACGATGGCATAAGCGCCCAAGTGACGGTAACCATCAAAGCCGTCGCCGAGCCAGAAGAGCCAGAAGAACCTGGCAAACCCAGCAATCCAGAAAAGCCAGAGAAGCCGGAAATGCCTCGCTCCGGATCCGCAGTGCAGGCGCTCGCCATCATTTCGCTGCTACTGGTGATCGCTTCCGCAATCTGCGCATACGCAACGGCCCGTCTGCGGTCGCCGCGTCTGCACAACTAGTATTTCCGCCCTTTTCTTGAGCTGTATAGACGCAAAACGCTAGTAATGCAGACATGAAACCACACTCCGATCATCGGATCCGAATTTCTTCAATCCGACGATCGGAGTGTTGCTTTGTGATCCGGCTTCTCGAAGTGCTGAGACGCACACCGTTAATCCTTCTCCTTTGGAGGAAGAAGGCTCTTATGCCTCTTATACCTATGGCAAGGCTGGAATAAAGAACAGGATTTGGTGCTGTCGCGCGTGGGTCGGTCCGTTTGTTGACGCCTTCACTGATTCGCTAGGTTCTTCTCTTGGTCTGAAAGAGAGGCACTTTTTTGCGGAGGTTGTGGAGGCGTTTCCGTTGGGTGCATACGTTTTTCCGTACTTGATGATTGCTGAGGAACCGGAAAACAGCCCCTAATTATGTGACCGGTGACATCAGAACCGTGCTGTTCCTGTATGCTCCGGCGAATGGCCGCTTGATGGATTGGAAGTCCAGAATTCCGATGATTACCAAGGCGTGGCCGTGCATGATGGTCTGACGCTTGCTGTTGTCAAGGTCGCGTTGAAACCGGGGAGGAGTATGACATCCTCCTGCATGTGCAGTCTGCCCAGAATACTAAAGAACCTCTTACTCCCCGTCAGATACCCCTCATTGAGGGTAGATGAATTTGAGGTAGATGCTCACTTACAGCCTTGTATAGGAGTTCATGTACCCTTGTTTATTGCCCCTTGAAATATCGGGGGAGGGGTAGTTGTGGAGAGAAGAATGTCCCGAAGCGGTAGTACTGAAACGAATCTGAGTGAAACCTCCCGTAACCGGGTGCTTAGCGTCGCTTATTGGCGTTTTTTCGTCAATGCTCTTTTGATTCTGTGCGACGTGGCTTCATTTATTGTCGCTTCGGCAATCATATATGTGTGGCAGGGCGGGGAGGCGTTGTATTCTTCCCGTTTCCATTTCCATATTGGTTTGTGGCTGTATGCGCTTGCTTGCTCGTTGATTTGGATCTACTGCCTGCATAGTGTTGGCGTGTACCACCGTCATGTGATGGGTGACGGTTACCAGTTGAACGTGCTACTGGTCAAAGGCACGTTTTTCACGGGATTGATGATTTGTGCAATTGATTCTATTCTCAACGTTTATATACCTTTGCTGCATACCGGCTTGGTGTTGCTGTGCGCATTCCTGATTACCATGCTGGAGCGTTTGATTATCCGCCAGTTTGTGCTGTCCAGCCGTGAAAAGGGCGCATATTCGTATGGTACTGTGGTGGTTGGTTCCCCTGAGGGCATTGAGCATGCGTTGGCGTTCCTGAGCCAGAAGCGCCAACTGAATTATCATGCTATTGCGGTGTGCCCGATTGGGGTGAACGAGCGGACTGGGCTCGTGGAGGCCGTTGTCGCACCTGCTGATTTCAAGGATCGAATCCGCAAGATCAGTGGTAGGGACATCGCCACATTGCCGTATTGCGGGAACTTCGCCGAACGTGCCGCTTCGATGGGCGTACAGACGGTGATGGTTACGGATGTTATGCAGCGCTTCTCCGACAATTTCAACACGTTCGTGTTGAATATGGAGGCTATGAACCTGGAGATTGCGGTGGTCACTTCCGCAGTGGACGTGAGTGGTCATGAGACCAACATCCGTGAGCTGCAGGGTACTACTGTTATGACGATTAGCCTGCCTCAGTATTCGCCATGGGCCATGTTTAAGAAGCGTGTGTTCGATATTGTGGTTTCTCTGATTGCCATTGTGCTTTCGTCTCCATTTATGATTATCACGGCTATTGCTATCAAGCTTGAAGACAAGGGACCGGTGTTCTATAGGCAGGAACGTATTGGTCTGCGTGGCAAGTCCTTCAAGATTCATAAGTTCCGTTCAATGTATGTGAATGCGGATGCCAGACTGGCTGAAGTGGCCGCCGCGAATGGTCAGGAGATGGGGGCGCGTGTGAAGATCAAGAATGATCCGCGTATCACCAAGGTCGGTCATTTCATTCGTAAGACCAGTATTGATGAGCTGCCCCAGTTCTTTGATTCCTTGATCGGAACGATGAGTGTGGTTGGGCCGCGTCCACAACGTCAGTTTGAGGTGGACGAATATAACCAGGTGTATGCCACACGTTTGCTGGTGAAGCCTGGCATTACTGGCCCTTGGCAAGTGTCTGGCCGTAACGACCTGAGTGAGGAAGAAAGCCAGCAGCTTGACGTTTCCTATGTGCAGAATTGGTCGGTGTTGGGGGACATTGTGTACATTCTCCGTACTATCGGCACGGTCCTGCACCCCAATGGCGCATATTGAGTTCGGAACGCAGGATAACTAAAAACAGAAAGTAATGGCAGTTTTCTGGTGTTGGGGAGCTCCGGGAATACAAGGGAAGTTATATATAACATGGGTGATAGCGATACGCGACCTCGTAACACGGATGTCGACAGGTACGGTGTTCAAAGGCCGATTCGTGTGGCTCAAGTTGTTGGCAAAATGAATGGCGGTGGTGTTGAGGCGGTAGTGATGAATTACTACCGCCACATCGACCGCAGTAAAGTGCAGTTTGATTTCCTTGTTGACGAGGATTCCACGCGTGTTCCTGAAGAGGAAATCACCGCCTTGGGCGGTCGTGTATTCCGTATACCGCCGTACCAGCATCCGATCCGATACCGTCGTGAGCTGATTCGCTTGATGCGTGAACAGCAGTGGCCGATTGTGCACAGCAATATCAATACGTTGAGCGTGTTCCCGCTATCGGCGGCGAAGAAGATTGGAGTGCCTGTTCGTATCGCGCATTCTCATTCGACCATGGGCAAAGGCGAGTTTGCAAAGAACATGATGAAACTTGTGTTGCGTCCGTTCGCCAATGTGTATCCAACGGCTCGTTTTGCCTGCAGTCACTATGCAGGAAAATGGTTATTTGGCAAGAATGTGGATTTTACCGTGATTCCCAATGCTATCGAATTGGATAAATTCCGTTTTAATGCTGAAACGCGTAAACAAACACGTAGAGAGCTCGGCATTTCGGATGATACGTTCCTGATCGGTCATGTTGGACGTTTCATGCCACAGAAGAATCAGTCGTTTCTGGTTGATGTGCTTGTGGGGCTGCTTCCTAAACGCCCTGACGTCATGCTCGCCTTCGTTGGTGATGGTCCTGACAGGACTGCGGTTCAACAACATGTTGAAGAACTTGGTATCGCTGATCATGTGCTATTCCTCGGTCAACGCTCGGATGTCAATCGTCTATACCAGGCGTTCGATGTGTTCTGTCTTCCCAGTCTTTACGAAGGATTGTGCGTCGTTGGTATTGAAGCACAACGAGCCGGACTTCCATGCCTATTCTCCGACACAATTACGCGAGAAGTTGATGTAACAGGTGCGTCTAGATTCGTGCCTATAACATCGCCTGAAGAATGGATCTCGTTTATATCGGCAATTGAATCGCTGTCAAACTTGCATTCTGCGAAGCGCTCAGATCAAATTAGCGGTGATATCGAAGAATACGATATCCAACGGTGTGCAAACAGCTTGGTAAAAAAATATGAATCATTTATCTGCAAATAAGAGGAACGGGAAGTAAAGATGAATCCACATGTTGCTGTTATTACTTCCGGTTACTTGCCGGTTCCTAACGTGCTTGGTGGTGCGGTCGAAGCGTTGGACATGATGATGGTCCGAGAGAATGAGAAGACCACGAATTTTGAGTTCACGGTTTTCTCTTCCTGGGCACCTGGTGTTGAAGAAGTTATTCGTGATGGTGCTTTTCAACATACTGATTTTCGCTTTATCAAAACGCCAATGCTAGTAAAGACTGCCGATCGGTGTATCTACTGGGCTGCAAAATATATTCTTCATAAGAAGAAGCTCATGAGCTACCGGTATGTCGCGCAACGTTTGTGGTATATCCGCAAGGTGGCCAAAGCATTGAGTAAAGACGATGCGAGCGGCAAGACACCATTCGATAAGGTCATGATTGAAAATCACGCCACATTGTTCATGACCATGCAGAAGCACCGTAACGCTGAACGTTATGCGGGCGAGGTGTATTACCATCTGCACAATGAAGTGACCAATGACTTTGGTTGCAAGCATGAGATAGCCCAGGTCAAGAAGGTTTTAGGCGTTTCTAATTATATCGTTGAGACGCTTGACAGGTTCCTTCGAGAGCATGGTGAGAGCGGTCTTAAGCCCGAGCAGAAGGCGGTATGGCGCAATGGCGTTGACACCAGTCGTTTCGGATCTGATGAGGCCAAGCGTAAGGCCAAGGATTTCCGTACGAAATACGGAATCAGCGATGATGATATTGTGTTCCTATTCTCTGGACGCCTTACTCCGGAAAAAGGCGCTGAAGAACTGCTGGAGGCTTTTACCCAGGTTGTAGATCAGGTTCCTAATGCGAAGCTGGTTGTTGCCGGTGCATTCTTCTTCAACTCGAACATCAAAAGCCCCTTCGAGCAGAAGCTACATGATCTTGCTTCTCAGCCCCAAGTTGAGGGGAAGATTGTATTCACTGGTTTCGTTGACTACAACGATATGCCTGCTTTGTACGAGATGGCAGACGTATGTGTGCTGCCCAGCATCTGGGATGATCCGGCACCGTTGGCTGTGATTGAAAGCTTGGTTTCTGGTAAACCGTTGATTACTACCAGGTCTGGCGGCATTCCTGAATATGCGAATGACGATTGTGCCATTATTCTTGAACGTGATAATCAACTGGTCGATCATCTCGCACAGGCTATGGTGGAACTCGCTGGTAACTCTGCAAAAAGGGACGTTATGAGTTTGAGTAGCACTAGTATGCGGCCACAGATGAATTCACAGACATATATAAATCAATTGTCGGAATTATTGGCATAATTAGGAGAGTAAGAGAAAAATGTCGATTAAACAATCAATTAAGAATATTACCCCGGAACCTCTTTGGAATGAGTTACGAGGGGTTAAAGAACAAATATCAGGAGGAAAAGCAAGGCGTATACAGTCAAGACGTTTTATGCGTTGGGTCTCTCGCAATTCGTCTACTGATAAAGCTCGTATTGAAACGCGTCTTGCTTTTGGCATACATCGTTTGGAAAAAGGACTCAGTCATGTCCAATTTAGAGATGGTTTTGGCAGGGGAGTACTAGCCGAGATTTCTAGGCGTATGTCTTTGCTGGAAAAGGCTGATTCTGAATATCGGAAGAATCCTCTTTATTTGCAAGGACTGGCTGTCTTGCATGAGTATCAACGGCGACACGAGGCCGATGGCTATGATCTTTCTTCTATAAAAAGTATGTTCCCTGAACATATCTGGAATGCTGCGTGTAAGTATCGATTAGAAGACCACGCCGTTAAGGCTGGATCCTTCATGATGAATGCATCATCGAAAATCGATAATCTAAATAAAGGATTTGTTGAGCTCGCGGAGCACAGGTATTCTGTGCGTGAATATTCCTCGGATGCGGTTTCACAGAAGGTCTTGGATAAAGTATATGCAGTTGCAATGAAGACACCGTCAGTATGCAATCGTCAAGCTACGCGCGTGTATCAGATTACCGATTCCGAAAAAATTGAACGAGCACTAAAAATCCAAGGTGGTTTTGGTGGCTATGCTATGCCTCCAGTATTATTACTAGTCACTTCTGACATTCGTGCTTTTATGAACAGTAATGAACGAAATGAACCGTTTGTTGATGGTGGATTATTCTCTATGTCTCTGTTATATGCATTGGAAGCATATGGCTTAGCAGCATGTCCACTGAACGCAATGTTCAGTTTGTCCCAAGATCAAGCTACACGTAAGCTTTTAAATATTCCAGACTATGAAATGCCAATAATGTATATTACGGTGGGTGGTTTTCCTAATTCTGTGCCAGTATGTTGTTCCGTGCGCCGTTCACCAGAAAGCATTGTTACACGAATTTAGGTATGAGTAATCAAAAGAAATTTGCTAAACCGAATGTTTTTAGAGGTTGAGTTTTTGCTGAAATTATACAGAAAGATTTTGTATAGAGAGGAACTTGTAACAGTATGAGCTCTGCCATTGCTAAAAATGCAGTATTCCTCTATGGGCTTACATTTTCAAATTATTTTGTTGGATTGTTGCTCTTTCCATATTTATCGAGAGTTTTATCTGTAGAAGGCTTTGGTCTTATTGGTTTCTCCACTTCGTTATGCCTTGTTTTTCAAATGATTGTGGAATATGGTTTCCAAATTTCCACAACTGCTACAGTGTCCGTCAATCGAGATGATAAAGGGCGTGTATCTACTATCGTCTCTTCGATGACCTACGCTAAGATTCTTCTTTCTGCGATTGCTTGTGCGAGTTTTTCCATTTGCGCTTTATTAATGAGTTCAGTGCGTGATCATTTATTGGTCGTATCGATTTTCCTTGCGGATTCGATTGTGAAAGCGCTGCTTCCTGACGCTTATTTCCGCGGTATCGAACGAATGAAAGATATTACAATCCGCGCGTTGACAGCAAAATCAGGCATTCTTATTATTACTTTGCTGTTGGTGAAAAGTGACAAGACACTCATTCTTTATCCGCTTTCTATGTTGTTGTGTGACTCGCTAGCACTGCTCTGGGCTTTCTCTTTGATTAAAAGAGACGGCATTCACGCTACTAAGATTGATGTGCATGAGATTCTTTCCATAATGAAAGAAAGTTTCTGGTTTTTTATATCGCGTATATCGGTAAGTATCAATGGTTCGCTTGGATCTATTTTCCTTGGTACTAAATTTTCTCCTAATTCGGTGGAGATGGGTTTGTATTCCGGAGCTACTCGTATATCGACGGCCGGTGAACAAATGGTTCCTCCCATAGGGGATGCACTTTATCCGGCCATTATGAGGCGTAAAGATTATAGATTGTTCCGCCGTATTTTAATGCTTGGTGGCCTTGCATGGGCAGCTGTATGCGCCTTTGTCGCAATTTTCGCGACTCCTCTGTGTGTATTTATTTTAGGCTCGCAATACCAGCAAGCAGGCCTGTACTTACGTATTCTGATGATTGGCGTATTTGTAGGCTATTTCAGTTACATGTTCGGATATCCTGCTCTTTCCCCCATAGGGAAAGCTTTCTGGGCCAACTTGGCCATCATGGTTGCCGCAGCGATTAATCTGACGGTATGCATTATTTTGTGGGTGACAAATAATGTAACGCCACTTACAGTATGTTGTGTCTTTGCCAGTACGAATATCTGGACATTTATCATACGATACACAGCTTTTAGATACTTCAAAAAACTTACTGTCACTGACGATAACAACATTGAGGAGACACGATGACTCAGGCTATTACTTCCTACACAATTACTTGCAGCCGCCCTGCCAACTACGGTGCTGTACTGCAAACCTATGGTCTTAACACTGCGTTACGCAACATGGGAATTGATGCCCGTGTGCTTGATTACAATCCTGACTATTACTGGAAATCGAGTCAGCCGCTGCCCATTCGCCTTATTCGCAATATTGTTCGAACTCCTGATCTATCAAAGGGGCGTAAGGTATTCGGGCGTTTCCTTGAACGGTACATTCCGATGAGTTCCAAAATGTACAAGAACTTTGATGACATTAAGGCCGATATTCCTGCAGCAGATGTGTATATCTGCGGTAGCGACCAGATTTGGAACTGCAAGAACAAGGAGAACGGTAAGGATGATGCCTTCTTCTTGAGCTTTGCTCCACAAGGTGCCAAGAAAGTTGCTTATGCGGCAAGTATTGCCATGCCTGAGATTCCGGAAGATCAGAAAGCTCGGTATAAGCGTCTCATTTCTGATTTTGACGCCGTTTCAGTACGCGAGCCTTCTTCTATTCCGATGCTTGAATCGCTTGGAATTCAGCATGTCAAGTCGGTTGTGGATCCGGTTTTTTTGCTTGAACAGAAAGACTGGAACGTGATTGCCGATGACAGTGATTTTGTTCCAAAAGAAGACTATGTGCTTGTCTACGGGTATAACCGCCAGAAGAATGTTTATGAATACGCCAGGAAGTTGGCTAATAAGCTGGGAGTGAAGGTATACACCATCGGCACGGCGATAGAAGACTATACGCTCGATCAAGACAAGTATTTCTGGAACGCAACTCCTAATACTTTTGTAAATCTCATCCGTAATGCGAAGGCTGTAGTGACGAATTCCTTCCATGGCACGGTATTCTCCATTGTCTATAACAAGCCATTCCACTTCTTTACAGTTAAGCAGACTACAAATTCGCGCATGCTTGATTTGCTGGATTCTTTGGGACTCGCAAGCAGACATGTCATGGATGATCAACTTCTTGAGAATAGCATTGATTATGCACAGACCAATGAGCGGCTTGAAAAACTTCGGGATGATTCGGCGTCTTTTTTGTTAGATGCTATCGAGAAATAATTCTTTTGCATTGAGGATTATCCAAATGAGTTTTAGTGTTGTAATACTGTTAACAATTCTTTTGTTTTGTGTTTTTCAATTTACGTATTTTATATTTTGCGCAAAAGGCGTGAGCGTTAGGACAAGAGATATGTTTCTTGCGTCTGGGTACATTGCTCTAACGATATGCGTGTCTGTGCTGTACTATCATGTATTTTGTGTTCGTTATGTCGATGCTGATCGTATGTATCAAGAGATGGAAAACGCTCTTTATAAAGGCAATGGGTATTTATTCGAATTATATGGAATTAATCCATTTTCTGCTTTATTAATTCTTTTGCCTGCATTGGTTGGTTTGCCTTACCTGATTAAAAGTATTGCAGCGTTTGTGTATTTTGGATGCATGTTTCTTTTAGCGTGGAAATTGCGGAAAAAGTTTTCACCAGTTTCTATTTTCTTAGCGGTTCTTTTTTTATTATGCACTCTTGATCTCTCTTATCCTGCAGATGGAATTAGATTTCCTATGGCATGTATGATTTTTTGCAGTGCCTTAGTTCTC
>OOCH01001710.1_pt1 | contig 15982 bp, 15 predicted proteins | sample 1671641 | NCBI WGS metagenome assembly OOCH01 (sample SAMN06348177, study PRJEB24527) | human gut metagenome | biome: human gut; feature: ankylosing spondylitis patient; material: feces | host: Homo sapiens | place: China | collected 2015-10
TTTCCACTGAGGAAGGCTCTGAAAATAAGGCTATTTCTCAGAAAGCTGTCAGTGAAGTTTTATTTCCTTTGCAAAATTTAGGAACATTTATTGAATTAGTTTATACAGAAGTTGTAGATGGTAAAGTAATGTCAGCAACGGGTGCTGAATTGACTGGAACTGATTATATTTATGCAAAGTATTCGATACCTGATGGTGTTTCTAATTTAAAAATAAATGCAAGAGCTTATGGGGAATCATATCCATATGCTGTATTACGCAAGAATAATGAAATAGTAGGAACAGTAGATAATTCCGAAGGAGGTAGTTCTGTTGTTAAGGAACTATTAATTGAGTCAAAGGGTGCAGATGAGATTTGCGTTAATGGAATAAAATCTAACGCAATTACTCCTAAATGTTACTACCAGAGTACTAATTTGGATTTGATAACACGTGAAGAGGTTGAAAAAAATTATGTAAAAAATAGTAGAGGCATTGAGCACACAGAAAATACAAAGATTATATTGGCTGACGAAAATTCTGTTTTTACAAAAAATTATGCAGTAAATGTGGATGGTACAATAGAGGAAAATGAAAATTATGATGTTACAGGTTATATTAATGTAGAAGGAATTTCTGCTCTATATATGTCTAAAGGTGCTTATGTCGCTGTAGGGTTTTACAAAGAAGAAACTGAGGAATCTTTAGTATCTGTGGAAAATTTTACAAGCGCAGAAACGCCAATAAATGTTCCGATACAAGCAAAATTCGCAAGATTTAACAATAGAAAAGTGTTAGAAGGAGCGTTTACAGTTACATACATTGGTGATTTAACAAAGATTAATATTGATAATGTATATGCAGAAGCTAAAACATTAGCTGAGTATATCTCTAATAAGATTTCAGAAGCTAATATTACACCAAATAAAGTATTCTTTGGCAAAAGATTTTCTGTAATCGGAGATAGCATAAGTTTGTATCCTTATCCACAAGATGGCGAAGTTGCAGAAAATGACATGTGGTGGAAAATTGCTATTGATTATTTTAATGGCATTAAGGATGTGATAAGTTGTTCCGGTGGAACTTCAGTTGCTGATAGTACTGGTAGTGACAATACAGCATTTGTTAATAGAATAAGCACGTTGAACTTGTCAAATACAGATGTTATCTTTATAGAAGGTGGAATGAATGATTTGGGCTTTAAAAATGTGGAATTAGGTGATTTTGACTTTTCCACCTTACTTTCAGAACAAGAAAAAACAACATTTATTCCTGCGTATAGAAAGATGATTGAATATATCCAATCAACTTATCCTAATGTAAAGATTGTAATATGTACTATTACTCCGAGAAATCCTTTCCCAGCTTCAGAGAATTTCCCATGGAAAAACAGTACAACTCAAAATACATGGATAGAATACAATGAAACTATAAGGAAATTGGCTGATTGTTATGGTTGCTATTTAGCTGACATAAGCAAATGTGGCTTAACATTCTTTAATGTAGAGGAATATACAAAAGATGGTGTTCATCCTCTAAAAATAGGTCAAAATATGATAGGACAGCGAGTTATAATGGATTTAAAATAAATAATTATGAAAGAGAAAATTAAAGAAGCATTTAAGAACGGTTGGATTGGATTAGTTGTTGCAATGGTAGTTACAATCCTGCTGATGAACGAGGAAAAAAACCTTGGCGATATGTCGGGTTCATGGGCGCTTGGTCTTATTACATCGTTGTTCACTGGACTTATTGTGGAAGGTTTCAGAAAAGTGATTGCAAAGAAAGTCATTTGGGCAAACCTTATTCTGTGGGTCACGGGCAGCGGAATAGGAATTGTGATTATGTATCTTGTATGAACAAAAACGACATTTTAGGAATGTTGGTCTATTTCTTGACGGCAGTAATATTCGGTGGCGGTATAGCGCTGGTATTACTTGCCGTACATGAGGACAATGACCGCTGCCACTATTACAACGGGAGCTGGAACAAGGGTGATTTGCTGTCGGGCGTCATCGCAATCACAGTCGGAATGGCTCTGAGGTATATTCTTTGCACCAATACGGATGTATGCAGCGTGATTGAGATTATAGCGTGATATTGTATAACACATGATTAAATACTTAAAAAGTCTTATAAAGGCTGACACGCTCGACAGCAGCAAGTCTTTTGCGTTAGTCCTATCGGTCATCATTGGAGCACTGATAGGACTATGTATTTGTTTCGCCATAATATGGGACGTATGTACTAATGGCTATATTAAAAGCGATTTAGGCGATATGGGCATTTTCCTGCTTTGCGTAGGCGGCTTTATGGCTGGAGGTGGAATTAATAAGGCAGCAGGTGAATACGTGAGTAGAAAGGCAGGAAAAGACAAAAATGATAAATCTCAAAGAGTTTGATTATAATTATTCTCAAAATTTCATTATTACCGACGTTTATTCTCGCTTTTCCTATTTACAAAAATAGAGCCAACTGCAACGATTGTTCCCGCACCCAAGAATCCTGCAAACCAAGGACGATTTAAATATAATGCATAACCGCATAAAAGTACTAAAACTACAATAGACAAAAACGCAAAGAACATCCCCCACCAATTAGCACGACTAATTCTTGTTTCAGATTTCTTTATTATATCTATTTTGCTCTTGTCTATATTGTGGCGGTGTTTTTGTTCCAAAGAAGCGGATTCCATAAGAAATGTAACAATATTTGGGTCAACTTCTTTATATGCAGCTAATTCTTGAGGAGAAGGCAGACTACTGTCATCGACAGTTAATGTCCTTTCCAGCTGCTTGCCAACTCCGTCTTGTGTTGAGACTTCTGTTTCCTTTTGTCTGATTTGTTGTTTAGCCATTACTAAATTTTAATTTTCTCCAGGCTGTCTGTACATCTTTACTTACAGCCTTTCTATCATTTATCAGATTTGTTCTGTCGGTGGCATTTGAAGATGTGCCTGAGAAAAGTTCCTTTTTGAATTGGGAAACATTTTTCGATTCTTGTCTATACTCACCGCGAGAAGCCTCATGAAATACTTTGCCTCCATTTTCTATAAAATGAACGACTTTTTTTAATTTGCACATGATAACCTCCATTTTACAATGCAAAGTAAAGAAAAATTTTCTCATCGTCAATATAAATTTGGAATAATTATGCTTTTATTTATAAAATTGTAATTCCATGCCTTATTTATCCATATAATATCTGCTAATATTCCATATTTACATGCTTTCTACGATGATGATGTGTGAATATCTGTAACCTGTACTGTAATATATAGGAAAGCATTGCTACAACGCTTATTTATGCTTTTTATCATTTCTGTTTTCAATTTTCTTTATTCCATATTTCATAAAGAAATTGAATCTTTCGGGAAATGCTACATGCTGTTTTAATTCTTTCGCTGGACGTACGTCTACATTCATCGCCTTACGCATTTCCTCAATGGTCATATCTTTGTTTCTTTTCTTCATTTTATCAATTGTTTATATGTTATTGTATGATTTGCGTTGCAAATTAAGCAATTAAATTTTTCCATGCAACTCAAAGTCCTATGATTGTAGCGGAAACAATATTCATTAACATATCTTTGCAGATGCTTCTTGCTTGTATGGTTGTATATTCCTGTCAGACCGCGCTTCATTATACTCCAGAAACCTTCAATGTTATTAGTATAGGCATTACCGTTAACATATTGTCCATGTCCGTGGTCAACGATATAATGGTTGTATAATTTGCTGATGGTCTTATATCCTTGCCATTCATCTGAATAGAGCGTTGCGGTGCGCTTTACGTTACGAAGGATAGGAACGGTAAGGGATTTATAAGAAGTGTTGCGTACAACCTCGCAAATCACCTTACCGCCACGCTGTAACATACCCATGACGGGAACTTTATCTTTGAAACTCCTGCCCTGCGAATTTTTCACCCTCTTGTTCTTATGTCGGTTTTTGTTCTTACCACCGACAAAGGTTTCATCCAGTTCAACCTCACCGTCAAGTTTTTCTTCAAGAGCTATATTAAAAGCCTCACGGATGCGCTGGCTCATGTACCATGCCGTCTTTTGCGTCACTTGAATATCATCTGCCAGTTTGATAGAAGAAATGCCCTTATTACTGGTGGTTATTTCATAGATGGCTACGAACCATTTGCGCAACGGTACTTTTGAACCCTCAAAGATTGTTCCGATGCGTATATTGAAATTCTTGCCCGTGTTCTTGCAGCGGTACATACCATCGTCACGACGGTAAACTTTAGATGTCGGGTCATAAGGTGATACTGGTTCACCGTCACCCCAAAGTTGCTTTTCAAGATATGCAATACAGCTTTCCTCTGTTGGGAATGCTTGTAGCAAGTCAAACAATGACGTGAACTCACCAATAGTTCTGTTTTTAGCCTTCTTCATAATCGCAAAGTTTATTCTTTGCTATACATAACTTTGGTGAGTTTTTCTTTGGGAGCAAAAAACGCCTAAAAACTGTGGCTTTTCATGGTGGATGTGGCGTGGCACGTTGCTAATTTGCTGTTAACAAGAAAGTTTTGTTGAAAAGTTAAACTTACTTAACAAGAAAGCGTGGTGCTTTTCAGATTAATTTTGTAGCTTTGCAAAAATATTCATTAGGATGAAAGGTTGTTCGGCATTACAAAAATACAAAAAGCATCAACATACTTTATATTTGCAATTTATGCGTAATAGATATAAAGTACGTCGTCGAAAGTCATCGCATTTAATTCAACGTAAGAAATATTCCATTCGTGAAAATGAAATATTTATTGAAGCCCCAGAAAATCTTTGTCTTTTAGAAAATCCGTATGATTGTACAAAATTTTTCTCAAAAATGCGCTCTGTTTATGACTATAAGAGATATAATAAATGCACTTTAAATTTGGACTTATCTAAAATTGTGAAATTAGACTTTCCAACAATTGTCCTATTTAAAGCTGTAAATAGAGAATTAACAAATAGAGGCATACCTTTAAAGGGAAATTTACCTCAAGATGCAGATTGCCGTCAATTTTTGATTGATGCAGGATTTCTGAAAGATTTGTATGATATGACTGGGCGTAAATTTAATTATAGTGGCAAATCTGTAATATTGAATATTGAAAAAGGAAATGGAATTTTGACGACAAAACAATCTAAATCTATTTCAGAACTTTTACGCAGAAGTTCTGAACATTTATTAGGTTGTTACATTCCTCAAATTAGACTTAAATCAGTCTTAAAAGAAATATGCGGAAATTCTATTGAATGGGGAGACGCTTTCAACAAGTTTTGGATGATAGGAATAAAATATGAAGACGATAAAGTCGTGTTTGTTGCAACAGATTTAGGACAAGGGATATTAAATTCTCTTAAGCGTAAATTCACGATGAAAGTAATTGACTGGATTACTAAAAATGATATGGAAATTTTAAATGGAGCATTTAACCGCAAATATGGTTCTGCATCTGCAGATGTTAATAGAAACAACGGATTACCAAGTATAAAGGCTTTAAATACAGATAAAAAAGTTGAAAAATTATGTGTGTTGACAAACAATGTTCTTTTAAACTTTGAGGAAATGGATAAAAGTGTTATTTTTGCACCTAAAAGGAATGCCTTTAGAGGCACATTATATACGTGGGAACTGAATATAAATTGTTTGCAAAATTAATATTATGACACTAAATATAGCAAAAGACTATTCTTTATTTACTGGTTTAAGATATTGTGATATTAGTGAGCATTCAGGCGAGGACTTTTATCATAATATGCTTAATGAAAAATTTAAAGAGGCTTTGGATAATCACGAGAAGTTGTTAGTGGTTCTCGATGACGTTGAAGATGATGGCTATTCACCATCCTTTATTGACGAAGCCTTCGGTAATCTTGTATATGATTTTTCTGAAAAAATTGTAAGAGATAATCTTATCTTGCAATCTGAAAAAGACCCACATGTTAAATATCAAGTGTTAGAAATGACTATACCAACATGGGGAAAAAGACGGAAAGAGCACGAGGCTCCTAAAAAAACGCAGGTTCATAATCCTTGGTTTAGGCTTACTAATAATGGTTTTGAAAGGAAAGTCTGGGAAAATGTCACTAATAACTAATTGTTTTCAATTGAACGTTGATAATAATATCACCGATGTTATACAAATATTGGTAGATATTGTTGGGATTTTTGTTACTGCGGGTGTTTCTATTTGGATAGTAAAAACTATTCAAAAGAGGTTGAATAACGAAAGAAGTATTAAGGATTATTTTATAAGCGAAGTTTCTATTATACAGAATGAATATAGAAATTTGCTTTCCAGTGTAATGTCAAGCAAAGAAAGTCCTAAAATGCTCAAGGTGAAATTTAATAATTTAAACACAAAGGTTAATAGTTTAATGAAACTTCTTGCTGCAAAGTATAAAATCCAAGAAAACTTATTGGCGGAATACCAAACGCAATTGCCTATGATTATAGAAGATGATAGAGGTTATACAAGTGTATATCGTCAAGATTCAAGGTTTACTCTTACGCAAAGCACAATGAATGCTATATATAAGCTGGACAGAGAAAACGGTCATCTTTTTTATGATATAATTGTGAAGATAAATGATGCGGCATAGTGACAATATTTTGTGACATTATTCGCTTTAGTTTTTTCTTTATGGACTCAAAGCCACGCCACCTATATAGTGGTGGGCGTGTTATGGCAAAATTTAGGGTATTGTCGTATATAGTCACCAAAATTAAATAATTGAGCAGTTATATAAAGGATGTAATAGAAGAAGTTAGAGTCTCATGAAACTTTGCAATTACATAAAGAATATCTGCAGTATAATAAATACAAACACAAAATAACCAACTTCTTCTATTACTTATCATCCTTAATAGAAACTAAACAACAATTCCGCAAACGTATTTTCACATCATCTCTATAACATGACGTCTTTCAACTTTAAAGTTTCACCTTTTTCTTAACGCCTTTGCTCTCATTACCCATACGGTCGAGTGATGTTACCACATAAGTGTATTTTGTCTCACCATCGACATAAGGTAACTTATAGAAAGTATCTGTTGTGATATCAATTATATGTGTTGCGTCATCAATGTCTACTTTTTCACCGCGAGCAAACCTATAAATAACATACTTCACAGCCTTATCATCCCAATCCTTACCTTTGGGCTGTGTCCAGAACAGTATGTAGCCATCGCTTGTCCAAATAGGCTTCACCTTTCTTGGTTTTCTTGGTCTATCATCATCAATAAAAGGCATAAGAGGCTGCAAAGCCGGATATTTCCAATAGCTGTTTTTCAAAACTGTTGCATAATTTCCAACATTATCAACCACGGCTTTAGAATACCATAAAACAACCCCACTCACATTGCGCATCTGGCTGCGTAATGCATACTTTGCCGGCATCTGATTTATCGAAGGATTATCCACATCAGCAAACTTTACCGTACGCTCAACGTCCTCTCCAATGAAAATAGGTCTGTTGGATGAATACCTGTTCCACCAGTTTATCAGAGTCTTGTAGTCTGCCGTCTTGTGACCTATCTGCCAATAAAGCTGCGGAGCACAATAATCCACCCATCCATTGTTAACCCAAAGTAACACGTCCGCATACAAATCATCATAATTCTGGAGTCCTCCAGTATCACTACCTATATTGGGAGCTGTTCTTTTGTTTCTATATATTCCGAATGGCGAAACACCGAATTTCACCCATGGCTTGCGTCTGTGTATTGTTTCTCCGAGTTCCTTTATACAAAGATTGACATTATAACGTCTCCAGTCACCAATGTCCCGTATGCCATTATTATATCTGGCAAACTCGTTACTGTCTGGAATAGACTGTCCTGCGACAGGATATGGATAAAAATAATCATCAATATGCACGCCATCCACGTCATAGCGTGACACGATGTCATCCACGACCCTACAAATGTATTCTCTATTTTCTGGCATTCCGGGATTTAGTATAAACTGTCCGTCGTACGAGAATACACGTGCAGGATTTTTTATTGCGATATGTGAAGAGGCTAACGTAAGAGTACTTTTGGTTTTAGCTCTATATGGATTAATCCAAGCATGAAGTTCCATTCCACGCTTATGGCATTCGTCAATCATCCACTGCAACGGATCCCAAAATGGTGATGGAGCCTGTCCTTGCACACCTGTAAGAAAGCGGCTCCATGGCTCAATGCTACTTTGATAAAGAGCATCACATTCAGGACGAACCTGAAAGATAACCGCATTAACATTGCACTTTTGTAATTCATCCAACTGATTTGACAGATTCTGCTGCATGGCGGCTGTGGAAAGTCCCTGAAATTGACCATTAACACATTGTATCCACGCACCGCGAAATTCCCTCTTAGGCACATATTTCTTTGCTGCCTGCATAAATAAGCATAATGATAAAGCCACAAACACACAGCTCAATCTCATTGTCTGATACATTCTCATATTATAAATTTTATCCAACAAAGTTAATTAAATTAACGTGCAAAAATACGCACACATAGCATCTTTTACCTTTTTTAACCCTCATGAATGTTCGTTAGCCTCTCTAAATATCAACCGTGACGCCATAATAGAACAATATTCTGTATATTAAAAAAAGAGAAAACGAATATATGATACAATCATTATAACATTCTGCTTGTTTCAACATAAGATACATATATATCCTTACACTAAGATACTATTAATTATATTTTACAACATAATCCTATTCAAAACTCATGAAATTATCTTATATTTTGCGAATTTCAGCAATAACTGTTTAGTTCCTGCATTGTTGAAACGCACAGTTGCTTTTGTATTTTCCCCCTCACCGTCCAGCATTTCTATCGTACCGATTCCAAAACGCTGATGTTCTATTATATCTCCTATTTTCACATCACTATTATAATCCACACTTGCTGATATATCAGATTCCATTGGACGGTTTTTACTTACAAAATTTTCATTAGTAAAATGACTTACTTTAACATGGCGGTTTGTAAACATGTTACTTGTTCTTCCCCACTTTGCCGAATCTGTTTCTGTACGGATTTCGTCTTCATTATTATGTATATAATTAGAATCTATTTCAGAAATAAATCTACTCGGACGACAGAATTCCATCTTTCCATATCTATATCTACTTTTTGCATATGTAATAATACAATGCATTTGCGCTCTTGTTATCGCAACATACATCAACCTTCTTTCTTCCTCAATTTCACGTAGTGAAGAAGACATACGTATATTCGGGATTATATTTTCTTCAACTCCAACTATAAACACTGTGGAAAATTCAAGTCCTTTTGCCGAATGGATTGTCATCAATGATACAGTATTGTCATCATTGTTATTATCATCTATAGTTGATATTAAAGATATAGTCTGTAGAAAATCTGATATATAAAAGTCCTCTTGCCCCTCCTCTTTTTTATTGTCTACGAAATCTTTCAAAGCACTCAATAATTCTTCTACATTTTGTTGTCGCGCAACATCTTCAGGAGAACCATTAGAATAAAGCACTCCTTTTATACCGCTTTTATCTATTATTTCTACACCTAATTCATATGCATCGAGTTCATTGCTCTTGCGTTTACATTCTTCTATAAAATCATGAAAATCAATAAGTTTATTTTTGGTATTGCTTTTCACATTAAGGCTATATTTGTCTGGGAACGATATAACTTCCCAAATACTTACACTATTAGCCTTTGCAGATTCTGTAAGTTTCTTAAGTGTGGTTGTTCCGATTCCTCTTACCGGATAATTGATAACTCTTCTTATTGCTTCCTCATCATCAGTATTTACAGTCAGTCGAAAGTACGCAATGATATCTTTAATTTCTTTACGCTGATAAAAATTCAACCCACCGAATATTTTATATGGAATAGATTTATTTATAAGCTCTTCCTCAATAACACGACTCTGTGAATTAGTTCGATACAACACGCAAAAATCCTTATAGTCGCATCCAGACTGTCGTTTTATGCGCTTTATCTCATTACAAACAATACACGCTTCCTCTCGATCAGAATATGCAACCTTCAAGTCAAGTTTCCCACCTTCATCCTTCTTACTGTATACATCTTTATATATTTGGTGTTCGTTATGTTTGATTAGGCTGTTAGCTGCGGCAACTATATTTTTTGTACTACGATAGTTTTGCTCCAACTTGAAGATCTCAAATCCGTTCTTTTTAGGAAATTCAAGTATATAATCTATATTTGCTCCTCTAAAACTGTAGATACTTTGAGCATCATCACCGACCAAACAAATAAAAGCATTTTTTCTATAGAATAACTCTATTATTTTTTGCTGTACATAATTTGTATCCTGATATTCATCGACAAGAACATACCTGAATCTGTCAGCATAATCAGCCAGTATTTCCGGATTATCCATAAAGAGCCTATATGTCAGAACCAGTAAGTCATCAAAATCCATTACATTTGCGATATGACATCTCTGAATATATTCTCTATAAATAGTTCCTATTACATTTGTTTTACCATTTACTGAAAAGTCATCTACATTTATTAAATTATTCTTGGCATAACTTATCTGGCTAAGGACAAATCCCGGACTATATTTTTTTTCATCAATATTATATTCTTTTATGATGCTATTAACAAGTGATTTTGAATCACTCTCATCATATATCGTAAAATTGGGTTTGTAGTCTATTTTATTTATTTCATTTCTCAGAATCCTATAGAATACAGAATGGAATGTCCCCATATGAATCTGCCGTGCCAATTTATCCCCAACAAGAACTCCTATGCGCTCTTTCATTTCATCAGCAGCCTTATTTGTAAACGTCAACGCCAATATATTCCATGGTTTAATTCCATTTTTAAGAAGATAGGCAATTTTGTATGTCAACACCCTTGTTTTCCCGGCACCTGCACCTGCTATAACAAGTTGCGGTCCATCATTATATTTTACTGCGGACAATTGATTTTCGTCTAAATCTTTCAAAAAATCAAACATATATATTAATGTATATAATGAACTATTTCCTTCTATAAATTCCTCCGGAAACTGTATTATGGTTTATATCTTCTCCCTCCTTTGGCAATATTGGTATGAATTTCATTTGCCTTTCTATTCTTTTTCGCCTATTCAACAAATACGAATCCGGTGTCTTACTGCTGTATTTTATTGGATTTGGAAGTGTTGCCGCAATCAATGCACATTCAGCTCTTGTTAGGTCACGAGCTTCTTTGTCGAAATGATATTTTGCCACAGCACTTGCCCCATATATGCCATTTCCCATCTCAATTGAATTGAGATATACCTCCATGATTCTCTGTTTGCTCCACAGCAATTCAATAAGAACGGTAAAATAAGCCTCGAAACCTTTTCTGACCCATGTACGTCCGGGCCATAAAAACACATTCTTAGCTGTTTGTTGTGAGATGGTACTTGCTCCCATGCGTTTCCTGCCATGCCTGTTATATCTGGCAGCATTCTCTATTGCATTAAAATCAAAACCGTGATGTATAAGAAATTTCTGATCCTCACTTGCCATTACTGCCACAGGCAAATAGCATGATATATCTTCTATTGGTATCCACTTATGATGCAATGTTATATGCTCATTGTTCAAAGCCTGCTGAAAACATCTTATTACCATAAGCGGTGTAATATAAACAGGAATAAATCTATAGGCAATCACCATAAGTATGGTACTGCTGAAAAACAAGGCGATTCCCCAGCGTAAAATCCTACCTATTAATTTCATTGTCAAATTTATTTCTCGTATATAAACATATTAAGTCATCACAAAGTACTTGTGATGACTTAATATGATTAAAGTCAAACAAAATATTTACTTTAAAGTCCCGGCATTTGCAGCATCTATCATAGCCTGACTTGCATACATATATATTTCAACACGTCTGTTTTGCTGACGTCCTGAAGCCGTGCCATTGTCAGCTACTGGTTCAGAGCTACCTTTTCCAGTAATCTGCTGAAACTGCGAATTTGACACGCCACAACTCTTCAGATAATCAGCGACACTTTTTGCCCTACTGTTACTTAAAGGAATATTTATTCCATCATTTCCGGTAGAATCAGTATGTCCGTATATGTCAATATGGCAATCTGCATTATTCTTCAGTACTGTTGAGAACTTTGCAAGTTCGTTCTTTGATGTTGCATTAAGGTCTGCCTTATTTGTAGCGAACAATATTCCGGAATCAAAAGTAACCTTTACTGCTTTCAGACCATTTGCATCAGTAACTTCCTCTACTTTTGCATTTTCAACCTGTGCTGCAGCTTCTTCTGCGACTTTGTCCATATGACGCCCAATCAACGCACCGGCTCCTGCACCGACCGCTCCGCCTATAGCTGCACCAACGGCTGTATTTCCGGCTATCTTACCAATTATTGCACCTAATGCAGCTCCGCCACCTGTTCCAATCAATGCACCTGTACCCTGTTTTGTCTGACATCCTATAATGGCAAGCAAACACATTGTAAGTGTCATAATCCTAATTTTTTTCATAATCCTGTTTTTTTATTTGTCTGTAAATTATTATATACATTTGCAAAGGTAGCGTTTTTTATTATTATGATGCTATGTTACAACAATTTTTTGTACTTTTGCACCCAAAATAATCATATAAATTATAATCATATATAATGGTAGAATTAAAAGAACTTACCAAAAGAGCTGATAACTACAGCCAATGGTATAATGATTTAATCGTAAAGGCGGATTTGGCAGAACAGGCCGCGGTACGTGGATGTATGGTTATCAAGCCTTACGGATACGCCATTTGGGAAAAGATGCAGCATCAGCTGGACTCAATGTTTAAAGAGACAGGGGTTCAGAATGCTTATTTTCCGTTGTTAATACCAAAATCTTTTTTAAGCCGTGAGGCAGAACACGTGGAAGGCTTTGCCAAAGAATGTGCGGTGGTTACACATTACAGATTGCGTTCCAAAGAAGACAAAAGCGGAATAGAAGTTGATCCCACAGCAAAGTTGGACGAAGAGTTGATTATACGTCCCACATCTGAAACCATCATATGGAATACATATAAGAACTGGATACATTCGTGGCGTGATTTACCATTAATGTGCAACCAGTGGTGTAACGTAATGAGATGGGAAATGCGTACTAGACCTTTCTTACGTACGTCAGAGTTCTTATGGCAAGAGGGCCATACGGCACATGCCACAAAAGAAGAAGCTGAAAAGGAAGCACAGATGATGCTTCATGTCTATGCAGACTTTGCAGAAAACTGGATGTCAATGCCTGTTGTCCAAGGCGTGAAAAGCGAAACTGAACGTTTTGCCGGAGCATTGAATACTTACACCATTGAAGCGATGATGCAAGACGGCAAAGCATTGCAAAGCGGCACAAGTCATTTCTTGGGTCAGAATTTTGCAAAAGCATTTGATGTAACATATTTGAATAAAGAAAATAAACCCGAATATGTATGGGCTACGTCATGGGGAGTGTCGACGAGACTGATAGGAGCACTCATAATGACTCATTCTGACGATAACGGACTGGTTCTGCCTCCAAAGCTCGCACCCATTCAGGTAGTAATAATTCCAATTTCAAAGGGCTCGGACGGGCTGGCTAAGATATCAGAAAAAGCAGCGCCAATAATCAGACAATTACGTGAGTCCGGAATTTCTGTAAAATATGATGATGCAGAGAACAAACGTCCCGGTTACAAGTTTGCCGATTACGAAGTAAAAGGAGTACCTGTCCGCCTTGTTCTCGGTGCAAGAGATATTGAAAATGGTACAATTGAGGTAATGCGCCGTGACACACTGGAAAAAGAGACCAGACCAATTGAAGGTATCGCAGACTATGTCAAATCTTTGTTGGATGAAATACAAAAAAACATGTTTGACAAGGCAAAATCATTCCGCGACGCTCATATTTATGAATGCGATGACTATACAGAATTTAAAGAAAAGATAAAGGACGGCGGCTTCTTCCTTTGTCATTGGGACGGTACGGCTGAGACAGAAGCAAAAATAAAAGAAGAGACACAGGCAACTATACGGTGTGAGCCCTTTGGATACGAACCCACAAACGGTATAGATATGGTATCGGGCAAACCTGCATCCAAACGGGTTATAATTGCAAGAAGTTATTAAAATAATATATATGGTTATAATATGAATTGGCTTATTGATCTGTTTACTACAACAGACTCTGTGGCTCACATAACATTGCTTTACGCATTCGTTATAGCAGTTGGAGTCTTGCTCGGAAAAATCAAGTTTGGCGGAATCTCCCTCGGTGTGACATTCGTACTGTTTGCAGGAATTGTCGCCGGACATATTGGATTTACAGCCCCGACCAATATTCTGAACTTCATTCAGGATTTCGGATTGATTTTGTTTGTGTTCTGCATAGGACTACAAGTGGGTCCTGGATTCTTTGAAAGCTTCAAAAAAGGAGGTATAACATTAAACATGCTGTCGGTGACAATAGTACTGCTAAACGTACTTGTCATGTTTGCTTGTTATTTTATATTTTTTGACACCGAAAACGTCAACAACCTACCGATGATGGTAGGTACCTTATACGGTGCTGTAACAAACACTCCAGGACTTGGAGCAGCAAACGAGGCTTTGGCATCTTTGTTTGAAAATAATGTCCCACAGATAGCATCCGGATATGCATGCGCTTATCCTCTTGGAGTATTAGGCATCATCGGTGCCACAATCGCCATCCGCTATCTGACCAAGACAAAGCTTGCAGACGAAGAAAAGATGCTGGAGGAAGAAGAAGCCGAAAATCCTCACGCAAAACCACATCAGATGCATCTGAAAGTGAACAACTCTTATCTGGCAGGAAGAACGCTCAGGGAAATTTCAGAGTTCTTAAACAGAGATTTGGTATGTTCACGCTTACAGCACAATGGCACCACTTTAATTCCCAACAGTAAGACTGTGTTCGAATTGGGAGACGAAGTGCTGATTGTATGCGCAGAAGCCGATGCCGAGGCGATAAAGGCATTTATAGGTCCGGAAATAGATACACCATGGTCAGAAGAAGACCAGAACCAGCCATTGGTATCTCGTAGAATAATCATCACCCGTCCTTCAATGAACGGCAAAACGCTTGGAAAGATGCACTTCTCAAGTGTTTATGGTGTAACCGTGACACGAGTATCAAGGCAGGGCATGGATGTCTTTGCAAGCAGAAACTATCATTTTCAGGTAGGTGATAAGATTCTTGTTGTCGGTCCTATGGATAATGTCAACCGAGTAGCTGACATAATGGGAAATTCGGTTAAAAGACTCGACTCCCCGAACATCGCAACAATCTTTATCGGTATATTGGTAGGTATCCTGTTTGGAAGTATTCCTTTGGCAATCCCCGGCATGCCTGTACCATTGAAGTTGGGTTTGGCTGGAGGTCCTCTTATCATAGCTATTCTTATCGGACGCTTCGGATATAAATTCAAACTGGTTACATACACGACAACATCAGCAAATATGATGTTAAGAGAGATTGGTCTGGTGCTATTCCTTGCCAGTGTGGGCATAAAAGCCGGCGCAGGTTTCTGGGAAACAGTCATTCAGGGAGACGGTCTGAAATATGTATACACAGGTTTCATGATTACTGTCATCCCGATATTGTTGGTAGGTGTCATCGCACGCGTGCGCTTCAAGTTGAACTATTTCACAATAATGGGAATGATAGCCGGAACATATACAGACCCGCCAGCTCTCGCTTACGCTAACTCCAGTTGTTCAAGGGAGGCACCTGCTGTAGGTTACTCAACAGTTTACCCGCTGGCTATGTTCTTAAGAATATTTACAGCACAAATGATTGTACTGTTCTGCTGCGGATAAAAATAGTAAAAATACACATACAACAAAGGGGTTGCAAAACAGCAATCCCTTTTGTGTTTTATGCAGAGTAGCACCGGATACCGAACATGCATATACTATAATAAAGCAATATGAAAATACATATTAACCCGTTGGCGGAATTAAATGAAGTAAAGATTATGCTTGAAAAGTTGCGCATATC
>OOCH01001715.1_pt1 | contig 15931 bp, 18 predicted proteins | sample 1671641 | NCBI WGS metagenome assembly OOCH01 (sample SAMN06348177, study PRJEB24527) | human gut metagenome | biome: human gut; feature: ankylosing spondylitis patient; material: feces | host: Homo sapiens | place: China | collected 2015-10
GGTTGCCACCAATGACGCCCGAATCCCATTCCTTTAGGTGTGGGAGTATGTCAAAAAGTCACCAAAAAGTCTTTCGGTTTCGACAAGGAGAAAACCGAGAAGTATGTTGCTTCAGCAGTCCGTTCCGGGACAGTAAGCTTTAACAAGCTGGTAGAGCAGATCTCCCTGCGGTCCGGACTTCCGAAAGCAACCTGTAAGGTCGTAGTGGAAACTATGGCGGAATCTGCATGCACCTGGCTGCTCGAAGGACATGGCGTAAGTCTGGGTAACCTCGGTTATCTGAAGCCGGCTATCACCTGCAAGAGTTCTGAGATAGAAGGCAAAGAGAAAATCGTGCGCAAGCGCGTTCTTTTCCTCCCCAGCAAGGACTTCAAGGAACAAATGGATAGAATGACCCTCGATCGCGTTTCGGTATCGTCACAAAGCCCGGAAGAGCCCGAAGATCCGGATGCCGGTGAGGAAGAAGGCGGCGGTGGCGGAACTTTCAGCTGATCATAACGACACAATTCAGGGAGTGGGGGAGTACCCGAAATGGTATTTCTCCACTCTTTTTTTGCCTTTTTCTCAAAAGTGTTTATTAATAAATTTTTCAGTGGCGTCGAATAAATTTTTTGGAGTTTATTAATAAGTACAGGAAGCGTTTATTAATAGATTTTTCAGAATTTATTAATAAACACCCGTGTGTTATCCCGGTGTTTGGCCGGACTTTTCCTGATCCGGACCTGTACAGCCTTCATTCCGGCACGGTTCAAATGGCAGAAATGGTGTTAAAATAAGAATATTTTACAATCACAAAAACACGTTTGCAATGATGTAAACAACTGAATAACATACATTTATAAACCATACAAACACCCAATTGCAGGCATTGCCAGCCGTTTGCAAAATTTTTGCAATTTAAAAACATCTGTATATCATTACGCTACATCGAAAATCATGTCAAATTGCTTTACTTTTCTGTTTTTCGTGTTTTTGAAAAAACCTATAATTTTTTATTTTTCATCAGAAAGGGGGAGTCATCAGTCGAAACATTTCCTCAGAAAAGCGCCCGAATGGGAAAGGAAACCGGAAGGAAACCCGAAAGAACGGAAGGAGGAAAAGGTCGGACTGCGGAACGCGGTTCGACTGGGCCTCCTTTTCCCCTTCCGTTCTACTTCCTTTATATCCAACTTCACCGTATAACAAAGAGAGCTACGCAATGGACATAAGAGAAAAAGCTGGCTGTCCTGAAGTTTATTCCTTTCCGAAAAAATATAAATTATGAAATCCAAATTTATTCAACAATCGGCAATAATCTATATTTTATTGTTTTATATCTTTATTAATAATATGATAATCAGACAAATAGGCTTAAATATGAATTTTGCAAAAAAATTGCGTGCCATTGCCGGATTTAAAATTTCCTGCAAAATAGCCCCATTTTGGTTAACTTTTTTTTGAATAATGAAAATTATTATTCCTGATCCCAGTCCGTAACTTGCTGTTGATTAATTGATTTACAGACTTTATCTTACTACTATGCTTAAAAATCCAATGACTGAGCAGCGTCACTCATGCTTCCTTAAAGTAAGTGATTATTATAAGAAATACTTTGAAATAAAGTACGGGAATCCGGTCAGGTTTCCGAGGAACAGTCTTCTGGGCATATATATGCAGACTCACCTGTTCCGGGATGTAGATTTTTCGGGTATAACTGACTTTTCATATAATGAAATTGCCTTTCATTTGAAGCCTCAGAAATCATTATTTACTGTACAATATAAAATGTTGACTGACAGTGAAAAAGAAGATTATTTGGAGTTGGAAATGCCCGAAAGTGTATATAAGTTCAGTGGAGAAGTCAAAGTGGATAAGTATTTCCACCTGAATATCAATGGAAGCAAGAAGATAAGGAATGAGTTGAAACGTGAGTTCTGGTGTGATTTTGCCAAGTTTCATGATGACTGTATTTTCCGGGCAAATAGAATGGGCGAACATATTACTTCGGAAGATGTCATGTCTGATTTCATTGTTTTGTACGATATAGATATGAAAAGATTTGAGAGTATGATGCGATATTGGTGGAGAATTAAAGCCAGGATGAAGTCTGAAATTAAAATGAGAAAAGAAGAGCTTGAGACAAGGACTGGGAGAATCTGTATATACACACCATAAATTTATACATGGATAACGATAAATAAAAGTTAAAAAAATGAAGAAAGTTGGTGCGATTTGTCAGTAACTTTGTCAGTCGCCATTTTCACCCCCAAAAACAACACATAAATCATGAATTGCAGCGAGAATTATTACGAGTTGATAGGCGTGATTGAAGCTTATCCGAACGATGCGATCACGTTTGGCCGCCCGTTCAACCTGGAAAAGAAAAGTGACAAACCTGATTTTTCCGTGTCAGGCGACCGGAAGATTTCCATCCACATGAAACCGAAATCCGGCAGTCTGAAGGAGAGCGCAGAAACCGGCGTGGCCGGCGATTCTTACGAAGTGACGGTGAGTTGGGAGATAGAGAGGGTGACTCGCGAAACCTATTTGCAGCTTGAAACCCTCAAAAACACTACTAACCATTTGATTGTAAGAACATTCGGTGACGGAGAAATGTTTGTGCGTGCAGTGAGCGACGGATATGAGTTCCAGTATGAAGAAGGCGACGGCGTAATTTCATGCACACTCACCATCCGTAACGTGACCGGCGCACAGCGTGTGGTCTGACTGATACACCTTATATATATACATTGTTTTTTTCTTTCCGTTGGAATGCCGTTCCTGCAAAGGTGTGTGGGGCGGCATTTTTTCTTTGGCCCTTTCTTTTTGTGCGCATTTTTCTTCGGCCGTTTCCATTGTCACGCTGGCCTGATCTGTCAATTTCTTTGCGTCTGGCGCAAATTTCTTTTTTTCGAGCGAAGTCCGTGTGTTTTACAACATGCTCATTCTTAGCAGGTTTTTATTTGCGGAGAAAATCCGGCTTTCCATCCGGATAAATCTGTGATTCACGCAGTTAATCTTTCTTTTGTGTCCTTCATTACCGCATTTCGCGTGCGTAATTTCGTGATGTAATCAATTAATTATCAAACGAAAATGGCAACAAGAGCATTTCACGAAATCATGTCTACGCGATTCTGGGACTTTTACCCGGAGTCTCTGCATGCTTACCGGAGAACGATTCTTGACAACATTGCCTCACACCGTCCTTACGAGAAGCCGGACGAGCGGACCGACCGACCTTACTTCCTTTCTTCGCGCGACGGGTTTACGGAGAAAACCTACGTGGGTAATTACGACCGCATAACCTACTGGTACGATCTGGAAGAAGACGACCGCATCATTTCGGTTATCGACGTACAGGGCCCCATTCTTCGTAATGGCGACCTGTGTTCCTATGGAAGCAAGGAGCACAAGGATATCATCATGCGTGCTTCTGACGATGCGCATACCATCGGATTTATTATCGAGATGGACAGCCCGGGCGGAAGCAGCATGGCGAAGTACGATTACGAGATGGCCCTGAACTACGCCCGATCAAAAGGAAAGAAGATTGTCGGTCACATCGACGGGATGGCCTGCAGTGCCGGTTATGCCCTGATGGCCCTGTGCGACGAAGTGTATTTCACCAATCCGCACGACACGGTGGGATGTATCGGTACCATGTGCGCGATGCTTACCAACAAGGACGGCGATGTGAACACCGTGACCCAGGAACGGTACGCTGAGATTTACGCCGACGGATCTCCTTATAAGAACAAGGAATACCGCGACGCGGCCGAGGGAAACTACGAAGGCATCAAGGAAGAGCTGAACCGGCTTTGTGCCGATTTTCAGCAGATGGTACGCGAGCGCCGTCCCAGAGTGACGGACGACCAGCTGACCGGAAAAACCTACGATGCAGGCGATGTGGTGGGTACCATGGTCGACGGTCAGGGTGACTTCAAGTTCTGCGTGAACCGCGTGCAGCAGCTGGCCGGAGTGAGTCAGAGTCAGAAAGGAAATTCGTCCGGAGCCTCACGCGAAGACAGCAAATCTGCAGGAATCAAGGAAGAAAAGCAGCCGGGAACACAGGAACAGGCTCCTGTAGAGCAGCCGGCATCAGATAAAACAGAATCACAAACTCAAAAACAAGCAACTATGGCAAAAAGCTATCCCTTTATTCAGTCGGCTGCAAAGGTTAATTCCCTGGTAGTCGAAGAAAACGGCGGTTTCTACATGCACGAAAGCATGGCGGATAATATTGAAGAGTTCGTCATGAAAGCCAAACAGACGGAATCTACGCTGTCTGCAAAACTCACGGAAGTAGAACAGCTTAACGCAACCATCGAACAGATGAAGAAAGACCATGCGGAAGCACTGGACAACCTGAAAGCGGAACACGAAAAAGAGGTTTCTTCATTGAAGGGCGCTCATAAGAAGGAATCGGAAGACCTGACTGCGAAGCTGAATGAAGCTCAGAAGAGCATCGAACAGAAGGATGCGGAAATCAAGGAGCTGAGCGAAACAGCACAACTGGAACCTACTCCGCAGGACCCGCCGAAAGACAACAACGGAGGTCAGGAAAGCGGCCAGTTCCATGTGCAGAGCGTATGCGGTGAAAACATGAGCTGGGCCGAAAAAGCTGAAGCCCGCCGCAAGCGTGACGCTGAAATCAGCAAAGCACGATAAGAGATAAGAACACGACACAAAAACTAAACCAGACACAAACAATATGGCAACGAATTTATACGCACTCAGTGAAGAGAATGTTTCGCATGTAAAAGACATTCTTGCTCCGGACATCATCGAAAGCCCGGTTCTCGACAACATGGAAGTGTTCAACAAACTTCGCATCAAGGTTCTTGAGGATATTGAATACGCACAGACTCAGATCATCTTCCGTCGTAAGGGTGGTGAAGCCCGCCGTTATAAGGAAGGTTCTACGCTGAAGTCAACCCTTGGTTTCATGGACGAAAGCAAACTGGTAATGAACCAGATTTGGGCCCGTTACTATGAAAACCTGCAGAACTTCCGCGAAAAGCAGCCGTTCAGCATCCTGGGTTCAAACGGAACCTACAATGCACCGGTTACAGAATTTATCCTTCGTCAGATTGGTAAGCAGTTTGCCGGCGATAACCTGAGCAACCTGTTCTTCGGTAACATTGAATTGGGAGAAGACAACCCGCTCAGTCTGTACAACGGTTACTGGACTATCATTAACAACCTTATTAATCAGGGTAAGATTTCCAGCAAGGAAAAAAACCTGGTGGCTTGTGATCCGATCAATGACGGCCCCGAAACTCAGGATGGAGAATACTTTGACGCATTCGTGGAATGGGTGGAAGGATGGCATCCACAGCTGCGTAATGCAGAAGAAGTTATCGTCTATATGTCTCCCAAGCAAAGACGACTCATTACCCACAGCTACATGCGTAAGTTTACCGGATTGCAGACAACCAGTGCCGGCAGTGACGGATTCTCATTTGTGGGAATGGAAAACATCAAGATTGTGACTCACGGCATTATCGGTAAAGGAAACCGAATGATTGCCACTGTTCCTGATAACCTGCAGTTCGGTCTTGACCGTGCAAGCGACTGGAACTCGGTGATGATGAGTCACGATCCGAACGATCTGAACGTGCTGATCTTCCAGGTACAGTCAACCGTAGGCGCACGTATTCTGGATATCGCACCTGCCAAGTTCTGTGTGAGCGACGGTACTATCGAACAGATTGAACAGCTGAACGGCGACTATCAGAAGAATACCCTGACCGTTACTTCCAACAACGAAGAATGGGGTAAGGTAACTCTGTCTCCTCAGAAAGATGTCTACACGAAGGGTGAAACCGTGAAACTGACTCCTGCTGCTGAATCTGAATACAGGTTCAAGGCATGGAGCGACGGTGCAACAATCTCTCCGCGTGACATCGTTTACAACGGATACCCGACCTACCTTCAGGCCATCTTCGAACCGGACGGCGAATAATAACCCGCTCGCTGAGATAAAACAGGCTGCCAAGTTTGGCAGCCTTCACAACACAAACACAAACTTTTAAAACCAGACTATTATGGCAGATATGGCATGTGAATTAATGGATGTTGGTCAGGCTGCTGCCGGTTGTGAAGAACAGTTTGCCGGTATCGGTAATCAGATATATGTAGCCTACCCGGAAGATCTGGCATCTCCGCCTACTTATGATCAGAATAAAGCTGCTTTTGCTACAGGTGCGTTTACATTCAAGCCCCAAAAAGGAGCGTGGAAGTTCCGTATCAAGAAACAGAGCGGTCAGATTTCTTCAACAGGTAACGAAGGGGCAAAAGGATACAACGTACAGCTGATGTTTACCATCGACAAGGACGTGAAAAACGCAGCTCATGTGCTCCGCATCCTGAAAAACCGTGGTGACGCTATTTTCTTTGCAGAAAACCCGTCAGGAGGTTATTACGTAGTGTACGACCCTACTTTCGGTACGGAAGTGAACAACAACTACGACAGTGGAACTACTCCGGATTCTGATAGCGGTCATGCAGTAACTGTTACCAGCAACCCGAACCGCTACTCCCTGACTACCTGGGACGGAACTCTGACTATCAAATCGGAGTTGGGATAACTATTACACAAACGATAAAACATGAGAGACTATGGCAGAAATGGCATGTGAATTAATGGATATTGGTCAGGCTGCTGCCGGTTGTGAAGAACAGTTTGCCGGTATCGGTAATCAGATTTATGTCGCTTATCCGGAAGACCTTACGGCAAAGCCTCAATATGAAGCATCTAAAGCTGCATTTACTGAAGCTTCTTTTGCATTTTCTCCTGGTAAAGGAGCGTGGAAGTTCCGTATCAAGAAACAGAGCGGTCAGATTTCTTCAACCGGTAACGAAGGTGCAAAGGGATATAACGTACAGCTGATGTTTACCATCGACAAGGACGTTAAAAACGCAGCCCATGTGCTCCGCATCCTGAAGAACCGTGGTGACGCTATTTTCTTTGCGGAAAACCCTGCAGGAGGTTACTATGTGGTGTACGATCCTACTTTCGGAACAGAAGTGAACAACAACTACGACAGTGGTACCACTCCTGATTCAGACAGCGGTCATGCAGTAACAGTGACCAGCAACCCGAACCGCTACTCTCTGACTACCTGGGCAGGAGTTCTTACTCTGAGATCAGAAGCAGAGGAAGAAGAAGGAGGAGGTTAATAACCCGTTCGCTTCAAGGATATTAAACTGACGAAAATGTGAATAGAAGTCCGGCACTTGCTAATCGGTGCCGGACTTTTTTGTGTCCTTCAACAGCAAATAGGTTTTCCCTACTTTTGGGGTAAAGTAATTGAAAAACAAAGGTTATGATTACAGAAAAAGAATACTTAAAAGACTACAGAACCATGAACGAGGAAGAAAAGAAAGATTATCTGGACCGGGTGAAACGATGGACAGATGAAACTTTTCCGGAACTGCTGGCGCTGGCCGAATGCTGGATGAAAGTGCCCGTGAAGGATTTCGACGAAGGATGCCGTCTGGTGTCGGCCATTGTGAGGGCAAAAGACTTTCTTCGCGACGTACAGCGCTATGAAGCCCGCCGTGCACTCAACAAGATGAACCTGTTCCTGCAGGAAGTACGGAAGAAATCCGGACTGGCCAAGAAAGCCACTCGCGGTCCGGTTGGCGCCGTTCGTTACAAAGCGATTGTTCCTGATGACGGTTCGCCCGATGAAGAAGGAAACATGACCGCACGCCAGTACGAAGAGCAGGAAGTGGACGGCCGCAGACCGAAAGAATTTGCACTCTATAAGGATAAGCTGCCGAAATCTCTCCGCGACAAGGGAGAAAAAGAACTTTCCGCCATGTACCTGGAACTGGCCGAGTATCGCGGCACGCTGGAGGTAATGGCCGAAAATCCCAATGTAAGCGACGAAGCACGTGCCGACATGGCACAGAAAGCCATCGCTTCCGAGCAGAAAATCCGCGCGTTCTGGACCAATGTGGATGCCGCACTGAATGGTACCTACACCGAGCCGGAAACTTCCACAGCCGACAGCATGAAACGCCCTGGCGACTTTACCCGTGCCGAGATAGAGGCCATGAAGGATATACGCCAGCAGGAAGTATGCCGCAAGGCCCGCGTGGAGGGAAACAAGAAATACATTAACCGCAGCGACGTGAAGATTACCGAGGAGTACAAGGAACAGCTTCGCCTTCGTATCGAGGAGCTGATGGAATGGGGCGAAAATCTGCCTAAGAAAACGGCAGAAGTAGCTACTGCAGCCGGTATCTCCATTCCCGGTGTAAACGCTCCGGTTGCATCCGTACAGACAGGAGCAAAGCCAGCTTCCACCGATAAAGCGGAACCGAAAGAAACGGAAGTAAAGCCAGAAAAGAAAGCTGAAAAAGCCGAAAATAGTACCGTAAATGAGGAAAAACGTGCCGAATCCACGGAAAACCGCCAAAAAGCATCAGAAGAACCGAAAAAAGCTACAGAAACTCCGCGCAAGAAAGTAGACCCTACTGAGAGTGTGACCGAAGGCCAAATGAAAGGAGGTGCGTTATGAGAATAATTGAGCCATGCTGCTATCACAAGCAGCTGGAAGGAATGATTGACGAGTGCAGCGAGAAGCATACGGCTGCTAACTTCTTCAGCTACTCCGACTGGGACATGTGCAATCTGCTGGGTACCCTGTCCGGCTACTGTTCCGGAGGTGAAATGGGCATTGTCATGGTGCGGCTCGATGTAAAGCTCATTCAAACCATCCGTCGTATTCTTTCGCGTGTGAAGCCCGATCCTACAAATCCGTCGAACCATTTTGCTGATGTCAGCAAAATGATACTCATTTCGCAGCCGGCATCCACCGGAGCCACCTTCAACCAGCGTCAGGAGATCCGGAGTCAGCTGGGTGATTTTATCCAGTCGGGCCGTCTGGTGGTGTGCGAGGACAATGTGGGTTTCCGCTGTATCACGGTGAAGAGCAAATCGCACAGCCTGGTTATCCAGGGAAGCCTAAACACGCAGCGTAGCAACGCCATGCAGATGTTCACGCTTACCACTTCGCCGGAAGAGTATGAGAATGTGGCGGAGATGTTTCGGATGAAGGAGCATACGAAAAAGGTTTTATGATTCTTCAGGCAGAAGTACATAAGAACATATTCATTTAATGATGTAAAAATAAGCATGTTTCGATGTGCTTATTTTTACATTAAAAGTTAAATAGTTGTTTTTCATTGGGATATAGTAGAAATATAAGAGCACAAACACGGAAACACAAACTATGGCAAGCGAAATAGCACAACGATTCTACGACCTGCTTCGGAAACACTTTGAAACGGGTGTGCCGTGGCAGAACATGGCCTTTACCGACGAGCAGAAAAAACGGGTGGAAGTCTGCCTGGATGCGTACAAGCGCTTTGAGGAGGACCCGTTTATGAATCTGCGGCAGTACATCATTAACCGGTGGAAACGCACGTATAGCCAGCTGGGAGGCGACCTGAAGGTGATAGACTTCATTTCGTCGTTCTATGCCAAGGGACAGCGAAACATTTCCTCGATGAAGGTGCGACACGCCGCCGACCTGATGATGCGAAACGGAGCCGATACGGGCGACATGAAAGCGGTGTACAACGGTGCCAGCCTGCTCACCAAGATTGACCGTCTGGATCAGCCAGAAACGCCGGAGGAACTGGGCGACGAACTGATACGTATGCCGGTAGTCATTACATCGGATGTGAAGAAAAAATTCCCGAACAAAACCGGACACGACAGCGAGGAAATGCGCCGCCTGAGAAAGAAATACGGCGTGAAGCTCGACCAGTGGCAGGAAATGGTGGAAGACGAAGACGGCGTATATGTAAGCGATGGACAAAACGATCCGGATGAGGAATACGATGAAGTAAACCGGGACGATTTTACACAACAGGAAGAGGAGGAATAAACCATGGCACGACGAAACGACTATGAATCCGCCCGTGAGGAATCACTCAGACGGGCACAGCGTCACGCCTCGGCATTGTCGGGAGTGCAGGAAGCGGAGGAGCAGGAAACTACGGCCAACTACATCTACATGAATCCGGCCCAGCGTGCGGTGTACAACTACCGATGCCGGAATACCACCGTAGAAGCAGGTCGTGGTACAGGTAAAACCGACGGACTGATTACGCCCGAAATGGCTGGTTGCATCCAGTCCATGCCGCGCGGAACCGGACTTTTCTTAGGTAACAGTATCAAGCAGCTTTTCACGAAGACCGTACCTAAAACGCTTTACTCGCTGGAGCGAATGACCGGACTGAAGGAGGGAGTCCATTTCTTCCGTGGACATGCTCCGGCCAAATGCAATTTCAAGGAACCCATCGTAAAGCCGAAGGTATGGGAAAACTGCATCCACTTCTGGAATGGATTCGTGTACTACATGATTTCTACTGGGGTAAAAGCAGCTGCCAACGGTATGGACTCGTGCTCCATTATCGGCGACGAGTGCCGTTTTATGCCGGAGGGACTGATTAAGGCCGAAATTCTTCCCACGCTTCGCGGTATCAACACCAATCATCCCGGATTCGATGAAAACCTGAATCCGTACTACAAGAGTATATTCTTTGTGAGCGATGCGCCACTCACCAAGCGTCAGGCATGGCTTCGCAAGCGCCGTGAAGAGCAGACACCGGAAATAAATCGCAAAATTGCGGAGATGATACGTGAGGCACAAATCTGCCCGGAAATCGTGCAGGCTCCCAAATACCAGCGTGAGCTTAACAAGCTGCGCTGCCAGGCCAGCATCTACTTCTCCTTTTCCAGCATAGAAAACATCGACATTCTGGGCGAACAGTTCATCCGCACCATGCAGAAAGAACTTACCCCCACCATGTTCGACATCTCCATCCGCAACGTCGAGAAGGAAGAAATCAACGACGGCTATTATGCCAATTTCGACCCCGACGTGCATTGTTACCTCAGTAACGACGAAGAGCAGCTGGAAGCCGCACAGAAATATAAGAAACGAACCATTACGCAGATATACAACGGCGGCCGCACCCTGCGTGTGGAGTCGGAAAGCATCGACCTGAACGAGCTTTCCAAGGCACAGGACTGCTGTCTGGATACCGACATAAAGCCCGGCGAACCGCTGCGCATCGCTTTCGACTACAACGCACACATCAACTGTCTGGTGATAGGGCAGACCGACAGCCGGAGCAACACCGGCGTGCTGCGCATACTCAACAGCATGACCAACGTAAAGAACACCCGTATCGAGGGACTTTGCAAGATGTTCTGCAAGTATTACGAGCCGCACCGCCTGACCTGCCGTGACGTGATTTTCTACTACGACGACACCGCCAAGCAGGGAGCAGCCTATGCCAGTGAGCGCCACGAAGAAACCCGTTTCTACAACATCGTGAAGAAAGTGCTTCGCAGTCACGGATGGAACGTCACCGAAATATCCATGGGACGGCCCATGAGCCACAACAAGAAGTACGAGTTCCTGAACGGATGCTTTGCCGGCACGCAGCGCCCGTTCCTTCGCATCAACAAGGAGAACAACGAGTATCTGATTGCCTCCATGGAGAACGCGCGTGTAAAGGAAGGACGTAACGGTTTCGAGAAAGACAAGAGTCAGGAAAAGAACCGCGTATCGAAGGAAGTGGACGACATCGAGGCAGAATTGAGTACACGTACCGACCTGAGCGACGCATTCGACACGCTGGTAATCGGTGTGCGCTATTACGGATCGGGCCGCATGATAGGCGTGGGGATGCCGATGACGTCTTAAAGAATAATTAATAATGAATAATGAAAAATGAATAATGAGCAGGAAGAAGATGAAATATCAGGACCCGGCGATGCAGCCGCCCAAGGCGCTGATGCAGCTGGTGGATGCCTTTACCGACACCTACAAGCCGGTGGAGCGGGAGGAGTATGCCGACGAAGTGTTTACCGTGCGCCGCATCCGTGAATACTTCCAGGCATGGCCCATCCCGAAGATGCCCGACCCGCTTCCTCCGTATCTGGTGGAACTGGAGCGCCGCGGATTCGCCATGCAGACGGCCTACGACGGACATCCCGCCCTGTTCTGCGTGCGCTGGCATGTGGACGAAGAAATCTGCTCCGCTGAAGAAACGCACGACAAGGAAGCCGAGGTGCGCACCGGACTGGTGAGCATGAAATCCCTCATTGCCCGCCGCATGATGGATCGGCCGGCAGACGATGGCGACGATGAAGAAGACGAAGAAGATGACTAATACAATAAGCAGGATAAAAAAGAGGTCCCCACCAACCGTAACGGCTAGCGGGGATCGCCCAATGAGTTATAGTGGTCATCTTTAATGACATTGCAAAGGTAAGGAAAAAATTAATAATACAATAGAAAGCATTGGGTTTTCTTGTTTATTTAATGTATTTTTGCATTTAAAATAACATATATGATACACTATGAGGATAAAACGACTGATTAAAGCTTTGTTCCGTCGAAGGAAGAAAGATTACGTTTCAGTTTACCTTACCCGATTCAACGCGATAGATAAACTGATACAGGCCAAACTGATCGGGATTGACATCAAGGATGTGTTTGTGGAACTGGATGTACAGGAACATATCCGCCACATGTACAGTCCCAGGGAATACGCTGCATATTTTGATACCCTTCGCGGGTTCATCAACTATCATCGGGGGCTTCACGGGCTGAGTATGATCAGTTATCAGGACAGGATCAACTTTTCCGTCGTCCTAAAGCGTGAAAAATACTGGGACATGGAGACTGAACAGCTGTATGATCCTCCGGTGAAAGAATACATTCCGATGATTGTCGGTTACTATCAGGAAGGGAAATTGAAATATATTCCGTATAAAAATGAGGAAATATCAGGTGAATAAGGTTGTTTTCTTGGATTCTTGTTTATGACGCGCCCCTCTGTGAAGAGCGGTGCGTTTTTTTAGATAAATTTGCAATCGTCAGTTGCTCTACCTACTAATTTATCTTATACTGAAAACATAAATTTTCAAAATGAAAGCAAAATGAAAACTAATTTAAAAAGTATCAAAGATCAGATCCATAAATATTTTGGGGAAGTAAAGCATCGTGTCCATATTTTTACATATCGTCAGGTTGAAATCGCAGATATCGAGTACGAGGACTTCCGAAATGAAAAGCATGTGGAAGAAGATCTGAAGAAAATTCTGGGAGAGGGAATACAAGTTTGTCTGAAACGGGAATGCAGTAATACGATGGAACAGCATATCCTTCATGCTTACGGACCGGTAAGTCCGATCCGCCTGCATCAGCTTATCGAGGAGTATGAGGAGTGAAAAGTGACGCATTCCAATTTTATCCCCTGTCTGGCATTTCCGGCAGGGGATTTTTTTGTTTCCGGAATATAGAAAATGATAAAAAAGAAGTATATTAGCAGCATGTAATAAATATGGATATTATGAAGACAAGATTAATTCCTGTGGAACCTGAATCACCTCAGCTGATTTATGCTCCTTCACAATCTAATTTTCAAATTGTGCATTACCAGAGTCGGATTACTGGCATCAAATATTGTCTGAACGAAAAGCAGTATGAAGATTTTGAAAACACGGTGTTCAGAAGAGAATCCGTAAGGCTCGTTCCGGAACCCGAAAATCCTTCTGATAAAAATGCCATTGCAGCTTACACGCCAGACGGGATAAAATGCGGGTACATTGCACGTGAAGAAACAGCAATGATAAAAGAACTGATGGAAGAGCCAGAGTTTAAAGCTACGCTGTCTTATATGGATTTCATGGCCGGCAGTGCAAAGATAGAAATTACTCTCAGCACTTCGGTTTCTCTTTATGCCAAGAGGTTATTCAGTAAATACACTCCATTTGAGGTATGTAAAGCCAATTATCTTTTTATGCGCTGGGGTGGAATACCCGAGAGCTCCGAAGAAGGTATTTTTTCTTCTGAAGAGTTACGGATGGATTTTGATAAGTTTTCCCAGCTTGATATCCTGTATCAGGATCGTCTGGCACAGGAATGGGAAGAAAGAATGATAAAGGCTACCGTAGAGAATCCTACAAACAAAAAGTTTAAAATGAGCGTTCCTCTCGACTTATCTGTTTACGGAACAAGCTGGAAAGACATAGATCTAACTAACGAACCGCTTCTCGATCTTATAGAAATAGAGAATAAGATGCTGGCTATATATATAAGAATGCGCCGTCAGGGATTTCGTGGTACTCCTGAAGAATTTATGGATGAAATGCAAGAGGATAAACCCAATGAAACCATTATGAAGCGAATGCACTATGTTTATGATAACAATAGGATTTAGGAGAACTTTTTAATCCAATTTCAATTAGAGAGAGGTGCTCATAAGGGCACCTCTTATTTTTATGTAAAAACGCTTGCAGGTATAAAGAATATTATGTACTTTTGCATTGGAAAAAGAAAGATAGCGCAATGGAAACAGAAAAAATCAAAGTACCCGTAAAGCAAGCTTTACCTATGATAGCAGAAATGATAAAGCTAAAGTATGTAACCGACACACTGGGAAAATCAAGTGGATGGATCTACCATAAGCTCAATCATGAAAAGACTACAACAACGTCAAAGGGATTTAATCAATCCGATGTGAATACATTAAACGAATTGTTTAATCAAATAGGAGAAAAGCTTGTAGGTATAAGAATTTATATTCCATCTGGAGAGAACAAAGATTCACTTTCAGTAAGGCAGGAAATAATTGAGCAGATTCAGTCTGTATCAGATATGGTTTCAATGCCCTATATATATATTGGTAAGATGAAGAAAAGCACCTCATGGTATCTTAACAGGATGCGAAAAAATTCTACAAAAGCATCGTTTAAACAGGAAGACATCAATATGATAAATCTTTCACTCATTGAAATAGGGAACAAACTTCTATCTATTGAATTGACTCTGTGAAAAATTAAATTTCACACAAAACAGATTATCATAAAAAAGAAATTGTATATTTGTAATGCCCATAAAGAACTATAAGTCACATCTTCATGCCGTGTAATCCGTAAAATCGGATTCAGAGTGGTTCTCTGTGGGCGCACGGCATGAAGATGTGATTTTTTTAAGATATGAATGAGAAGCAAAACATCATAGCAGAAAAAATACTTTTAGTATTAAAAGAATCAAATGGACATATAAGGGAAAGTGACCTTCTTGATAAACTTGAGAGTGTAGATAATTCTTTCAATCAATTAGAAAGTACTTTTGTGATAAGCCGAATGATAGAAGACTATAAGCTTATTTATCGCTCAAAATCATGGATATGCTTGTCTTCCAATGGTGAGGTAGCTATAAATTTAGGAATAAGTAAATATATCAGAAAGATACACTCTAACCAACGGTTAGACATTAAGATGAAAAGACTTGAAGTCATATCAAAAATCCTTTCAATAATAAAAGACAGTCATACCATACTGACTATTGCAGTAACAGCAGTATGTACTTCCTTAATATATACCCTATCACCAAACCTAAAGGAGCTCCTAAAATTATTCCTACAATGGTGCAAATCAATTTTCTTTTCTTCATAGATTTTTTATTTTTAGCAAAGATACTAAAAGGAAACGTATGTAGAAAGGACAATACATAAAGTATATAAAGGCAATCGGACGGAATCCGGTTGCCTTTTTTTGTATTCCCTCCAAAACTGAATAACAATCTGATAATTTGGAATTGAAACAAAGGATTTTTGCCCGCTTCGCGATGAAAACTCCGCGCCTCGCTACGTGGGACGTGTCCCCCTGGGACCCCGTCCGGCGGTGATATATGCCCGGGCGGTGGCCGCGTCCGCTGGTGTCCGCTGGTGGCTGCTGGTGGCTGCTGGTGGCTGCTGGTGGCTGCTGGTGTCCGCTGGTGGCTGCTGGTGTCCGCTGGTGGCTGCTGGTGTCCGCTGGTGGCTGCTGGTGTCCGCTGGTGGCTGCTGGTGTCCGCTGGTGGCTGCTGGTGTCCGCTGGTGGCTGCTGGTGTCCGCTGGTGGCTGCTGG
>OOCH01001737.1_pt1 | contig 15769 bp, 10 predicted proteins | sample 1671641 | NCBI WGS metagenome assembly OOCH01 (sample SAMN06348177, study PRJEB24527) | human gut metagenome | biome: human gut; feature: ankylosing spondylitis patient; material: feces | host: Homo sapiens | place: China | collected 2015-10
CCGAGATCATTCTTCCTGTTGCAGCAAACCGTGCAGTTTCCATCTATCCGAAATTATGGATCCTGAACTCTCGTTTATCATGGCTAATGAAAAAGGTGCCATTTATAGTTCCGCAAAAAAGTGCGACAAAATGCGACAACTCGAAAATGCATGAGGAGCTGCTACAGGGCGGAGTAACGCAAAAAATGCCGTAAAATCGTGTGTTTCGCAACAGTTCGGAGCACAAAAGTCCATCAAAGTAAGCTTTTTAATCAGAGGGCCAGGGAATCGAGTTACCTCAGACAATCAGGCCCCGGGTGGTGGCTTTGAACGACAACACGGTTTGCGGAGCAAAGTGATAAACCATCTGACAGAGATTTTCAAGCATTGAAAATCATGGTGATAAAGTGGATTTTTGTTACAAATCAATAAAAATGTTGAGGAAAAAATCCTTCTGTGGTAAAATAATTAAAAAGATGCTGCGAAATTGCGGAGGGAGGATCTGTGCTGTATGCGCCGGCTCCATAAACGCCTTGCAGGCGCAGCCAACAGTTCCATAGAAATCATCATTGCTTGGAGTTTTGCAGATGCGTAAGAGACTGTTTGTTAGAAACTGGATCCGAAGGCTTTTAAGGTATCTTTGTATTCCGGTTGGGTTCTTCCTGGTCGTGGTTCCTCTGTATAGCCTGATGATCCGCCAGACGATCCAAGCGCAGTCCTCCAGCGCGATGGAAAAGCTGGCGATCGGCACCACCCAGTTGGAGCGATGCCTGAGCAACATCCGCAGTACAACGAACAAATTGTTCAGCGAAACGGAGTATACGCTACTTGCCAGCAGTTATGATAACAGTATTCTGGGAGATTATCAGACACTGACGAGAGCCAGCAAATCGTTACAGGATAAGACCTACGATTCCTCTGTGATCACATACAGCTATATTACATTTGAGCGGAATGGCATCATATTGGATGACCGGAGCACGTATGAAAGCCATAGCAATTTTTACCCGGGAGCACTTGAGTATGAGGATGTGTCTCAGGAGGAATGGGATGCACAGAATCAGATCGACGTAATGACGATAAAGCCCGCCCATGTTGTCAAACTGATGCATTCCAGCTATGGCAATTCATATACCACGGTATATCAGCCCTATGTGAACACGGCGGGCCGTCTCTGCGGCGCAATGACGGTGCTGATCAAGGAAAAAGATGTCGTTTCGATGTTCCTTTCGCAGCAGCAATGGCGCGGGGAAGGCCTTTTTTGCCTGATTTCCGATGACGGAACGATCCTGGCGGGAAACAACTATGACGGAACGACACTTTCCCTGGCGAGTGATGATACGGGTTGGGAGACCTATCAGGGAAAGCGCTATCTGATGGCAACGCGATATGTGGCATCTCTGAATGCAACGGCGGTCATTGGAATGCCGCCGTCGCTCTACGAAGCCGGTCTGTTGGCAGTACAGCGTGCAATTTGTCTGTATCTGATCGTGGGCGTTCTGGGCTGTGTATTGATCAGCGTCTGCATGACACTGGAGGACATGAACAGCCTGCGTCCGATGCTGGATACGCTGGACGAATCGGATCTGGCATCACGGAAAGTGCTGAATGAGATCTTTCTCCGTAATGTAAACAGCCAGCATGAACTGGCGCGGGAACTGGAGCATTCACGCAGCGAGCTGGAACATGGCAAAATGGAAATTTTGCTGCGTACAGGATCTGTAAGTCAGGAATCCCTTCAGCAGCTGACGGATGCGGTGCAGCTGAAAGCCTATAACTTCCTGCTGCTGATCCCATCTCTTCAGGAAAACGCCGAGTGCTCACTGAAAGAGGAGCTGCGTACTGTGGTGGTGTCAGAGCAGATCCGTCAGATTTATGGGCAAAGATTTTATGTACAGGCAACGGCAGATGACCTGATCCTGGTGATCCTGACGCAGGAAACGGATGAAGCAGAGGAACTGCGGGAAATGTGTTTCCGCACAGAGCAGCTGTATGATGCACTGCATCTGACAACCCCCCTGATATTGAGCGATCCTTTTGAGAAAATGGAGCAGCTGTCAGATATTTACTGGAAGGCCCGCAATGTGGCGGCCTATGCGGATCCGACACAGAAGATCTGCTATTTGGGGAACAGCAGTGCGCAGCGCGGTACCGCGGTCAATGCAACCAATGCAGCGCGGCTTCGGGAATATCTGCTTTCCGGATGCACGGAAGAAGCGGTTTCGCTTCTGAGTGAGTTGTTCTCGGTGGATAATCTGGACCCGGAAAACTTTAAGCAGGATTTTTACACGGCAGGCGGCATTCTGCTGAACACGGCAGAAAGGGTACGCTGTCCGGATATCGCCTATCTGTGCAGTTATGACTCTAAACTGACTGCCCGCCAGATGCTGAGCCGGTTGCAGGACTGCTGTGTGGAGATCTGCAACCATGTGCAATTCCTGAAGCATAGCCACAATGATGCGCTTCAAAAGAATATTCTGGACTGGCTGGCACAGAATTTCCAGAATCCGGAGATCAATGCGGCGATGACGGCAGAGCAGTTCAAGATCTCGAAAAAGTATCTTTCGCAATTCCTGAAGGAGCAAACCGGAAAGAGCTATACAGAGTATGTGGAAGAATTGCGTCTGGATCATGCAATGCAGCTGCTGAGAACGACAGATCTGAATATTACGGATATTGCAGAACAGTGCGGCTTCTCCACGGCAAATACATTCTATAAGGCATTCCGGCGGAAGTATCAGCTCTCGCCTTCTGCAGTTCGCAAAGGAGACAACTGATTTCAGCGCAGAAAAAACGAACGATGTCAGCCCATTCGGACAGACATCGTTCGTTTCTTTTTACAGGTGGATTCAGGGATGGATGCTTATGGTAACAGTGCAGGGAGCATCCAATGCAAAGGTCAGCTCAAGCAGCCCATCATGGCGTGTGGTCACGGTGCAGGGAACAGAGGCTGTAACAGCTTTGGAGCCCGGCTGCAGAACAGCCAGAACCGTGCTGCGGCCCGCTGCGGTAAAATCCAGCGTGGCATTTAAGGCGCTGTTGTCCGGTGCCCAATCCGTATGCCGGACAAAGGCATCAAAACCGGTCGTGAGGGTGCCGGGGCGGTAGTAAGCGGAAAACCACTGTACAATGGGAGAAGAAAGCCCGCTGAACTGATGCCAGCCGGCACCACGGCGGCTTTCGATCATAAAGTGTTCAAAACAACAGTAGCTTTCGGCACACTCGTTCTGCCACAGGGTAAGAGCGGTGTCGGCAATGCGGTAAGCAAAATCGGCAAGGCCCGCATCCAGTGCAGATTTGAAGAACATCCACTGATAAGGCATCCATACAGCGCCGTTCCAGTAGCCGTCACGCCGATAGTACGGCGCACTCTGATCCACGGTAGAAAGGCCGCAGGCACACCACAGGTGTTCCGGGCTCTGCAGCTTCTGCCACAGAAGTTCCTTCTGCGGTTCTGTACAGGCACCTGCAAACAGCGGCGAAGCGCCATCCATGCCCATATCGTAGTTCAGCCCCTGCTCGGTGCGCAGAATATCTGCAGCATCACCGGAAGGATCGTGCAGGAGGTACCCGAAGTAACCGCTTTCCTCGTCCCATGCAGTCTGCAGGGAGCGCCCCAAGCGAAGCGCATCGGCATCAAATGCATCTGCGTCGGCTGTCTCACCCAGCAGGCGGGCGGTGTAAGCCAGGATCTTTGCGCAGCGTATCGCATGGGCAGTTGTGACCACGGGCGCGCAGCTGGCCTGCAAACGGCGGCGATGGACCTCCTGCTGTGGGGGGTAATCGTCCCATCCACCAGAATTATAGAAATAATCCCAGGGACGCAGCAGGCCGCTGTGCAGGTTGGCGGTAGTGGAGCCGTCTTCCTGCCCGGTGAAGAAGCGATAGTACAGCTTCAGGCGCGGATAGCAGTAGGCGGCAAGTTCTCTGCTGCTGGTGCGATTCAACAACTCGGCATACAGATAAAACTGCGTTGGCACCATGGAGCCATGGTGTAAGAAAGCAGCGTCCACAGAATCCGGGGGCATCAGGTAGGTGTTCAGGCAGTCAAAGGCATTGCGCAGGCTGGTCTGAGCCAGACCCATTCCAATGAATCCGGAATCCCATGTGTAGACACAGTCCCACCAGCGTCCGGGAGTGTAGTGACGGATATACTGTCCCCGCGTGTACACCGGATACACAACGTTGGTGCAGAGAACTGCGTTCATCAACTGTTGGCCCAGGGCAAGCGATTCGGCAGCCGGTAAAGCGGGCGGTGCTGCAAGGGAGGCAGAAGCCTGCTGCCATACATGCTCCCAATCACTGCGCTGCGTCAGCAGCTCATGGCAGCGCAGCGCGGCGGCAGAAGTATCCGGCGCAGCACAGACCGCTCCATAGATCACCTTTGTCTGTCCTGCCTCCAAGGGGATCGGCCCCATAAAGAGATTGACGTAATGCCCTTTTCCGTTGCCGCGCAGCGTGGCGTTTACATGGTCGTGTACGGTGTCACGCAGAAAGATATCCAGTTCATCGTTTTCGATCGTGCGAATATGGGTGGTGATATCATCCCACAGGATCCCGTAGCACTCCTGAATGTGGGGATACTGCAGGGTCAGATAGTTCTCATCTGCGGCGGGTTCGGCCTGAGGCCGGGAGCCATCTCCACGCAGTGTAACGGTAAAGCTGCCTGCGTCCGCCTGCTCGCACAGAGCGAGACAATCCAGCTTCGCCCCTCCAACACCGGCAGCAGTCAGGGTCAGAGTGAATTTCCCGGCGGGAATGGAAGCATTCAGCGGCAGGATGGCAATGGAAGGCTTTTGACAGGGTGGCAGCTGTAACGTATCCTGACCATTGACATCGTACTCGGAACTTTCATCTGCCGGATTCCAATACCGTACACAGAGACAGGGGGCACGCAGGGGCGCGGTAAGGGAAAGCGTAAAGGTAACGGTGTCCCCTTTTCCGTTGGGCACGACCTGCCCAAAAGGTCCTTTGCCTTCGGAACAGCCGAACCCCATGCCAATGCCGTATCCCTGACCAAAGCCGGGAACGGCTTCTTCGCCCCGGCGCAGACCATCCCAGGTCAGACATTCGTTGGGACGGTGGATGGAAAAATCCAGGGTGTCATAATCCTTTGCCCAGACAAAGGCGGAGTTTTCCGGCAGGGACACCTCACAGCCCGGCAGGGAAAAACCGCGGTAGGACGGAACGGGATCCCAGGCCGAAGCCATGTAATGGAGCACAAGATTCTGCGGAGCATCTGTATTGTTGTGGAGTTCAGCACGGATCAGCCGGGCATCCTCCCCCAGGGGGGCAAAAGAGATATCTGCATACAGCTGATCCTTCCACAGGAGCTCGTGGCGGAGCGTGTAGCAGCTCAGATCCGGAGCCGCAGCCCAGGGGTGAAAGCCGCTTTCAAACCGTACATTGGGCACATCGACCCGGCGGCGATACATTCCCGGAAAAACGGACAGGTCAAACCGAACGCCGTCGTTGGCCGCAGGAACATGGGAAATGCCGCTGTAACGTTTGGTGTAGGGGCCCCACGCAGGCAAGGAAAGGTCATGTGATTGCATGGCGTGATATCCTCCCATCAGCCCTTGACTGCGCCAATGGTGACACCGGCAACAAAGTACTTCTGCAGGAACGGATACAGGCACATGATCGGCAGGGTGGAAACCACCATGGTGGCATATTTCAGACCGTCGCCGATGACCTCGACATCACCGGTGGAACCGGCCATGTTGCCGATGTCGCTCTGGATCAGGACCTCACGCAGGATCATCTGCAAAGGGTACAGAGAACGATCCCGAATGTACAGCAATGCCGGGAACCAGCTGTTCCACTGCGCAACGCCGTAGAACAGCGCCATAACGGCGAACACTGCACCGGAGAGCGGAAGAACAATGCGGAAGAAGGTCGTGATATCGTTGCAGCCGTCCAGGGCTGCGGCCTCGATCAGCTCATTCGGGATGGTGTTTTCAAAGAACGTGCGCATGATGATCATGTTATAGGTACTGATGGCGGAAGGCAGCACCAGCGCCCAGATCTTATTCAGCATACCCAGCTTCTGAATGATCAGATAAGTGGGGATCATGCCGCCGTTGAAGAACATGGTAAAGATGAAAAGGCTGATAAAGACATTGCGCCCGAACAGATCCTTGCGGGACAGGGGGTAGGCGGCGCAGGCGGTAAGGGTCACGCTGATCAGGGTGCCCAGCACGGTATACAGGATCGTGTTCAGATAACCCGTCCAGATGCTGGCATCCTTCAGAACCTTCTCATACATGGAGGTCGTAAAGCCTTTGGGCCAGAAGGAAACATTGCCTGTCAGCAGCTGCATGGGATCACTGAATGAACCGCTGACGATGTGCAGAAGCGGCAGAATAATGGTTGCGCTGATCAGGATCAGCAGCAGATACACAACAATGGTATAGATTCGTTCCCCGATGCTTTCCTTCACTTTCGTGGGGTGATTCATCGCATCAATATTCTTTTTCATCACCACAGGCTCACCTCACTGATCTTTTTGCTGAACTTGTTGAACAGCACGATAATGGTAAAATTGATCACAGAATTGAACAGGCCCACAGCCGCAGAGAAGCTGTAATCGCCGCTTTCAAAGGCACGGCGGTAAACGTAAGTGGAGATCACATCGGCAGTCTCATAGGTTGCAGGGTTGTACATCAGCATGATCTTTTCATAGCCGACCGAGAAAATAGAGCCCATGCGGAGGATCAGCATGATGATGATCGTGGGCAGCAGGCCGGGCAGCGTGATATGGATCAGCTTGTCCCATTTGGAAGCACCGTCAACGGTGGCAGCCTCGTAGAGAGAGGGGTCAATGCCGGTCAGTGCCGCCATGTACACAATGGAACCGTAGCCGGCGCTTTGCCAGATGTCAGAAAGAACATAGATCGTCTTGAAATACTTGGGTTCGGCCATAAAATGGATCGGCGTACCGCCAAAGGCAGTGATCAGCTGGTTGATCAGGCCGCTGGAAGGAGAAAGCAGGGCGCTCAGAATACTGACAACGACCACGGCGGAGATGAAGTGGGGCAGGTACACTACGGTCTGTACGCTGCGTTTGAAGAATTTACCGCGGACTTCGTTGATGAGCAGAGCCAGAATGATGGGAATGGGAAAGCCCACAATAATGGAATACAGGCTGATGCCAAGCGTGTTTTTGATCAGACGGCCAAAATACTCGGATTTAAAGAACTGGATGAAATATTTGAAGCCGACCCACTTGCTGCCCGTGATGCCCAGTACGGGAGAGAAATCACGGAAGGCGATCTGCGCGCCGTACATGGGCGCGTACATGAACACGATATACCAGATCAGGGCGGGCAGCAGCATCAAAAGCAGATAACGGCTGCGCCAGAACTTTTTGCAGGCATGATCAAGGCGGTTCGCTGTTGGCAGTGTGATCGGTTTTGCTGCGGTGGCAGTTTTCATGGTGGTATTCTCCTGTTTTCGTTCTGAAGAACCCAGGAAAAAATAGGCCGGGAACAGGGTGTTCCTGCCCCGGCCGTTATTTTACTGGATCAAAAAATAGGTGCCTGCTGAGGCATCAGCCATTCAGAGTCTTCTGGTAGATATCGATGACCTCTGCAATGCCCATGCCATTGACCTTTTCAACGTAGGTGTCCCAGTTGGACAGCGGTTCACGGCCGGAAACAAACTTGATGATCATCTCGTCAACGTAAGTTTCCACGTCTGCCATCACAGCACGGCGGACGGCATCGTCCTCAGAGGAGAAGGAGGTGGAGCCGGGAATCACATACTTCTTGGATTCTTCCAGGAAGGGAATGATGCAGTCCTGCTTTGCGCGGTTGACAGACTCATCATCCAGCTGTGTGACCTCATCCTGGCTCAGAATGAACGGGCCGGAGCTCTGTGCAAAGGTGAAGGTGCCGATCGCATTCTTGGGAGACAGGCCGTCAGGGTTCTTCATCACATAATCGGTGAAGATCGGCTTGCCGTTCTGCATGGTGTAGTGAGTGCCCTCAATACCCATGTTGATCAGCAGGGTGCCCTCTTCGCTGTACATGTAGTCCAGCAGAGCGACCACGCGGTCAACGTTCTTGCAGCTTGCGGTGATGGTGGCGGCTGCAATGGCACGCGGCTCCTGATCAATATAGGAGTGGATCTGTGCATCGCCCTTGGGGGGTACGGTGGCCTCAACATGGAAGCCGGGGAAGGAGGCGGGCATGGTGGCGTTCTGTGCAGCCAGCATACCGCCCAGCGGGCCGTAGAAGGAAGCCACCGCGTTCTGGGCCAGCTTCGGCACGAAGGAAGCGTAGTCCATGGTGATGATCTCAGGGTCGATATAGCCCTTCTCGTACATATCGTGCATCCAGGTCACGGCCTTTTTATACTTGGGGTCGATGGGGCCGTAGTGGACCTTGCCGCCATCGTCCGGGTCGGTGTAGAAGTCATCCAGGCAGCCGAATGCGGTGCAGAAGTTCCGCAGGCCGGTCATATCGTAGGAGCTGAAGGGAATCTCATCGTTGGTGCCGTTGCCGTTCAGGTCGGTGGTCTTGACCAGATGCCAGTAGTTCTCCCAGTCCTCCAGGGTCACGGGGCTCTCAATGCCCAGCTTTTCCAGCCAGTCGGTGCGGACGATGTAGGGCATATTGCCGGAGACCTTCTCATCCAGCATGGGCATATAATAAATATTGCCGTCGCTGTAAGTCAGTGCTTTTTCGACACCGTCCCGCTTGTCGATCTCCTTCTTCAGGTTGGGCATGTTGTTCTCGATGTAATCGTTCAGGGACAGGATCACGCCGGACTCGCCGTATTTCAGCACCTCGGTGGTGGGCATATCCATAATGATATCCGGCAGCTGAGCATCCATCATCACAAGGTTCAGGCGCTCGTTGTAGTTGTCCTGCGGAGGATTATCAAATTCAAAATCCATATTGAATTTTTCGCCCAGGACCTTCCAGACATCCATCTGCTCGGCAGCAACCTCATTTGCGGCCTTGGATTTCAGGATGCGAACAGTGATACGCTCGTTGGAAGCAGCTGCTCCGGAACCGGCAGCAGAAGAAGCAGTAGAGGAAGAGCTGCCACAGCCCTCCAGAACACCCAATGCCAGAGAAGCGACCATAGCGCTGCATACGGCGCGTCTGCTGATTTTTCTTTCTTTCATAAAATCTTTTCCTCCTTGATTTATGGAATGGGACGGGGGAGATCCCCGTGCTTCCATAACCTCCGTTCAGCTCGTACGCTGCCGACCAGTGGTTTTTCCTTACTCAGAAGCATATCATGTTCTTTTTGAAATTGCAACATTTTTTGATACAAAACGCACAAAAGGCTTTCTCATTTTTGAGTGTGATTGTTGCACAATATCCACAAAGATGCGTTTTTTCTTCCTTTTGTCATGGTGCGGGATGAAATGTCATGCTCCTTCACCTTGACGATTCCGGCACAAAAAGATATGCTGGAAACAAAATTGGAATCGGAGATCCATTCAAAAGAAAGGAAGAGAGAAACTATGAGTAAGCAGATCACAGCCATCATCGTGGGCGCGGGCCACCGGGCGATCCTGTACAGCCTGTATGCGCTGGAACACCCGGACGAGCTGAAGATCGTGGGCGTAGCAGATCCGGATCCGATCCGGCGGAAAAAGGTTGCGGAGATGCATGGCTTCGGGGAGGAAATGTGCTTCAGGAACGCTGAGGAGCTGGCAGAAAGGCCCAAGCTGGCAGATGCGGTGATCAATGGAACCATGGACCGCCAGCATGTGCCCACGGCGGTTCCGCTTCTGCGCGCAGGATATGATATGCTGCTGGAAAAGCCCTTCGCGATCAGCGAGGAGGAAGTAAACTATTTATATAAGGTGGTAAAAGAGACCGGGCGGAAGGTGATGATCTGCCACGTTCTGCGGTATGCGCCCTTCTATGTCGCAATCAAGCAGAGACTGCTGAGCGGGGAGATCGGTGACATTATCAATATTCAGGCCACAGAACATGTCAGCTACCATCATCTGGCCGTCTCCTTTGTGCGCGGCAAATGGGGCAACGAGGAAAAATGCGGGGCTCCGATGCTGCTGGCAAAGTGCTGCCATGACATGGATCTCATTATGTGGCTGAAGAGCGGCGTTTCGCCCAAACAGATCGCAAGCTTTGGAAGTGACTTCCAGTTTGATCCTGCCAAAAAGCCCGCAGGGGCAGGCAAGCGCTGCCTGGTGGATTGCCAGTGCGAGGAGACCTGTTTGTACTCTGCCAAAAAGCATTATCTGGATCACCCGGATCGGTGGGCGTTCTATGTATGGGACTGCCTGGAGAATATTGAGGAGCCGACGCTGGAGGACAAGCGCAAGTCGCTGATGACAGACAATATCCATGGACGCTGTGTGTGGGATTGTGAACATACGGTGGTGGATCATCAATCGGTGCTGATGAATTTTGCGGATGGTGCAACTGCGACCTTGAACATGATCGGCGGCACAGCGAAGCCGGAGCGTAATATCCATATCATTGGTACAAAGGGTGAGATCAAGGGCGTGTTTGACGATTCGGTTTTCACTGTGCGCACCATAGATACCGCCAGCGAGAAGGGCTGGAACGAGGAAGTGGTAGACCTGAAGATCGGTGGAGATAAGAGCGGCATGACAGGCTCTCATGGCGGCGGCGACCTGCGGCTGGTGGAGGACTTTGTTCATGTGCTTCAGGGCGAGGAGCCTTCCATCTCCTGCACAACGATCAAAGATTCGATCAATGGACATCTGGGGGTCTTCTGCGCAGAGCGTGCTCGCAAGGAGAGTGCCGTCATAACGATGCCGGAAATCAGATAATGCAGTGCTGACATAGAAAACGTCCCCGTGCAGTTTTGATATCCTGCACGGGGACGTTTTGTGATCTTTTTATTTCCTCATTTCCGCATTCACCCATTCCCGCACGCGGTCAGGCCGGTTGGTGACGATGCAGTCAGGGCCAAGGGGCAGCAGGGAACGGACTGCGTCCTGGGTGTCCACGGTCCAGAACGCGGCCTGGATGCCCATGGCGTGGAGCTGGTTCACGAGATCGGGGTTGGAGTAGGCGGTGTGGTATTCGCAGCTGACGATGTCCACAGGGAAATCCAGCGTTTTGATGTAGGCAGCCACATCCGCCTGCTCCTCCAGATGGCCGATGACCTGCTCCACGGTCTCGCCGGGGAAGTTGGCGCGGAGCATATCGACCTTGTCGGCCACAGTGCGGTAGATGAGATTGTTCCGCAGGTCGATGCAGTTTTCCTCGCTGAAGGGCTCATCCATGCTGTTCACAAGGCCCAGATCCTTCCATATCACCGGCGGGGGAAGCACCATGCTGAGGAAAGCGCCGTAGGTCAGCGCGCCTACCTTCAGCTCGGGCATCAGCTGCTTTGCCTGCCGCAGCTGGGAGTGGTGGAAGGAGATGAGGGTGAGCCGATCGGTGAGCCCGGCGGCGCGGACCGCATCCAGCACCCGGGGCACAAAGTCGGGGTCGTCCTGCAGTGGGCTTTTCAGTTCCAGCTGCACCTGGGTGCCCTCCATGCCGGCGCAGAGCTCCAGCGCTTCCTGCAGCGTGGCGATCCTCTCGTTGGCGTAGATGGCATCTTTCCAGCTGCCAAAATCCAGGGTCTTCAGCTCGCCCATGGTCAGGTCGTAGATCTGGCCGGAGATGTCGGTGTGCATGTCCACCATATAGTCGTGGTGGATGACCAGCTCGTTGTCGTAGGTCTTCTGTACATCCATTTCCACGCCGTCCGCGCCAATCTCCATCGCCTTGCGGAAGGCGACCAGCGTGTTCTCAGGGGCCAGATAGGATGCACCGCGGTGCGCAATGATTTGGGGTGTCGTCATCTTGTGCTATGATTCCTTTCCTCACAGTTGGCTCAGGCCAGATCTTCGCCGTCGGAGGCGATGACCTTTTTATACCAGTAGAAGCTGTCCTTCCGGCTGCGGGCCAGCGTGCCCTTGCCTTCGTTGTCCTTGTCTACATAGATGAAGCCGTACCGCTTCTTCATCTCGCCGGTGGAAGCACTGACCAGGTCGATGGGGCCCCAGGTGGTGTAGCCCAGCAGGGGCAGGCCGTCCTCGTTGATGGCCTTTTCCATCTGCTCGATGTGGGCCCGCAGGTAGTCGATGCGGTAGGTGTCGTGGATGGAACCATCTGCTTCCACCTTGTCCACCGCACCCAGACCGTTCTCCACGATGAAGAGCGGTTTCTGGTAGCGGTCATACAGGCTGTTCATGGTGATGCGCAGGCCCACCGGGTCGATGGCCCAGCCCCAATCGCTGGCCTTGAGGTAGGGGTTCTTGACGGCATCCATGATGGCATTGCCGCTGGCCTTGTTCATCAGTTCGGGGTCCACAGTGGTGCAGCGGCTGGAATAGTAGCTGAAGGAGATGAAGTCCACAGTGCCCTCTTTCAGCAGCTGCTCGTCGCCCGGCTCCACCTGCAGGGCGATGCCTGCACGCTCCATTCGCTTTTTGGCCCAGACAGGGTATTCGCCGCGGGACTGGACATCAATGAAGAAGTAGTTGTCACGGTCGGCCTCGGCAGCAGCCTGCACATCGGCAGGGGCGCAGGTGCGGGGGTAGAACTGACCGGCGGCCAGCATACAGCCCACCATGGCATCGGGCATGATGGCATGGGCCAGCTTGACGGCCTTCGCGCTGGCCACCAGCTCGTGGTGAGCGGCCTGATACTTGACCTGCTGCACGTTCTCGTCGGGCGCAAAGAGCAGACCGGCTCCCATAAAGGGCATGTGGAGCAGCATGTTGATCTCGTTGAAGGTCAGCCAGTACTTGACCTTGCCCCGGAAGCGCTGGAACAGCACCTCACAGTAGTGAGCGTAGGCATCCACCATCCGGCGGTCTTTCCAGCCGCCGTACTTTTTGATCAGGGCAATGGGGGTATCAAAGTGGCACAGGGTCACCAGCGGCTCAATGCCGTACTTGTGGCACTCATCAAAGAGCTCCTCATAGAAGCGCAGGCCCTCTTCGTTGGGCTGCGCGTCATCGCCGTTGGGCAGGATGCGGGTCCAGGCAATGGACAGGCGGTAGCAGCGGAAGCCCATCTCGGCAAAGAGCTTGATGTCCTCCTTGAAGTGGTGGTACATGTCAATGGCTTCGTGGGAGGGGTAGAAGTGCTCGGCATCGCAGTCCAGCATCTTCAGCTGGCCCAGCGCTACGGGGAAGCGGTCGGGGCCAAAGGGCACCACGTCCACGCTGGACAGGCCGCGCCCGCCCTCGTTGTAAGCGCCCTCGCACTGGTTGGCGGCAGTGGCACCGCCCCACAAAAAGTCTTTCGGGAATTTGCCCATAGGTCTTACCTCCTGATGCAGTTGAATTCTGATGATTCAATGATACCATGTTCTGAGCCGCTGTCAACCGGGAAAGTACGACTTTAGCCGTCAATTCGACGAAAAATGTTGCTGATTTTTGACACTTTTCACGAAGAAATCGAAAATTGCGAGCGATTTTCCTTGGAATCTGTTTCTTCCAAACGGACAGTAAGTGTGATAGACTGAATAGGTGAACGGAAAACGGCTCACCCTGCCTTTCATTGCTTTGCAATGCCGGAGCGGGCGAGGACGTTGATGAAAGAGCTATCAGGAAAAATGGAGTGTTTGCTATGACTGAATTCAAGCCCATCAAGGAAGGCAAAGTCCGCGAGATCTATGACAATGGCGACAGCCTCATTATGGTTGCCACCGATCGTATCTCTGCATTTGATGTGATCCTGAAAAATAAAGTGACCAACAAGGGCAAGGTGCTGACCCAGATGAGCAGATTCTGGTTCGACTACACCAAGGATGTTCTGCCCAACCACATGCTGAGCGTGGATACCGCCGATATGCCCGAGTTCTTCCGCACGCCTGCCTTTGAGGGCCGGAGCATGAAGTGCCGCAAGCTGACCATGCTGCCCATCGAGTGCATCGTGCGCGGCTACATCACCGGCAGCGGCTGGGCCAGCTACCAGCAGAACGGCACCGTCTGCGGCATCCGCCTGCCCGAGGGCCTGCAGGAATCCCAGCAGCTGCCCGAGCCCATCTACACTCCTTCCACCAAGGCTGAGATCGGCGACCACGATGAGAACATCAGCTACGAAAAGAGCATTGAGGTGCTGGAAAAGCAGTTCCCCGGCCATGGCGAGGACTACGCCACCAAGCTGCGGGACTACACCATTGCCCTGTACAAGAAGTGCGCCGCGTATGCCCTGAGCCGCGGCATCATCATTGCCGACACCAAGTTCGAGTTTGGTCTGGATGAGAACGGCAACGTGGTGCTGGGCGATGAGATGCTCACCCCCGATTCCAGCCGCTTCTGGCCGCTGGAGGGCTATGAGGCCGGCCACGGTCAGCCCTCTTTCGATAAGCAGTTCGTCCGCAACTGGCTCAAGGCCAATCCCGACAGCAACTACGATCTGCCTCAGGATGTCATCGACAAGACCATTGCCAAGTACGAGGAAGCTTATGAGCTCCTGACCGGCAAGAAGCTGTAAACACTCTGATCTTCTTTCTCCCCTCTGCTGTATAACGGCAGGGGGGATTTTTTGTGTTAGCAGCAGTTTCTCCCGGAGGGACGGCGGGGTGTTCCACAAAAAAATCCCCCCGCCCATGAACAGATGGGGCGAGGGGAAAGCTAAGGGTTGGCAGTGTTACAGGATGCGCACCCGGATGACAGCAGGGATGGCGGCCAGCTTCTCAGCCAGCCTGCCGTCCACGGCACCGGTCGCGTCCAGCATGGTGTAAGCCATGTTCTTTTTGCTCTTGTTCACCATGTTTTCAATGTTCAGGCCGGCTTCGGTGGTCAGGGCAGTGATCTGGCTGATCATGCCCGGCTCGTTTTTGTGGATGATGCAGATGCGTTTGCCGCCGGCGCGGGGCTGATGCACCTCCGGCAGGTTGACCGAGTGGGTAATGTTGCCGTTGCGCAGGTAATCGCTCAGCTCCTGCGCCGCCATGATGGCGCAGTTGTCCTCGGCTTCCGGAGTGGAAGCGCCAAGGTGCGGGGTGCACACAATGCCGGGACGGCCCAGAATGTCTTCGGAGGGGAAGTCGGTCATGTAGCCGGACACCTTGCCGCTGTCCATGGCTTCCAGCAGGGCGGCGGTGTTCACCAGCTCGCCGCGGGCGTAGTTCAAAATCTTGACGCCGTCCTTGCACAGGGCAAGGGTCTGGGCGTTGATGGTGTCCTTGGTGGTGGGCAGGTAGGGCACATGGATGGTGATGTAGTCGCACAGGGGCAGCATATCGTTCAGGTTTACGCAGTGGTGCACCTGACTGCTCAGGTTCCATGCTGCTTCAATGGAGATGTAGGGGTCGTAGCCGTAGACCTCCATGCCCAGCTCGATGGCGCAGTTTGCCACCCGGGAGCCGATGGCACCCAGACCGATGACGCCAAGGGTCTTGCCCTTGATCTCGTTGCCCACGAACTGCTTTTTGCCCTTTTCCACGCTCTTGGACATGGCCGGGTCACCGGCCAGTCCCTGACACCACTGGGCGGCGGCGGCCACGTTGCGGCTGCCCGCGATGAGCATGCCGATGACCAGCTCTGCCACGGCGTTGGCGTTGGCACCCGGGGTGTTGAACACTACGATGCCCTGCTCGCTGCAGCGCTCCAGGGGGATGTTGTTCACACCCGCACCGGCGCGGGCGATGGCCAACAGGTTATCGTTGAAGGTGGTGTTCAAAAGGTCGGCGCTGCGCACCAGAATACCGTCCGGGGCGTCGGCATCCACCGTGACATCGAACTGGTTCTTGGGCAGCTTTGCCAGCCCCACCGGGCTGATGGCGTTGAGCGTTTTGATGGTGTACATATCTGAAACCCCTCTTT
>OOCH01001741.1_pt1 | contig 15744 bp, 13 predicted proteins | sample 1671641 | NCBI WGS metagenome assembly OOCH01 (sample SAMN06348177, study PRJEB24527) | human gut metagenome | biome: human gut; feature: ankylosing spondylitis patient; material: feces | host: Homo sapiens | place: China | collected 2015-10
CACATTTTGAGAAATAATAGACAAAAACAGAGAAAACTGTCTAAAAACATTTTGGGTATTACAAGTTGCACAGAAAATTTCTGCGGACAAATTTCTTTTTTGGTTGTAATCGATAAACCGATTTGTTATAATATTGCAGAAATATGACACAGGGGGAGATCCAATGGCAGAACAAACCGGCCTGAAAGCAAAAGCCACAGGCCTCATCGACAACATTAAGTATTACTGGAAAAAGCCACCCAAGGGCAAGTATATGTCCTTTAAGGAAGTGGCTTCTTATGCGTTTGGCGGTATCGGTGCATACCTGATCGTATGTATGAGTATTCCGTGTATCTTAGGTGCCACCAATGTGTTCCTGTCCGGGACCATCGGCATCGGTATGACGGATATGTACATTATGTATGTGATCGGCGTACTCTCCGGTATTCCGCTCACCGGCTTGCGTGCCAATATTATTGATAACACGCGAAATAAGGCCGGTAAGTACAGACCGTATCTGTTGCGTATGGGCATTCCTTGCTCCATTATTTTTGTATTGATGGTATGGTTCCCGTATGACAAGCTGGGTCTGTTGGTAGGCAGCGGCATGATCTTAGGCAAATCCGCTACCTATGTGGCAAAGTGCGCCGTGGTTATGGCGTTTAACATTGCCTTGCAGTTCTTCTATTATTTCTTCTATGATGCGTACGAGAACCTGATCCATGTGCTCTCTCCAAATTCTCAGGAGCGTGCAGATGTGGCCTCCGTTAAGAGCATTATTTACTCCTTCGGCCCCACGGTGTATAACATTATTATCCCGTTGATCGCCGGTATTATCGGTGTAAACCAGACGGATATTCGTGTGTACCGGATCGCTTTTCCGGTAATCGGTGTGATTGGTACGCTGCTGGTGTTTGTGGTATATGCCAATACCCAGGAAAAAATTATTCAGGCAAAGACCCATGTGATTCAGATCAAGTTTACCGATGCTCTGCGCGAGGTAGCCAAGAACAAGTATTTCTGGATTATCTCCCTGGCCGGTTGGTTGGGCTTTTTGGAGACAGCGTATGCCAATATTTTGTATTGGTTGTGCAACTACGGCGGCGCCTGCTCCCAGCCTACATACGCAGTGATCACCACCATTTACGGCAACGCCTCCCTTTGGGGCATGCTGCTGGCACCGTTTTGTATCCGCAGATGGGGTAAAAAGAAGGTGCAGGTGGTCACCAACCTGTTTAATATCCTGTTTATTCTTTGTATGTTTCCGTTCTTTACCGGCTCTTCCGGATCGGACGGCAATATGCGCAATTATGTGATCTGGGGCGTTATGGCCTGCCTGTATCTGAATGCGGTAGTAGGCGCCTTTGCCCATATTCTGAATCCGTCCATCCAGGCGGATATTCGCGACTACCAGCAGTACCGCTCCGGCGAGCGTATTGACGGTATGTTCGCTGCCGTGACCGCGATTGGTAATGTGATCACTCTGATCACCGCCGGTGTGCTGCCTGCCTTGCAGGAGAAGTACGGTATGACCGCTGCGGTTGCCGAGCGCGTGACCGCTGACGGCTCCTTGATGTCCAGAGTGCTGCCCGGCTCCACCCAGACCATCGGTCAAATGTTGCAGCAGCAGCTGGCCAACGGACAGGATAACTTTGTGAACCCATCTTCCGCATTGTATGATGTAAACGGCGTGCTGTTCCCGCTGTTGCGCGTGCTGGTGTTGGTTGCCGCCATCGGTGCCACCATGAATGTAATCCCATTCTTCTTCTACGATTTGACTGAGCAGAAGCAGAAGTCTTATGTGCGTGTGCTTAAGGTGCGCGCCGTCTTTGAGGACTACGGCAACAAGGCGCTCAAGGATAAGGACATTGTAGAGATGATTGATCTGGTGAATAACGCCCGCGAAATGGCCGTTGCCACGCCCAAAAAGCTGGATAAATCCTCATACAAGAGCATTTCTGATAAGGCTGCCCGCAAGGAAGCCAAAAAGGCGTACCGCGCCGATGTGGAGTTCAATGAGGAAATCAAGATCTCTCAGTTCGTGATGGATGAGATGTCCAAGTTCGATTCTGAGCTGGGCAAGCACCAGATTCAGGTGTACACCCAGATCTTCAATGCCGGCTTGGACGGTATCAAGAACACTTCTTTGGCAGAGGCAAAGGCGCAGCTGAAAAAGGCAAAGGCTATGTCTCAGTCCACTGCGGAGGAAAAAGAGATCCGTAAGTTCTACGTTGAGGTTGCCAAGACCCAGATCTCTGCCATCAAGTCTTTCCAGAAGTATTACGGTTCTGCCCACGAGTTTGTGGAGTTAGGCTTTGACAGCATTGAAAAGTATTTCAATGAGGAAGACCGTTTGGATGACCAGATTGAAGAACTGGCCAAGATGATGCACATCGCCAAGAAAGACAAGGATCGTGACGAAGTGCTGCGGCTGAAAAAGCAGATCAAAGAACTGTCCGAGGAGCGCAAGAAAGTACGCAAGCTTTCCAAACAGGAAATGGATAAGCACGCCCAGTTCAATCGTGCTGCCAAGCCCTATGTGGATGCTAAGAAACTGCTGACCCAGCAGGAGAACTTCAAGCACTTTGACGAAATTGCCGCGCTTTACGATACGGCAAAGGCCAATGTGGAAGCCAATGAAAAGGCCGAGGCAGAGGAAGAAGCAAAGCGCCTGGAGGAAGAAAAGGCAGAACTGGCTCGCCGCAAGGCCGAGAAGGCTGCCAAGAAGCGTAAGTAATCAAAAAGTAAACCCTACATAACGAAAACCCCATTTCCGCATAGGATAGACTATGACAGGAAATGGGGTTTTTTATCATGATATATGAGATTAAGGTTGGTTCTGTGACCAACGCACAAAGGGGGGCCAAGCTGCTGAAAAACGCGGGTTACCGTGTGTTTGTGCACAAGCAGCTGCGCCCCAGCCCGGCGGACGGATGCGGGTATCAGTTACGGCTGGAGGACGGCGATGGGGAGGCGCTGGCGCTGCTACGGCAGCATGGGGTGCGGATCACCGGGGTGGAGCAGCTATGATTTATTTAGACAATGCGGCCACCACCTATCCCAAGCCGTTTTCCGTGCTGGAGACGGTGTACCGGGCCAATCGTAAGTATGCGTATAACAGTGGGCGTGGCGGCTATCGGGAGTCTGTGCAGACGGCAGAAAAGATCTTTGCCGTGCGGGACTGCCTGGGCCGCTTTTTTCATTGCCCGGAGCAGAATATTGTGTTTACCAACAATTGCACGACTGCAGTTAATACGGCACTGAAAGGACTGCTGAAGCCCGGGGATCATGTGCTGATCTCCGCCTTGGAGCATAATGCGGTGTTTCGACCCATCTACAAGCTGGCCCGTGAGGAGCGTATCACCTATGATCAAGTGCCGTATCACCCGGACCCGGATCGCTTTTTGCAGAATATCCGGGCACTGGAGCAGCCCAATACGGCGATGGTGGCCATGCTCCATGCTTCCAACGTGTTTGGGGTGGTGCACCCGCTGGGGCTTGTCGGCGACTACTGTCGCCAAAAGGGCTGGCTTTTTGTGGTAGACGCCGCCCAAAGTGCGGGCATTCTGCCTATTGATATGCAGGCAATGCATATTTCCGCCCTGTGCGCCCCGGGGCATAAAAGTCTGTTCGGCACCATGGGCACCGGCGTGTTGGCATTGGCGGATGGCATTTCACCGGACAGTTTGACTGAAGGGGGTACCGGCAGCCGCTCCTTTGACCCGCAAATGCCGCCGGACCTGCCGGATCGGCTGGAGGCAGGGACGCTGAACAACCCGGGTATTCTCTCTCTGGGTGCCGGTGTGCGGTTTATTGAAAAGACCGGTCGGGCAGAAATACACGAGTACGAAATGCGCCTGACCCGATGGTTGTATGAGGAGTTGGTCGCCTGTCCGGGGATAAAGCTGTACACGCCCCCGGAGCAGATTGGCGTGCCGGTGCTCAGCTTTAATGTGGACGACCGCACCTCGGAGGAGACGGCAGCTTATTTGGCTGCCCGGCAGATTGCTGTGCGTGGCGGGTATCACTGCGCCCCTTGCGCCCATCGGTTTTTTGGTACGGATAAGCGGGGCACTGTGCGGGTCAGTCCCGGCGTGTTTACCGGGATGAACGAATGTGAATATTTCCTGAATTCTGTAAAATTCCGGGAATAACCCTTTATTTGACTTTCAAAGTATGTTACAATCAGTATAAGGAATTGTATAAGTGAGGATGTGAATGTATGAGTGCCATCGGCGACTTCTTTAATAAGATACTCAGCGTGTTTTCCACCTTTGGCATTAGCGACGCACTGGATATTCTGTTTGTGGCCATAATCATTTACGGCTGTATTCGCATTATTCGTGAAACGCGGGCTATGCAGTTGGCTAAGGGCATCTTGCTGCTGCTGGTGATGTATGGCATTGTTAATTTGCTGCACATGGAGGCTTCCAGCTTTATCTTTAAGAGCATTTTTTCCAATATTTTGCTGCTGGCGGCTATTTTATTCAGCCCGGAGCTGCGGAATATTTTGGAGCAGGTGGGTAAAGGCGCCACCGGTAAGAGCCTAAAGACGATCATTCACCCGGGAGTTGCCATTGATGTGGCGGAGATCGGCGATTGTATTGAGGCCACTTGTAAGGCCTGCTCGGATATGAGCGACCAGCATGTGGGCGCCCTCATCGTGTTTGAGAACGAGACTATGCTGGGCGATATTATTGCCAGCGGCACGGAACTGCACGCCAAGGCCTCTCGCCAGTTGATTGAGAATGTGTTTTTTCCCAAATCACCGCTCCATGACGGCGCGCTTGTGATCCGGGACGGGCAGCTGTACGCAGCCGGTTGTATTCTGCCTTTGACCAAAAAGAGTGTGTCCTCCGCCCTGGGCACCCGCCACCGTGCGGGTATCGGTCTGACGGAGCAGTCCGACGCTGTGGTGGTGATCGTCAGCGAGGAAACCGGTGCCATTTCCGTTGCTATAGGCGGTGTGCTGAACCACGATGTGTCTGACGGCGATCTGCGCGATATTTTAACAACGGAATTTCTGCCCAGCGGTTCCTCCTCAGACGATAAAATTATCTCCCGTCTGGTAAGGAGGGTGAAAAAATGAGCGAACAGCAAAAGCCAAAAAAGCGCTTTTCTTTGCGCAAGCTGATTTATAATGACAAGAACTTAATTATTATTTCTCTGCTGGCGGCGGTGTGCATTTGGATTGCCACCTCCATGAATTTGTCACCGGAGACCACCAAGAATATTTCTGTTCCGCTGAAGATCGATTTTTCCGACACAGTGACGGAGGAGTTGGGATTTAAGTGCTACGGCGAGAGCAGTATGACGGTGAATGTGACCGTACGAGCCAAGAAGTACCTGGCTAAGGATATTTCTGCCGACGATTTGGATGTGAAGCTGCAAACCAGCTCAGTGACCACCACTGGCACCCACGAGGTTCCCATCAGTGTCAGCGCCGGAGACAGCGGCGATTTTACCGTTGAGAGCTATTATCCTACTGTGTATACCGGATACTTTGATGTACCGGAGGAGCAGGAAATGGAAATTAAGCTGAATTACAACACGAAGGACTATGTGGCAGACGGCTTTGTGGCAGGGGAGAGCCTGCTCAACGAGCCAAATGTGGTGGTTAGCGGCCCCAAGACCTATGTTGCACGAGTCAGCAAGGTAGTAGCCGATGTGAATTTAAACGACAAGCTGTCGGAGACTGCCACCATCAATATTGAGCCAAAGGCCGTGGATGTGTACGGTAACAAGGTGGACTACATTTCCCTGAATTACGGAGCAGAGAAGTTGACCTTGACCATACCGGTACTCAAGGTAAAGCAGTTGAGTACCCATGTGACCTTAACAGACGCGCCGGAGTCGGTGGATCTGTCTAAGATCAAGATTTATTACAGTAAAGACAGTATTCGCGCCGGCGTATTGGCCGGAACGGATATTAAGGCGGCCGAGCTGGGCGAGGTGCACTTTGCCGACCTGCGGGTAGGGGAAAACACCTTTACCTTTAACGCCACCCAGCTGGAGGGAATCACCGTATTGGACGATACAGAGAAAGTCACCGTACGAGTGGTGGTGCCCTCGGATTACACCAGCAAGGACATTGATGTGTCTGCCACCGGGGTTAAGCTGAACAATGTGCCGGCGGGCTACACTGCCAAGGTAACAGCGCTGAACAGCGACTCAGTGACCATCATCGGACCGAAAAGCGCCATTCGCGGACTAAAGGCCAAGAATGTGGTGCTCTCTTGCGATCTGACTGCCAAGAAGGGCGAGAGCATTAAGACCGGCACCCGCCAACTGCCGGTGACCGTCAGCATTGCAAAGGCAGACGGCACCTGGGCCTACGGCACTTACCAGGCCACCGTGGAACTGAGCAAAAAGTAAAACCAAATACCAAATATAAAAAACAGCGGCAGCCGTAAGGCTGCCGCTTTGGCATACGCGCCATAGGGGGTATGGCGTGTATGAAGGGGGCGGATTATTTCCACTGTTTGAGCACTTCTGCATTGGCAAAGATCTCGTCCAGCTTGCGCATAAAGGGGACGATATCGTTGTAATCCAGCGCACGATGATCCATGGCGATGGTGATGGGCAGGATTTGGCGCACCGCAATGGTGTCGTTGCCCTGGGCGTCTGTGATTACGCGAGGACGCTTTTGGATGGAGTCAATGGCAAAGGCCGTGGTTTGGGGCGGAATGATCTCCAAGAGGGCACAACTGCCCTTGTGCTCTCTGTAAATAGAGCCTATGTTGGAGATAGTTGTGGTGCCCTGCTCAATATCTTTCTTAGTCAGGCGATCCGTGGCGGGGATGGAATAATACTTTTTCTTCTCCGCACCGTGGAGCGAGGTGACCTTGTGGGCGCCGGTCTTGGAGCCGATCAGCCGCATTACCGTCTGTGCTACCTTGCCCTGTTTCAGTCGCTGCAAGGTGTTGTCCAGCGATACCTCGTACATGACCTCATCCATGTTGGAATTGCGCGCCCGGCGCTCGGTGTCCACAATGGCGGCGGTCATTTCGCTGAGGGTCTTATTGCCCATATCGCGCATGTTGACGGTCATCATCTGTCCGTCCGGCAGCAGCATGGGCATGGACACATCAATGTGGTCAAAATATTTCAGGCACCCGCGCACCAGGCGGCGATTAAACAGCAGGTGTGTGTTCATGGACGGCGCTGCCTTCAACCCCTCGCAGATGATTTTCATCATCACGGTATTCAGAGTGATCTTTTCCTCCCGGCTTTTGCAGTTGGCGTTCAGTTCTTTGACTACCGGCAAAATATCTGTTACATCTGCCTCGTAGATCACGATGGCGTGGGGGATCTCTCGCCAGCTCTCTGTGGTCATGTTGGATACGATTTTACGTGCAATGCCAAAGTGTTCTTCTTTTATCAGTGCCATTGGTTCTCCTTTTGCTTGGGTATTGTATGGTTAGCCGCCGATGATGGACACGGCGGTTTTGTATACTTCTTCTCGTACTTCTTTGATGTAGTCGCTGATCTCCTCCCGGGGGAACGGGTCCTCCTTGAACCTGTGACGGTATTCCAACGCCAGCTTGGGTCGGAATTTTGGATGGCAAATTTTGATCAGTGCACGTGCCCGTTCCTTGAGCGTCTTGCCTTTTAACTGTGCCACGCCGTACTCGGTGACCACATAGTTCACATCGTTACGCGGGGTGGTGATGGCGCTGCCCTCGGTGATAATGGGCACAATGCGGGAAAGGTGACCCCGCTTGGCGGTTGAGGGCATGGCAATAATGGAGCGGCCACCACGACTCATGGTGGCGCCTCGCACAAAGTCCACCTGACCGCCTACGGCGCTAAATTGGTTTAGCCCCACGGTGTCTGCGACCACCTGCCCCAGCAAGTCCACTTGCAGGCAGGAGTTAATGGAGACCACATTGTCGTTCTTGGCGATCACCGACGGATTGTTTACATAATTGATGGGGTGCATCTCTACGGATGGATTGTTGTTGATATAAGCGTTCAGCTTATCCGTACCCAAGGCGGCGCCAATGACGGTGCGACCTCGGTGAATTTGCTTTTTCGCATTGTTGATGACACCTGCCTCCAGCAGGTCCACCACGCCGTCGCCTACCAGTTCACTGTGCAGGCCTAAATCCTTTTTGTTCCACAGTTGGTCGCACACGGCGTTGGGAATACCGCCGATACCCAGTTGCAGGCAGTCGCCGTCGTGGATCAGGTCGGCGCAGTTTTTGCCGATCTGCTGCTCCACCTGGCTGATCTCTGCGGAGGGCACCTGGGGCAGAGGCTCGTTGATCTCTACAAAGGCGTCAAATTCCCGTACATGGCGAATGCTGTTGCCAAAGGTGCGGGGCATATAGCTGTTGACTTGGGCAATTACGGTTTTGGCCACGCCGCACACACCCTTGGTGTAGTCCACGGTGGTGCCGAAGGATACATAGCCGTGCTCGTCCGGCGGCGATACCATCACCACCGCCACATCCGGGCACACATAATTCTCCAGCAGGTCCGGAATCTCATAAAAATGGCAGGTGGTAAAGTCGCAAGTGCCGTTGGCAATGGCGTCCCGGTTACCGGCAGAGGCAAACAGACAGTTCAGGTGAAAGTGCCCGGCCATTTTCGGCGCCGTCCAGGGGCAATCCCCTAAGGTGAGCATGGAGATGATCTCCACATCCTGAAAGTTTCGGTACTGCTCCACCAGCGCCCGCTCAATGCCCAGCGGCTCGCCGCACGCAAAGCCGGTGACTACCTTGTCTCCGTTATGGATCAGGGCAATGGCTTCGTTTACGGTCATTCGCTTTGACTGATATATGCTTTTCCAGTCCATAGGCTCTCCAAAATCCTGTGCACAGCACGGTAATAGACAAAATCATAAAAATGACGAGTAAGCGCCAATTCTTTAGGGTTTAGTATAGTATTAGACACGCTGTTTGTCAATAAATTCTTGCATTTGAGCGCCGTTTTTTGTATGATGAAGGTAATCTGTACTATTTGCGAGGTTCATTATGATCTATGAAGTGACGCAGTTTGGCCTGCCTAAGAATATTGCCGCCGGGGTGAAATGCAGCCGGGGGACACCCTGCACTTTCCCAAGGGGGAGTACCATTTTTACAAAGATTATTGCCAAAGTTTGTTGGTACACACCAGCAATACAGACAGCTTTCAGCGGCCGAAAAAGACCTTTGGCATTTTGTTGCAGGATAAAGAGCAGCTGACCCTGGACGGGGACGGCTCCGTTTTTGTGTTCCACGGCAACATCAGCGCATTGGGCGTACTGCGATGTCGGCAGATCACTCTGCGGAATTTTACCATTCGTTACGCCTGTCCCACCAATGTGGAGCTGGAGGTGATCGCCAAGCAAGGCCACACGGTCAGCTATCGAGTGCCGGAGAATCAGCCCTTTTATATGGACGGCGGCAGCGTGGTCTTTTTTGAGCAAAGTCCCTTTACCAAGAAGAATTACTGGCAAATGCGCAACAACGAGAACAGCAGCTGTGCCGTGCGTCACCAGGGGGAGACGGTGTTCCGTGAGGTGGACCAGCCGTTTTTTGGACTGCACCGCACCCGCCGCACCGGGGCGCGCACCTTTGATGTGTGGTCCCTGCGGAAAAAGAATTACCTTGTGGGGGAGACGGTGACCCTGTCCATGAACAACTGCCGAGAGACGGCAGGCGCCTTTTTCTCCGAGAGCAGCGACCTTGCCGTGGCACAGGTGACGGTGAATTACCTGCACGGCTTTGGTTGGCTGACCCAAATGTGCCGGAATGTGTCCTTTACCGGCGTGCACTTCCACCCGGATCCGCAGCACCATGTGTCGTCTTTTGCGGACTGTATCCATGTGTGCGGCTGCAAGGGCAAGGTGACCGTAAAGGACTGTTCCTTTACCCAGGCCCATGACGACGCGATCAATATTCATGGTGCGTTCCTGCGCTTTGTGCGCCGCGTTGACGACCATACGGCGGTATTTCAGTTCGTGCACCGACAGCAGGGTGGCTACCGGGCGTTCTTCCCCGGCGATACGGTGCGCTTTTATTATCGCAGCTCTTTGCAGCCATGTGGAGAAGAAAACACCGTGGCTGCGGTGGAGGATGATATAGATGCCAAAACCTGCACCTTGACCTTTGATCGGCCTTTGCCGGAGGATATAGACGCCAAGTTCCGAGGCCAGCAGAATGTAGTGATTGAGAATGCCAGCTACTGCCCGAATGTGGAAATCAGCGGTTGTTCCATTCACGGTATTCCTACCAGGGGCATTCTTTGTACCTCCGGCGGACATATAGATATTCATCACAACACCTTTGAGCATGTGTTTATGGCCAATGTGTTTGTCAGCAATGACGCCAACGACTGGTATGAGTCCGGCCCGGTGCGGGATATGCAAATTCATCACAATGTATTCCACCTGCCAACCCTGCGGCAAAAACGGTTTTGGCCCACGCTGGCGGCGGTGCTGGTGGAGCCGATCACTCTGGGCGGCAAGATCACCGCGCCCGTTCACAGCGGCATTCGTATTTTTGAGAATGAGATCACCCTTACCGATGGCTACGCGCTTTGGAGCAAAGGCGGCGGGGATATTGAGGTTGACGACAAGGATCACCCGGTACATATCGAACCGCTGGACAAATAAAAAGATCTAAAAAAGCAGCCTTTCCGTTCGTTTTCGGAAAGGCTGTTCCTTTATGCTATGATTCTGCGTTGGTTTCTTTGTCTTTCATGATCTTGACCATCATTTGATTGACCTTATACACATCGCCGCAGCCCAGGGTCAGTACCAAGTCACCCGGCTCCACATGGTCGGTCACATACTTGGCAATTTCCGGGAAAGTATCCAGCTGCACGGCACCGGGGATCTTATCTGCCAAGTCCTTGGCGTGAATGCCGATGGTGTTTACCTCGCGGCTGCCCATAATGGCAGAGATTACGCACTTGTCCGGAATTTGCAGCACCCGGGCAAAGTCGTCCAGCAACTCGCTGGTGCGGCTAAAGGTAAAGGGCTGGTGCACCGCCCATACCCGCTTGTAGCCCATTTGCATAGCCGCGCGCAGGGTGGCCTGCAACTCGGTGGGGTGGTGACCGTAATCGTCGGCAAAGGTTACGCCGCAGTAGGTGCCGGTGAGTTCAAACCGCCGGTGGGCACCGTGAAAGTCCTTTAATCCCCGGCAAATATCCTCCGGCTTGGCGCCGCTTTCATAAGCAGCGGCAAAGGCAGCCAGAGAATTGAGAATATTGTGCGCGCCGGGCACGCAAATCTCTGCGTGGCAAAGGAACTGCCCATTGTGGTACACATCGTAATCGGAGTGGAACCCGCCGGGCACATGAATGTTCTTGGCTTGCCAGTCACAGTGGTCGCCGGTGCCAAAGGTGATCATCTTTTTGCCGGTCACCTGGGCCATGGCCTCTACGGTATTGGCGTCGTCGCCGTTATAGATCACCGTGCGCGTGGCCTTGTTGGCAAATTCGATGAATGCCTCTTGAATGTGCTCCAGATCGCCAAAGAAATCCAGGTGATCCCGGTCAATATTCAGCACCACCGCAATGTCCGGATTCATATGCAAAAAGGTATTGTTATATTCGCAACTTTCACAGACAAAGTTTTGGCTGTGGCCGTAGCGGCCGTAGGCGTTAATGGCAGGCAGCTTGCCGCCGATGACGGCGCTGGGGTCCAGCCCTGCCTCCAGCAGCACCTGGGTGGTCATGGAGGAGGTAGTGGTCTTGCCGTGGGTGCCGCTGATGCCGATGCAGTTGGAGAAAATACGGCTCATGGCGCCCAGCAGCTCCGCCCGCTCAAAGCAGGGGTAATGCGTCTTAGCCCATTCCAGCTCCTCGTTGCCCTTTAAGATGGCGTTGGTGTAAATCACCAGCTGAATATCCGGGGTCAGGTTGGCCTTGGTCTGGCCTAAATAGACTTTGGCACCCTCTTTTTCAATCCGGCGAAAAGTCTCGGTGTCGTTATTATCCGAGCCGGACAGCTGATAGCCCAGGGACAGCAGAATTTCGGCCAGGGGACACATGCCGGAGCCGCCGATGCCGATAAAGTGGATGCGCTTGACATCCTTTAGTAAAGTATCTATATCTTTCATGAGAGAACCTCCCAATTCTTTTTTCATATTATACTACCAAAAGGCGGAAAAATAAATACATATTCCGCAGGAACTGAAAAAATTTTCTGTCATAGAATATGGAGTAGAAAGGAATAGGCACAAAATGCCTTTGTGGGGTGTAGAGATGAAACTGGATACATTTGCCGTGCCGTTTACCGCCGATCGGCGTATGGCGTATGCGGCGGCTTACCTGGAGCAGTGCTCCTATCGGCAGGTGGAGGAGGTGCAGGCGGCGGACTTTGTGCTGCTGCCGGTGCCGGCAAAGGATTATATGCTGGAGGGACTGGACGGCAAGACCGTTTTTTTGGGGGGCGGCAGCTATCCCGGCACGCTGGACTACTGCAAAAATGAGAATTTCGCAGAGAAAAACGGCATACTCACCGCCGAGGGCGCCCTGTGGTTGGCGCAAAATCATCTGGCGCGGGCACTCTACCGCAGCCGGGTGTTGGTGTGTGGCTATGGGCGAATCGGTCGGGTACTCTCCGGGCTGCTGCTGGCCCACGGCGCCGATGTGACCGTGTGTTCCCGCAGCGCACTGAGCAAGACCCGGGCGCTGTTTGCCGGTGCCCGGCATACGGACTTTTCCGGCCTGGTGCAGCCGGGGGATTATGATTTGGTCTATAATACGGTGCCCCACATGATTTTTACCAAGCGAGAGTTACAGGCGCTGCGGCGAGACACGGTGTTAGTGGACCTGGCGTCCTTCCCCGGCGGGGTGGATACGCTGATGGCCCACACCCTGGGAATCACGGTGGTGGACGGGCGCAATCTGCCCGGCCGCACCGCCCCGGAGACTGCCGGTGCGCTGATCGGCGAAACTGTGGCCGAAATGATTGAGGAGGGACTGGAATGAAGATCGGGTATTGCCTGACCGGCTCCTTTTGCACCTTTGCTAAGTCCTTGGAGGCACTGGAGGCGCTGGTGCGGGCCGGTCATACCATAACGCCCATTATGAGCCAGACGGCTTACACCACGGACACCCGTTTCGGGGACGCGGTGGATATTCAAAATCGGTTGATCGCCATTACCGGCAACAGTATTATCCACACGATTGCCCAGGCGGAGCCGGTGGGACCAAAGAAGATGTTTGATGTGCTGGCCATTGTGCCCTGCACCGGCAACACGCTGGCAAAGCTGGCAGCGGGCATTACGGACACGGCGGTAACGATGGCTGCCAAGAGCCACCTGCGCAATGACGCCCCGGTGGTCATTGGCGTATCCACCAATGACGCTTTGGGCGGCGCTGCCAAGAATATCGGCCAGCTGCTCAATTACAAGCACTTTTATTTTGTGCCCTTTGGCATGGATAACTGCTATATGAAGCCCAAGTCCATGGTGTGCGATTTTGCCCGGGTGCCCCAGGCCATTGAACTGGCGGCGCAGGGACAGCAAATCGCGGAAAAAATTTTCTGATTTTTTTGTTTCGTATTGACAATCGGTGCAAAAATGCATATATTAGTCTTATTGCTTAAAACGAAATTTAAGTATAGGCGAAAGCTGAAAAATCGGGCGGAGAGCGGCGGCTTTCTGACAAAAGAGGAAGTGCATAATTGGAAAAGATCATTGACCTGCGGAACATCACAGTCAGCTACGGCGACAATGTGATTTTAGACAAACTGAATCTGTATATAAATGAAAAAGAGTTTATAACGCTGCTGGGACCCTCCGGCTGCGGCAAGACCACAACGCTGCGCTGTATTGCCGGCTTTGTGCAGCCGGACAGTGGGGAAGTGGTCTTTGAAGGCAAAGTCATCAATGATGTGCCCCCGCACAAACGCCGGGTGAACACCATTTTTCAGCGTTATGCACTGTTCCCCAACCTTAACGTTGCGGACAATATCGCCTTCGGTTTAAAGCTTCAGAAGAAGTCAAAAAGTGAAATTAAAAAAATCGTTGAAGAGATGCTCTCGCTCGTAAACCTCAAGGGATTTGAAAAACGCAATGTTTCTTCGCTTTCACGGTGACAGACCTGACAAGTACGGTCAATCATTGCCAACGGACTCTGGATATGGTGGTCGCTGAACTTCACACCGCCTTCACTCTTATAAGGCATGTGGCAATCGGCACAAGAGACACCTCTCTGACCGTGAATACCCATCTGACAGATTTCATAATCAGGATGCTGCGCTTTCAATATCGGAGCACGGCTCAGTTTATGAATATAGTCATAGAAACCTTCATTATCATAATAAGCCTCCATATCTTCCACAGTAAAGCCTTTATCCCAAGGGAAAGTCAGGTATTTGCCGTCACCCTTGAAGTAATATTCTACGTGACATTGCGCACATACGAGCGAACGCATTTCCTGTGGAGTAACCTTTGTGATATCCTTGCCTTGACGTTGGAACGCTTCAATCAAAGCCGGACGGCTGATATGAAGATTCATCGTTTCCGGATCGTGGCAATCGGAACAACCGATCGGGTTCACAATTTCATCACCCATTGCTCCCCACTTATTATTATAGAACGCATCCACACCGATAGCCTCCATCATACGGGGAACATCCGGGCTCTTACAAGTCCAACAGGTAGACGGTTGCGGACCATCTTCGGGAGTAGCAGGCGCCCCCGTACGAAGGCTTGCCGTAATATCCTCTATCGCATGCATATGGCCACGCGGAGTCGAATAGTCCTTTGAGAAAGCATATCCTGCCCACAGAACCACCATTTCGGGACGTTGTTCCAATACATCGACCGCAATATTTCCGTTGAACTCACTCTGGAAATCCGTCTTCGCTGTTTCCGTCCAGGTCTGATATTCACGGGGGAAATCACTTTTGAACACTTCATTACGGGCTTCAATGCCTGTAATGACAGTCCTGCGGTTATTGAACACGCTTTCTAATTCCGCCCGCCTCTCCATCAGCGCGGAAACACATAATCCTAATACAAACACAACTACCATCGAACCACCGAACAGCAGCCAGCCTTGCCATGATTTCAATTTCTTTTCCATAAGTATATTGATTTTATTTCATTATTTCTTAAGCATCTTTTGCAGCCAGCCCGGAACGGGCGATTCGGGATAAGGTACCAGTGCATTGGGAGTGGATGACAACGAGTTGCTTCCGCCATGCGGCACATCCCGGTGACAATCCCAACAAGCCTTACCCTCACCTACCTGAGACATCATATAATCTATTTTCCCGGTTTTCACAAACTCCGTATTCAACTGCGTATGGCAACGGATACAGTTGTTCATAATCACCTCTGAACTGGCTTCATGCGCCCTGATAACCTGCGGCTCGCTCTTTGTCAGGAAAGCAGCCACATGTTTCATACCGTCCATCCCCTTGAATGTCCATTTCTTTACGGCATTCTCATGAGGAACATGACAATCATTACAAGTGGCATCCCGACTATGTGAACTGTGAAACCATGTGGCATAATAAGGAGACATGATGTGACAATTCACACACGCTGCCGGATCATCGCCCAGATACGTATGTGCCCGAAGCATGTACATAAATAAAGCTCCTCCGCCTACAATAATACCGCCAATGATAACGGCTACTATCCTTGATCTGTACGAAGGAAAAATTCGGTTTATAAATGGTAACTTCATCATAGTGAAAAAGTATTTTTCACAAAAGTAAAGCTTTGGAAACACAAAAGGTGTAATAACTATTACACCTTTTAAAGAAAATTATACGAACACTGATTAATGAGAGAAAAAAGATACTCCATCCCG
>OOCH01001747.1_pt1 | contig 15688 bp, 9 predicted proteins | sample 1671641 | NCBI WGS metagenome assembly OOCH01 (sample SAMN06348177, study PRJEB24527) | human gut metagenome | biome: human gut; feature: ankylosing spondylitis patient; material: feces | host: Homo sapiens | place: China | collected 2015-10
CTGTTCCCTGATGCAGGAGCTGATAGAAGGAATGCTGTCCATTTGTTCCTGGCTCTCCGAAAATAACCGGTCCTGTCACATAATCTACAGGCTCACCGAAACGGTTTACAGATTTTCCGTTGGATTCCATATCAAGCTGCTGTAAATGTGCCGGGAAACGGCTCAGTGCCTGTGAATATGGAAGAACAGCTGTGCTTGGATATCCGAGGATATTTCTTTCATATACACCGATCAGTGCATCCAGCATAGCCGGATTCTGCATAACGTCTTCGTTCTTTGCAAGCTTGTCTTCTTCTGCTGCACCTTCAAGGAATTCTGCAAATACTTCCGGTCCGAATGCCAGAGATAATACAGCACCACCAACTGCAGATGTGGAAGAATAACGTCCGCCGATATAGTCATCCATGAAGAATGCTGCGAGGTAATCATCGCTCTTTGCAAGAGGAGATGTCTCACTTGTAACTGCGATCATATGCTTGGAAGCATCCAGACCTGCATTCTTCAGAGCATCTTTAACAAAAGATTCGTTTGTCAGAGTTTCAAGGGTTGTACCTGATTTGGAAACCAGTACAAAAATGGAATGTGCAACATCGATAGAATTCAGAACTGCTGCCGCATCATCCGGATCTACGTTGCTGATGAATTTTGCTTCCATTTTGAATTTGTCGTTTTTCTTTGCCCAGTTTTCAAGTGCAAGATACATTGCACGAGGACCAAGGTCACTTCCGCCGATACCGATCTGAACAACAGTTGTGAATTTTTCTCCTGCTGCGTTTGTAATCTCACCTGCATGTACTTTATTGGCAAAGTCAGCGATCTTCTGCTGCTGTTCTACATAGAAAGCACGTTTGTCAACACCGTCAGCTGTGACAGTATCACCAAGCTGTCCACGTGTCAGCTGATGAAGAACAAGACGTTTCTCACCTGTATTGATCATTTCGCCATTATAAAGAGCTGCGTATTTTTCAGTAAGCTGTGCTTCTTTTGCCAGTTTTTTAAGACCTTCCAGCACTTCATCATCTACCTGCTTTGCAGCATAGTTATATGCAAGACCAGCAGCCATCGGTACACTGTAGTTCTTTACACGTTCTGCACCATTTTCTCCGGTCATGGCTTCTACAAGGTTTACTTTTTTTACATTGGAAAGCTCTTTAAATGATTCAAGAGTATCCAGGTTGTTCCAGGTAATCATAATAAGATTCCTCCTTAAAATTAAATGTTCCCGCTGTTTCAGGATTCGTTTCAATCCCTTTGATTATAATATCAAACGAATGTAAATTCAAGTCTGCAAAGAAGGATATCTTACTCTACTCCAACACAATATCCATCTCATGCCAGGCTTCGCCGCCCCACACAGAATCGCCGATTCCATGGTCTTTAAAGCCAAATTTCTTATACATCTCAACCTTATCCGGGAGGCAGGTCAGGATCAGCTTCTTTCTTCCCTTAACCTGTTCTCTTTCCTTATATTGTTCCATCAGTTCTCTTGCCAGTCCCTGGTGTTGGTGCTCCGGCAACACATCCAGTCCAAGGAGCATAATGTTTGCTCCAGCCGGATCATGCAAGTCAGCATTCGTAAAAAAGTCATCCGTCAGGTGTTCCTGATTCGTTGCCAGACCATTCAGAAAAGCTGCCATCTTTCTGGTTTTTCGGTCCACTGCCACCAGAAAAAGATCCGGTGCATTTTCGATTCGTGGTACCATGTGCTCATATGTACAAGCCTCATTTGGCGGAAAACAGATTGCCTCAATTCTCACGGCCTGTTCGATCTCATCCCGCCTGATATCGCGGAATTCATATTTCTCGTGTAATGCTTTGTTACTTTGTCCCATAATTCTCTCGTTATTGTTTACATAATAAGCAATAACCTTCTTCTCCTTCTCATACCGATCAAGTATGTATTTTTTCTTTACATATAACAAAAAAAAGTATAACATAAAGATATTACAATTTATATAAAGGTGGGCAAATTCATGGACTATACTATTAATACAAAATGCGTGCAGGCAGGCTACACACCAGGAAACGGCGAACCACGTCAGATTCCGATCATTCAGTCAACCACTTACAAATATGATACCAGCGAAGACATGGGCAAGCTCTTTGACCTTGAAGCTGAAGGATATTTCTATTCAAGATTACAGAATCCTACCAACGACTATGTTGCAGCCAAGATCACAGCTCTCGAAGGCGGTACCTCTGGTATGCTGACTTCTTCCGGACAGGCAGCAAACTTCTTCGCTGTCTTCAATATCTGCGAAGCCGGCAGCCATATCGTTTCCTCCTCTTCCATCTATGGAGGAACCTACAACCTTCTTGCAGTTACAATGAAAAAAATGGGCGTAGACGTTACCTTCGTTGACCCGGACTGCACAGAAGAAGAATTAAACGCAGCTTTCAAAGAAAATACCAGAGCTGTTTTCGGTGAATCTATCGCCAATCCGGCACTTACCGTTCTTGATATCGAGAAATTTGCAAAAGCAGCGCACGCACATGGTGTGCCGCTCATCGTAGATAACACCTTCCCAACACCGGTCAACTTACGTCCGATCGAATGGGGCGCAGATATCGTTACACATTCCACAACCAAATATATGGATGGACACGGAGCAGCGCTCGGCGGTGCGATCATCGATGGCGGCAAATTTGACTGGATGGCACATGCAGACAAATTCCCGGGACTCTGCACACCGGATGATTCTTATCACGGAGTTACCTATGCTGAAAAATTTGGAAAAGAAGGCGCTTTCATCACCAAATGTACTTCTCAGCTGATGAGAGACCTCGGCTGCGCTCAGTCTCCACAAAGTGCATTTATTCTGAACCTTGGACTGGAATCACTTCATGTACGTATGCCAAGACATGTTGAAAACGGCCAGGCAGTTGCAGAATTCCTTGAGAAACACGACAAAGTAGAATTCGTAAACTATCCGACACTTCCATCCAACAAATACTATGAAACTGCAAAGAAATATCTGCCAAACGGTGGATGCGGTGTTGTTTCCTTTGAATTAAAGGGTGGACGTGCTGCTGCCGAAAAATTCATGAAAAATCTGAAACTTGCAGCAATTGAAACACATGTAGCAGATGCAAGAACCTGCTGCCTCAACCCGGCAACCTCCACACACCGCCAGATGAATGACGAGCAGCTCGCTGCTGCCGGAATTCCAGCCGGACTGATCCGTATCTCCTGCGGCCTTGAAGATAAAAACGATCTGATCGCAGATATCGCTCAGGCACTGGACGCAATTTAATCGAATTAAGTATATCTCAAAAAAGGAAGAACTCGACTCCGTTCTTCCTTTTTTGTGCTTTATTTTGTGGATTTTTCATATAAAAAAAGCCCCTACAATGCCTTTCGACACCATAGGAGCTTTCTCTGTAATTTTTCTTTATTCTATTCTGCCTTCAGATAAATCTGGAATGCATCATAATTTTGCTCTGGTAATGGAAGCAGGATTCCGGCATGCATCAACGCCGCGCCGGAGAAGTTTCCAGCGTCTTCTCCATCTATCTGCATCTGATAAACCTTCTTCGGATCCAGGCCTTTCCACTTCACAATCTCAGATGCCGCATTTGCATACATATCTGTATAAACGACAGACATGCAGGCCTCGCTGCCATCCTGTGCCGCATATTCCCATACAGTATAGTCTCTGTTTTCAAATGGTGAAGTCAGTCTGTAATAATCTCCGAACTGGAACAGTCTTCCATGTTCTTTAAAGAACGCAATCTGTTCTCCCGCCATCTTCTTTTCTTCATCAGTCATCTTACTGAGATCCAGTTCATATCCAAATGTTCCCTGCATTGCACAGATTCCTCTTGTCTTGAATGGTGTCACGCGATGATTCTGATGATTCGGGCAAACCGATACATGTGCAGAAACAGAAGACATCGGATAGCCGAACGATGTGCCATACTGAATTCTCAGTCTCTCGATCGCATCTGTATTATCACTGCACCAGATCTGCGGGCAGTAATACAACATACCTGCATCAAAACGTCCACCACCGCCACTGCATCCTTCCAGCAGAAGTTCCGGGAATCTCTGAGTCACAGCTTCCAGTACTTTATAAAGACCCAGCACATAACGATGTCTCAGTTCCCCCTGACGGTCACGTGGAAGCTTCGCACTGTAAGCAGCCATAAGTGAACGGTTCATATCCCATTTGATATACTGGATATCCGCTTTCTCTACAATATCACAGATCCGCTCTGTCAGATAATCTGTCACATCTTCTCTGGACATATCCAATACCAGCTGGGAACGACTTCTGATCGGCTGTCTTCCCGGTATGACCAGTGCCCAGTCCGGATGTGCCCGATACAGATCACTGTCCTCAGAGATCATCTCCGGCTCAAACCAAAGCCCGAAAGAAAGTCCCATATCATGTACTTCTTTCACCAGCTCAAAAAGGGTTCCGCACAGCTTTTTCTCATTTACAAACCAGTCGCCAAGACCGGAGAAATCATCATCCCTTTTTCCAAACCATCCATCATCCAGTACCAGCATATCCAGATTCAGTTCTGCCGCTTCTTTTGCAATTGCAATCAGATTGTCTTTGTTAAAATCAAAATAGGTTGCTTCCCAGTTATTTACCAGAATCGGGCGCACTCTGTCTTTCCAGCAGCTGCGGATCAGATTCGACACGATTGCCTGATGCAGAGTCTGGGACAGCTTTGAAAATCCATCTGCACTGTATGTCAGACATACCTCGGGTGTGCTGAAGCTTTCACCCTTTTTTAGTTTCCAGGAAAAATCATAGTCATCAATTCCAATGACCAGTCTTGTCTGATTAAACTGATCTACTTCTGCCTGTGCATGAAAACCGCCACTGTACAGAAAAGATGCACTGTAGCACTCACCAGTACTCTCTGTAGTGTCTTTATCCGCAAGAATCACAAAAGGATTATGCTGGTGGCTGGAAGTTCCACGGGTACTGCGAAGCTCCGTGATGCCGTGTGGCAGACTGTTTCTTTCCATCTGACGCTCACCGGCATGTTTTCCATAAAAATGAATCAGATCATATTTTCCCATTCCAAGATCCAGACACGCACTCATAATTCTGGAAATCTGGATATCACCCTCTGTACGGTTTTCGACTACTGCTGCTCTTGTAATGATATCCAGCTCTTCAAAGACTCCATAAAGAAGATGTACATAGACTTCTTCAACAGCATCTTTCAGAACGATCTCCAATGTCTCTCCTTCTGATTTCTCAGAAGAAAAGAATGCCGGAAGCCCCGGAATGTTATATTTTCCTTCTCTTACCTGATAGCTGTCAAAGAAAAACATCCCGTCCTGTACACCGCTTCCAAGGTCTGCTTTCAGACAGTCTACACGATAATCTCCGTCGCCATATACCGGAAACTCCTGCGGAAGAAAATCCAGCGAATATACACGCTCTCTGTCAGTCCCCGGGATATTTCCGCTGAATCCACGGTCTGCCATACGAATCAGATAGGAACAGTCCGTATCATCCGTACGGATTCCGTAATAAGTGTGAATAAGCATATTCTGCTCGTCCACTTTCATCTGATAAGTACTGTTTTTTGTATGAAGAGTAAAAATCTGATTCTTTATATTGATAGCCATTGTCGTTTTCCCTTTCTGTCTTTTTCAAGAATTATTTTACTGCTCCGTTTACAACACCATTGATAATCTGTTTCTGGCAGATGATATAAAAGATTAAAATTGGAAGTAATGCCAGAAGATAAGATGCAAATGCCAGGTTATAATTCGTTCCGAACTGTGTCTGGAAATTCAGCTGTGCCAGCGGCAGTGTGTTCTGATCTGTACCGGACATGATGACCAGTGGAGTCATAACGTCATTCCAGGTACTCATTGCTGTGAGAACTGCTACTGTTGCATGCATCGGTTTCATATTTGGAAAAATAATCTTCCAGTAAGTCTGCCATACTCCGGCTCCATCCACACAGGCAGCCTCTTCCAGTGCCATCGGGATATTATTCAGATATCCGGAATAAAGCAGTACATTCATCGGCATAAAAAACACAACATACAATATAATAACACCAAAGCGGTTTGCGATTCCCAGCTGTGCAGTTTCTTTTACCAGCGGCATCATAAGAACCGCAAACGGTACAAACATACCACTTACAATGTAATAGTAAGAAATCTTAAATATCTTACGCTGCTTCATCTTTCTTCCGATCAGATAACCGGCAAGTGAATGTATTAATATACATAATACCACAGTTACCCCGGTAATAAGAAGACTATTTCCAGAAATCTGTTACCCGCATTGCTTCTGCAAAGTTTTCAAAACTCCATTTCTGAGGAAATGCCAGTGCTCCTGCTACATCATTTGTCATTTCCGATGGCTTCTTAAATGCAATGATCACTGTCATATACAGTGGAAATAAAACCGTCAGGCAGCCAAGTACCAGTAAAATATTAATAATCCTGTTTGTAGTCTTACCACGAACAGCGCCTTCTTTTTTCTTTGTTCTGCTCATTATAACTGCTCCTCCTTACTTCCCAGGAATTTCATCTGAAACAGTGATATCGCAACGATCACAATAAAGAATACAAATGCATTCGCACTCTGGAAACCAAACTGTCCTCCACTCATACCATTGTTATAGATCAGATAAGAAATGGACTCTGTGCTCTGTGACGGGCCACCTTTTGTCAAAGACATGATCTGGTCAAATACCATCAACGCATTTTTCATACAAAGGACAAGGTTAATTGTTACAAATGGCATGATCAATGGAAGTGTAATGCTCTTAAATTTTTTCCATCCGGATGCTCCATCCAGCATACATGCCTCATAAACTTCTTCCGGAACAGTCTGCAGACCGGAAATATAGATAATCGTATTCATCGCTATTCCCTGCCATGCTCCGACGATCACAATTGCGATCCATGCCCATTTTGTACTTCCAAGGAGACTTGTTTTCAGGAAATCAATTCCTGTTACTTCTCCGATCGTTGGCAGAATATATGTAAAAATGAAACTGAAGATATAACCAACAACCAGACCTCCCAGAATATTTGGTACAAAATAGATTCCTCTGAGTGCATTTTTTCCACGGATCTTGCTGTTCAGTCCCAGTGCCAGGATCAGGCTGAGAAGATTGACCACAATTGTCATAACCAACGCATATTTAAATGTAAACAGATATGAGTGACCCACACGGGAATCCTGGAAAATTTCTGCAAAGTTCCGCAGTCCTACAAAATCATAACTTCCATATCCGCGGAAGTTTGTAAGTCCGTAATAAAAACCTTTGATCAGCGGTAATGTATTAAAGCAGAAGAAAAGAACCAGAATCGGTGCCAGCAGGCCAAGAAATATCTTTTCATTTTTGCTCCACGCACCATGTTTTTTATTCATGATCATTACCCTCCTCATATGCTTTTACTTTTGCCACGACATCTCTGTTGTAGCGAATCCATTCTTTGTCAAATCGTTTCATAAATGTATCTGTCGCATCAGCACTGTCATCCATCAGATATGTCTGGATCATTGCATCTACTGACATTTCGCTCGGGTAATGATGGTCCTGATAATCCGCTACAATACCGTTTTCGATATAATCACGCATTTCTTCCAGCTCCGGAGCAACCTCAAAATCACCTTTTTTACATGGAACAGCACTCTGTGCATTCAGATATTTTTTGACATTTTCATCTTCGAGCATATAACTGAGCACTTCATAAGCTGCCTCTTTATTTTTACAATCTTTCATCACGCAGAACATCAGATCATTTCCGGAATTCAGCACATTTTTATCTGCATCTTCATTTGCCGGAAATACAAAAGAACCAATATTCATATCCGGATTTACAGATTTGATCTGAGAGATCGCATAGCTTCCAATTGTAAACATCGCAGATGTTCCTCTTGCGAATGCAGTGCAGGCATCGTTATATCCCTGAGACACCGGATCTTTCTGTCCATATGCAAGAAGCGCTTTTTCCTTTTCTGCCACTTCTCTGTAATTTTCTGCAAAAGTTGTTTCTCCACTGTTTACCTGATAAGTCAGATCAGAATCGCACAGACTTACTGCAATTGCATTCCACGGTGCCAGTGTAGTCCATGTATCCTTAAAACCAAAATATAATGGCTGGATTCCTTCTGACTGGATCTGATCACAAAGATTCGTAAATTCTGTCCATGTGGTCGGAATCTCCCAGCCATGTTCTTCAAACATATCCCGGTTAAAAAGAATTCCAGCTGCATTTGCCATATACGGAACGGCATAAACACCATCTTTCGGCACATATTCCAGATCTTTGTTCATCTCAAGATATTTCTCTTTAATATCGTTCAGTCCTTCAAAATCAGAAATATCCATCAGCATGTCTGCATCCAGAAAATTGGAATAATTAATATCCCCGCCAATTCCTATGATATCCGGATTATCCTCACGGATAAATCTTGTTTTCAGGATTGTCATTGCATCGTTCGGTGAATCAATCTTTAAATAAATATCATCGTGCGTTGCATTGAACTCATCCTGAAACTGTTCAAAAATATCTACTGCTTCCGGTTTATACTGTACCATTTCAATTACAGTTTTGCCCTCTGTTTCGTCCTTTCCGGAGCATCCTGTCATAACTATTCCCATTGCCAGAACGCCTGCAAGGAAAACAGCACCTACTTTATGCTTTCCCATTTGTTTCTCCCTTCTTTACAGATATTCACTGCCATCTGGCAGTTCAGATTCAGACCAGTCATCTCTGTTTGATTCGATTCTAGCACCAAAAGAAAAGCTTCGTACATAGATGGATAACATCAAAATATACCATACTGCGTTATTTCCAGAATAATGTTGATGTTACTACTCATTATGGTATATAATAGTACTAAATAGCGATATTTCGTTAAAATTGTATGATTTTTGTATCTCGTTTTTATGCATATTTTACTATATCCCGTAGGAGGAAATGATAAAAACCATGTCAGATTCTATTTTTCACATATTTTCCAATGAACTTTTTCTTGACCTGACCGTATACCAATACGGCTATGAGAAATGTGATCCTCTGCATTCTTATGGACCATTTGTACGTAATCATTATCTTTTTCACTATATTATTTCCGGCAAAGGAATGCTGAGTGTTACAGAAAAAGATGACAGTGCTGTTTACCATATGGAAGCACATTCCGGCTTTCTCATTGAACCGGGGCGTATCAATCTTTACAGTGCTGACCAGAAATTCCCATGGGAATACGTCTGGGTAGAGTTCGATGGACTGCGTGCAAAAGAGCTGATGGAAGAAGCCGGACTGTCCAACGATCATCCGGTCTTTCATCCCATTTCCGATACAGCAGCAGATAAACTTCGCGATGAAATGCTGCGTCTGACACAATATCCGGACAATTCCCGCCCATTTGGGATCATTGGTCAGTTATATCTTATTATGGATGCCCTTATCCAGGGTTCTTCCAATAAAAAAAGACTTCAGGGCGGAAAGCTTTCAAGATTTTACGCACAGGAAGCACTTTCTTTTATTGAACAAAATTATACGTTGCCAATCACAGTCGAAGATATGGCAAATCGCTGTAATCTTGACCGAAGCTATTTTGGTAAAGTTTTCAAAGATATGATCGGACAGTCTCCACAGGACTTCCTGATCCGCTATCGAATGAGTAAAGCAACCTCTCTGCTTACCAGCACCAGCCTGTCCATTGGTGACATCAGCGTTCAGGTTGGATATCCAAACCAGCTTCATTTTTCCAGAGCGTTCCGTAACATTTACGGGATGTCACCAAGACAATATCGCCAGCAGAACAAATTATTGTCCTGAATCACAGGCAGGTTACGTTTCTGTTTACTTTTCTTCATGATATTGCATTTTCTGCGAAAAGAATAGCTTTTACACCAGTCTGATGGTAAAATAAAAACCGAAAAATAAAACTGGAGGAACCCTATGAAAAAGAAAAAATTTTTTCCTCTCTCTATGGGAATCGGTTTTCTGTTCACAGGTCTGTTCTGCTGTTTTTCTGTATCAGCAGATGCTGTTGAAGGCTCACCAGGACAGACTGTTTCCGGAGAATATGCCGTTGTTATAAATACAGACACCTCTTCATCTCAAAATACCGGAACTCTGGTTTTTGACGATGGTACAGATACTGTCTCTTCTTATCTCAGCACTGGCAGCAGCGCAGCCAATCTGCCTGCGTCCCAGATTCTCAAAAAAGCTTCTGACACCAGTGATTATAATGTTCTTTCTTCATCTGCCCTTTCCGCAGCAGCTGCACAGTCTGCTGCCACAAGTTACTACATCGGGCAGGAAAAATATATCTATCGTTCAAATAGTACAGGCAAAACTTATGTATGCATCGGCATTGGTGAACACTGCTATATCTGGATGGATAAAGATATGAAAGCCAGTTACGATGCAGCTGGTAAGACTTCCTCAATCGCAAAGGATATGGCAGGTGTATATGACGGACAACCTTATCGAATCCTGAATACTCTGGCCGGTGGTAACATCCCATATGAAGATAATTCCGGTAAAATTTCAATTCTTCTCGAAACTTTATCTTCCGCAAGCGGCATGTACATGTACGACACAGACATCACAGCAATCCATATCAACACTCCTTCTGCATCTGCCTATGTTTCCGGTGAAATGTCCAAAAGAAACGGTCTGCTTGTACACGAAGGACAGCATGCACTGCTCTGGCTGAAAACCAGATTTTCCAATACCGGCAGATATATGTGGCTCAATGAGGGACTGGCTGTGACTGCTATGGACTATCTCTGGGGTGGCATTGATTCCAGCGGATGGTTAAACGGCATTGCCGGAAGTACCGCTATTCGAAGCGGCTCTTCCCTGATCTATCAGACCTACCGTGATGATACGGCGCAGGATTACGGCATGCCTTATCTTTTTATGCGTTATGTGATCGACCGTATGGCCGGAAGCTATAAACCAATGGATGTTCTGCCAAAATTTTACCAGATAGATGCCTCCACCCTTACCTGTGAAGAATACCTGACGCAGGTAACCGGCATTCCATTTAAGACATTAATGTCTGATTTCTATACCGCAATCGCTGCCGGCGATCTCTACGGCAATTACAGTTTCTCTGGTGACCGTATTGCCGCCGGAAAGGCTGCAACATTTCCTGTTTTTTCCGGAAACAGTAACCAGAACTATACGCTGCCTGCAGCTTCTGCAGTCATTATAAAACTGAAAAATGGGAAATTCACGGTTCCTGCCAACGGAAGCTCCAGCATTATTTACCGTATCGTCGGAAATCGCACCACTTCTGCAGCTCCATCTGAAGGTAGTGGTACTGCCTCTGATCCATATAAGATCACTTCTCTCGATGATTTGAACCTTATCTCGGATCATCCGGGTGCTTATTACAGTCTGACCAAAGATATTCAGACAAATGGAAATATTAATTTCTCTGTAAATTATTTCAGTGGACACTTAGATGGTAATTCACACACTATTTACGGATTAAAAAAACCGCTTATCGCCCAAAATGACGGAACCATTGAAAATCTGCGAATTGTAGCTGATTTTGACGATGACAGCCAGAATGTACAGGGTGTCATTGCACAATATAATCAGGGAAAGATTCAGGAATGTTCTGTTTCCGGCACGGTCACCGGACATATGGGTGGCGATGGATCCATGGTCTTTCCTGAATTTGGCGGCATTGCCGGTCAGAACGAACTTGCCGGAATCATCAGTGGGTGTACGGCCCGCCTGAATATAAATCTGTCTATGCCAGCTATGAAGGGCTGTGTCGGCGGTATTGCCGGATTAAATATTGGTACAATAGAAAAGTGTGTCAGCAATGGAATCATCTCTGTCACCCAGAAAAACGGCACTTCTTATCCTCTTTATGTCGGTGGTATTGCCGGTGAAACCCAAAAATTCGGTGGTATGGGTGGTGTGATCAAAGAATGTCTGCATGCCGGTCAGATTAAAGTTTCCGGTGGTTCCTCTTCTGTTGGACAAATTTGCGGTCTTGCAGCTGCAAATGTAATAAATTCTTCAACCGGATTAAATGGTCACATCCTGAACTGTTATGGAAAAACGGGATCTGGAAATCTGGTCGGTTCTACTGCTGCAGTGCCTTCAACCGGTGGTCTGCTGACAGATGCACAGATGAAGGATTCTTCCTCTTACCAGGGATGGTCTTTTGGAGCTGACTGGAAAATGTCTGATGATGGAATCCCGGCTCGAACCGATTCCTCAGACATTACTTCACTTTCTGTAAAATATACTCCGTCCTCCTGTTATATTGGTGAAACACCATGGAGTTTCGGAACGCTTGTTATAAACAACAAAACGAAAGTTTCCATTACGCAGGATATGGTCAGCGGTTTTGATAATACATCGGCACATACCTGCCAGATTACTGTAACATACAAAGGCCGACAGACCAGTTATTTACTTCCTGTCGTTACTCCAAAAACAAGTGATATTACAAGTCTCCAGATATCAGCAAAACCATCCAGACTTTCCTATACAGAGGGAGATCTGTTCAATCCATCCGGTGTCAGTTTCTTTGCTACCATAGGCGGTCGCTATGCCTATATTTACAGCGGATATACTTATGATAAAACGCGTGCGCTGACTTCTTCTGATACAGAAGTTACTTTTGACTATTTTGGTGCAAAAGTAACACAGAAGATTTCTGTTGCAGCAAATACACCAACAAAACTGAATATTCTTTCTTCGCCATCAAAGACTCAGTACACCATCGGAGATAAGCTGGATCTTTCGGGAATAAAGCTTCAGATTGTTTACAGCAATGGAACCCTTTCTCCAATAATTACTACTGATACTCTGGATACCTATGGAATTCATATAGCACTTGGCGCTGCTTCAAATGTTACTGCGATTGACAAAAAGCATATTATGACTGCTTCGGACAGCGGAAGCTCTCTTCTGTTTTATGCTACAGATATATTACCAGGACAGTATGGAACTGTAACTGCAGTTTCCTCGACTCTCAGTGTACTGGCTCCTCTGCAGATCACAGATACAGAGCTTCATCTGTGCACTGGAACCAAGAACACTCAATATGCTTATTCCGGCAACGTAACCGGCGGCAGTGGCAAGTACAAGACAACCGTTGTCAGCGAGAATCTTCCGTCCGGACTGAGCCGAAATAATATACCTGACAGTTCCAGTTACTCTTATTTCTATTACTCAGGAACAGTTACTGCTCCTGTCGGCACTTACGAGTCACTGTACACCGTTCAGGATACTCAGACAAAAGCGACCTTATCGGTAAAAATTGTATTACATGTACTTGCTTCCAGTGAAGCAAAATTTTACAGTTTCGTACTGCGTGCCTCGGATAACCCGGAACTTAAACAGGATGTCATCGGAGAGATTGGAACGGACACGATCATTCTCCGGCTGCCAAAAGGCACAAATGTAACTGCCCTGAAACCATCTATTGATTTTGGCTACAGTTACGGTACTTCCCTTCCGTCTGCCTTTTGGAGTGGAAACCCACATGATTTTACCAATCCGGTCATTTATACATTAACTGCACCAGACGGAGTTACAAAGAAATCCTACACCGCGCAAGTAGAATTTTATGATTCTGCTCAAGGAGTCACAACTCCGACTCCAAAGCCTACCAATACTCCGACTCCGAAGCCTACCAGCACCCCGACTCCGAAGCCTACCTGTACTCCAGTGCCAACAAATACTCCGGTTCCGACTAACACTCCGACTCCAAAGCCCACCAGTACTCCGACTCCGAAGCCTACCAGCACCCCGACTCCGAAGCCTACCTGTACTCCGACTCCGAAGCCTACCAGCACCCCGGCTCCGAAGCCTACCTGTACTCCGACTCCGAAGCCTACCTGTACTCCGACTCCAAAGCCTACCAGCACACCGACTCCGAAGCCTACCTGTACTCCGACTCCAAGACCAACAAATACTCCGGTTCCGAAGCCACAGCCTACCAGTACTCCAGCTCCAAGACCTTACCCAGTTGGAATGCCTGTCAAACATACAGCAAGTAATAGCATATATAAGGTAACCGGCACTCAAACTCTGGAGTATACAAAACCCGTAAATAAAAAATCGAGTGTTATTAATATTCCGGACCGCATTACACTCAATGGTCTGGATTACACTGTAACCTCTGTTGGAAGCAAAGCTTTCAAAAACAACAAATATCTGAAAAAGGTATCCATCGGAAATAACGTTGTTCAGATCAAAAATTATGCTTTCTATAAATGCCCTAAACTGTCTTCTGTAAAAGTTGGAAAATCCGTTCGGTTAATTGGAAAGCAATGTTTCTGCGGATGTAAGAAATTAAGAACACTGAACATTCAGTCTCCAGGATTATCGCAGAAATACACTGGTTCAAATGCCTTTAAAGGAACACCTGCAAAAATGAAAGTCTATGTTCCAAGAAAACAGGCCAAAAATTATAAAAAATTATTCCTGAAACGAGGAATGCGCAAAACTGTCACTTTCAAAGGCATTCGATAGGTAGTAAAAAGAAGGAGCAGTCCGAAAACATATTTCAGACAGCTCCTTTTTTTCTGACTTAAGAAGGGGAATTTCTGATATAAATACTGTTCGCCCATATTCTCCCCACCAGCAGTTTTATTTACCTACTGCAACTCCTTCAATATTGATCTTCCAATCGTGCCTTCCGGCATCTGTACCCCAAAATTTTCTGCAACAGATGCACCGATCACCGCAAATGTATCCTGATTCTCAATAGCTCCTGTTTCTTTCATTTTCTTTGAATATGCAATAAATGGTACATATTCTCTTGTATGATCTGTTCCGGTATAAGTTGGATCATTTCCATGATCCGCAGTCAGGATCAGAAGATCATCCTCTCGCAACTCATTCATCAGAGTTCCGAGTCCACTATCGAACTTCTCAATCTCACGTCCGTATCCTTCCGGATTTCTTCTATGCCCCCACAAAGCGTCAAAATCCACCAGATTCACAAAGCAGAGGCCATGAAAATCTTCTTTACAAATCTCAATCGTCTGTTGCATGCCATGCACAGAACTGTCTGAATGGTAAGTCTGTGTAATTCCCTCACCACAGAAAATATCATTGATCTTTCCAACACCAATCACATCAAGACCTGCATCCTTCAATGCATTTAAGGCTGTTCTTCCAGTCGGTTTCAACGCATAGTCATGGCGGTTGCTGGTTCTCTTAAACTCACCCTTTTTCTTTCCGACATACGGTCTCGCAATAACTCTGCCGACTCTCCACTCATCCTTCATGGTCAGTTCCCTGGCAATCTCACAGCAGCGATACAGGTTGGCAAGATCAAATGTCTCTTCATTTCCACAGATCTGCATTACCGAATCCGCAGAAGTATAGACAATCATCGCTCCTGTATTGATTTCTTCCTCACCAAGTTCCTCGATGATTTCTGTTCCACTGGCACTCTTATTTCCAATCACACGCTTGCCACATCTCTTTTCCAGTTCATCGATCAGTTCTTTAGGAAAACCTGTTTCTGTAAAAGTAATAAACGGCTTCTGTGTATAGATTCCCATCATTTCCCAGTGGCCTGTCATTGTATCCTTTCCATTGCTGGTCTCCCCAATTCGCATATAGCGGCCAATCGGATTTTCCACGCCTTCCATCGTACCACCCTTATGCAGATTCAACATTCCAAGTTTCTGAAGATTTGGAATATCCAAAGTTCCCATCTTATCCAGGATATGTCCGAACGTATCC
>OOCH01001752.1_pt1 | contig 15627 bp, 10 predicted proteins | sample 1671641 | NCBI WGS metagenome assembly OOCH01 (sample SAMN06348177, study PRJEB24527) | human gut metagenome | biome: human gut; feature: ankylosing spondylitis patient; material: feces | host: Homo sapiens | place: China | collected 2015-10
TCACGGAAAAGGACTTATCTGTATGCCAATGTCTGAGGAATATGTAAGAAAACTGCAGTTCCCGCAGATGGTAGCAGAAAATTCAGATAATCACGAAACTGCTTTTACTGTTTCCGTAGACCATATCAGCACCACTACAGGAATCTCTGCGGCAGAACGTTCTGTTACTGCCATGAAATGTGTGGATGAGAATGCAAAACCCGAAGATTTCAGACGCCCCGGACATATGTTTCCACTTCTGGCGAAGAAGAACGGTGTTCTGGAAAGAAACGGACATACAGAGGCAACTGTAGACCTGTGCAGACTTGCAGGGTTAAAACAGTGCGGGCTGTGCTGTGAAATTATGAGAGAAGACGGCACTATGATGCGGACTTCTGAGTTACGGGAACTTGCCGGAAAGTGGAATCTTAAATTCATAACAATTAAAGATATTCAGAATTACCGTAAATGCCATGATATTCTGGTGGATCGCGTGACGACCACAAAAATGCCGACCAGATACGGAGAGTTTATGGCGTATGGATTTGTAAACCGCCTGAATGGGGAACATCATGTAGCACTGGTAAAAGGTGAAATCGGAGATGGAGAAAACGTCCTGTGCCGTGTGCATTCAGAGTGCCTGACAGGAGACGTTTTTGGATCACAGCGTTGTGACTGCGGACAGCAGTTTGCAGCGGCGATGGCCCAGATTGAGGAAGAAGGCAGAGGGATACTCCTTTATATGAGACAGGAAGGAAGAGGAATCGGACTGATCAATAAACTTCGTGCCTATGAACTTCAGGAACAGGGAATGGATACACTGGAAGCAAATCTGGCACTTGGATTTGCGGGGGATGAAAGAGAATACTATATTGGTGCGCAGATTCTGAGAAATCTGGGAGTAAAAGAGCTGCGCCTGCTGACAAATAATCCGGATAAGGTTTATCAGTTGGAGGAATTTGGAATCAGGATCAAACAGAGAGTTCCGATACAGATGAATGCCACAGCGTATGATTTGCGTTATCTTAAGACAAAACAATTACGAATGGGACATATTCTGAAGTATTAAATAAGAGTGCAGGCTCTTTTTGATAAACTGCCGAGCAGTTATTCCGTGTAGAACTGCGTGGCAAAGAGGACGATTTTTGAAAAAAACCTGTATAGGTTAAAAATATAAATTTACAGATGAAAGGACTAAAAAAATGAAAACATTAGAAGGAAAATTAGTATCAGAAGGAATGAAAGTAGGAATTGTAGCAGCACGTTTCAATGAATTTATTACCTCTAAACTGGTAGGCGGTGCAATGGATGGACTGACACGACACAATGTAAAAGAAGAAGATATTCAGGTAGCGTGGGTACCAGGTGCTTTTGAAATCCCGCTGATCGCGTCTAAAATGGCAAAAAGTGGAAAGTATGATGCGGTTATCTGCGTAGGTGCTGTGATTCGTGGAAATACCAGTCATTATGATTATGTATGCAATGAGGTTTCCAAAGGGATTGCATCAGTATCACTGGAAACAGGAGTTCCGGTATTATTCGGAGTACTTACCACAGAAAACATCGAGCAGGCAATTGAACGCGCAGGTACAAAAGCAGGAAATAAAGGCTATGACTGTGCACTCAGTGCCATTGAAATGGTAAATCTGATCAAAGAATTTGAAGCTTAAATAGACAACAGATCAGACCCTGAAAGTGAAACCAGTTCACGAAAATCGAAAGGTAATGGTGCTTCCAGAAGGAGCATTTCATCTCTGAAAGGATGCTGAAAAGAAACTTTCCATGCATGAAGGGCTGCCCTGGAAAAGGAAGCACAGGAAGATATTTTATCGTCTGAATGATAAAGAGTATCTCCAAGCAAAGGATGTCCTGTGGATGCCATATGGACACGGATCTGGTGGGTACGTCCGGTATCCAGCTTAAGTGTGATAAGCGACCAGTCCTGACTGGAAAAAAGAGTATGATAATGAGTAACTGCTGTTTTGATTTTTCCCGATAATGCAGATGAATGTAAGGAAAGATCAGCAGCAGTTTTCATTTTCAGATGATTCTCCGGGTCCTGCATCAGCGGTAAATCTAAGGTATGCCAGACACCAGGCATATCTACAGGCAAAGTATCGGATACAGCGGCAAGATATTGCTTGTGAATTTTGCATGGAGATTTTACAGATTGAAGCCTTGAAGCTGCTACCTGATTTTTGGCAAAAACCACAATCCCGGAAGTCTCCTGATCCAGCCGCCCCACCGGGCGGACACAGACCTGTTCATTTTTCTCTCGAAAGTAACCGGCAACAAGATTGGAGAGGCTGTCTGTATAATGCATTCCCGTTGGATGCGTAACCATTCCTGCCGGTTTATCAACCGCCAGAATATCCGTATCTTCATATAAAATATTCAGAGAAAAAGAAGTTTCGGAAACTGGAGCTGAAGCTCTGTTGGAATGGAAATCCGACAAATCCTTACTTCTGATTCCGTCATTATAATTTTCAAGATGCGCAGAAGCAGTCCCGGCTTCCTCCAGACAAACGCGGATCACATCGCCTGGATATATTGTCTCAGTTACACGACAGCGAACTCCGTTTCTGGTAATCCCGTCCGGTCGAAACTTCGCCTGGCTGATCTGCCGTTTTGTAAGTCCTGCATTCTTTTTCAGAAATGCTTCCATTTTAAGTTCTGTAGTTTGTTCATCTATTCTAAATTCCAGATATCGTTCCATCTTAATACTTTTCCTGCGTAATATATTCTGATATTGATACCATTGATATTACAGGGCAAAAAATAAACTGTCAATGCAAAATTATGTCAGCGTAATGCATAAAATATACTGAAGAAAAATTGTAATTGTGCTATGATATAAGAATCAAAACAATGAAAGCGGGGCAGAAAATAAATATGAAATACTTAATCATTGGAGCCGGAGGAACCGGTGGTGTTACTGGATATTATATGAAAAAAGCAGGCAAGGACGTAACCCTGATCGCGAGAGGCGAACACCTGAAAAAGATCCAGAAACAGGGTCTTACATTGGAGAAAATGTGGGATAAAACAGAGGAAAACATAAGCATTCCTGCTACAGATATGGAGCATTATGCAGAGCATCCGGACGTAATTTTTGTCTGCGTAAAAGGCTATTCCTTACAGGAAACGATTCCGTTTATCAAACGCATTGCCAGGAAAAATACTATCGTAATTCCAGTGTTGAATATATATGGAACAGGTGGAAAAATGCAGAAAGAACTGCCGGATCTTCTGGTAACAGACGGCTGCATCTATGTTTCTGCCAACATTAAAGAACCGGGAAAACTTCTCCAGCATGGACAGATCCTGCACATTGTATTCGGCGTAAGAGACAAAGCAGAATTCCGACCGGAACTGAAAGAGATTCAGAAAGACCTCTGTGACAGTCATATCGACGGGACTCTTTCGGAAAACATCCGCCGTGAAGCACTGGAGAAATTTTCCTATGTATCCCCGATCGGGGCAGCAGGACTCTATTACCACGCAACTGCCGCAGATTTCCAGAAAGAAGGCGAAGCCAGAGAACTTTTTAAGACCATGGTAAAAGAAATCGCAGCACTTGCAGAAGCCATGGGAGTTCCTTTCCAGAAAGATATGGCAGAAGTAAATTTAAAAATCCTTTCCAACCTCGCACCGGAAGCAACCACTTCCATGCAGCGGGATATCATGGCAGGAAAACAGTCCGAAATTGACGGATTAGTTTACGAAGTAGTAAGAATGGGAGAAGAATATCACGTTCCGGTACCCGCATATGAGAAAGTGGCAGAAAAACTCAGAGCCCTGTAGCGAAGCGGATTGCGAATATCCGCTTGACCTGATAATGCCTGAAAGGCATGGAAAGCTATATAAACTGGGTATTTTACATAATTCAAAGAATCCTTTACAATAAAAGTACAACATATGGAGCGCACACAATGATACAGGGAGGGATTCATTATGGAATATGCAAAACTTGGGAACACCGATATCGAAGTATCAAAATTATGCGTAGGATGCATGAGCTTTGGAAAGGCCGGCACTATGCATAAATGGACATTGGATGAAGAACAGAGCGGAGAAGTAATCCGCCATGCGCTGGATCTGGGAATTAATTTTTTTGATACAGCCAACGGATATTCCGAGGGAACCAGTGAAGAATATCTGGGACGGGTTCTGAAAGAAAGCGTAGCCAGAGATAAAGTGGTGATCGCGTCCAAGGTTTATTTTAACCCGGGCCGTCTTTCCAGAGAGGCCATTATGCGAGAGATCGACGGAAGTCTGAAACGTCTGGGAACAGATTATCTGGATCTGTATATCATCCACAGATTTGATTACGAGACACCTGTCGAGGAAACAATGGAAGCACTCCATGACCTGGTAAAAGCAGGTAAAGTACGCGCACTGGGCGCTTCCGCCATGTACGGATATCAGTTCTACAACATGCAGCTTGCAGCCAGGGACAATAACTGGACACCATTTTCCGTAATGGAAAACCATTACAATCTTCTTTACAGGGAAGATGAAAGAGAACTGATCCCGATCTGCAACCAGATGAATGTTTCACGGATGCCATACAGTCCTCTTGCAGCCGGGCATCTGGCAAGGCCGCAGTGGAAGTCTGATTCTCTCAGAGGAAAAACAGACCGCGTTGCAGTGGGAAAATACGACCGTATGGAACAGCAGGATATCAAGATCGTAAAACGGGTTCAGGAACTTGCTGAGAAACATAACTGCAAAATGTCCCAGATAGCCATTGCATGGCAGTGGGCAAAGGGAGTAACATCACCGATCATCGGAGCCACGAAAACAGTATATATTATCCATAGATTTGATTTCGATACCCCAATCATTGGTGCCACAAAAGCTTCCTACCTTGACGATGCAGCCGGTGCCCTGAATGTAAAACTTACGGCAGAAGACATTGCATATCTGGAAGAGATGTACGTTCCCCATCCCATCGTAGGTGCAATTGACAAAAATCCGGCAGAGGGTGTGATCCTTCTGGACGAGAAGAAATAAGAGGCGCCGAAATGTTTTCCAATAAACAGTTAAAAGATATGATACTTCCGCTCCTGATGGAGCAGTTTCTTCTGATGCTGGTAGGCCTGGCAGATACAATGGTTGTCAGCTATGCGGGAGAGGCGGCAGTTTCCGGAGTGTCCCTGGTAAATTCATTTAATACCATATTTATTAACCTATTTACGGCACTTGCATCCGGAGGAGCAGTTGTAGTCAGCCAGTATATTGGCCGGCGGGATATGAAAATGGCATCGGAATCATCCAGTCAGCTTCTGATGGTAGCTACTGTATTTGCAGTAGTGATCTCAATTCCGGTACTGATCTGGAAAGTCCCTCTTCTGAAGGGATTATTTGGCAAGGTAGAACCGGATGTAATGGAAGCGTGTAAAACATATCTCAGGATCTCCGTATATTCTTTTCCGGCTCTGGGAATATACAATGCAGGAACCGCACTCTACAGAAGCATTGGAAAGACAAGTGTGACCATGAAGATCTCAATTGTATCCAATCTGATCAATGTGGCAGGAAATTTGATCGGAGTTTTTGTTTTCCGAGCAGGAGTAGCAGGCGTTGCTTATCCATCCCTGATCGCCAGAACGTTTTCAGCAGTGGTGATCACACTGCTTTGCTTCCGGGAAAAGGAAGTTCGCTATGTGGGCCGATGGATCTTTCAGTGGAACAGAGAACTTCTGAAAAAAATGCTTTCTATTGCAATCCCCAATGGAGTGGAAAGCGGGATCTTTCAGTTTGTAAAAGTGGCACTTTCCAGTGTGGTTGCGCTGTTTGGTACTTACCAGATCGCGGCAAACGGAATTTCTCAGAGTATCTGGAGTGTGGCAGCACTGATCAGTGTGACCATGGGGCCGGTATTTATTACTGTGATCGGTCAGTGTATGGGAGCTGGAGATATCAGGCAGGCGGAATATTATTTTCGGAAATTAACGAAAGTGACAGTCTGTATTTCAGTCGCCTGGAATACACTGATCTTTCTGATAACGCCACTGCTTATAAAGATCTTTGCAGTTTCCCGGCAGACAGGGCAGATGATCCTCTATCTGGTGCTGATCCATAACATAGCCAATGCAGTGGTATTTCCATTTGCAGATCCTCTGGGAAAAGGCCTCCGGGCAGCAGGAGACGCCATGTTTACCATGGGAATCTCTTTGTTCACAACCATTGGCGTGAGACTGATATTATCTATATTGCTGGGAATTGTCCTGGATCTGGGAGTGATCGGGATCGCACTGGCCATGTGTCTGGACTGGACGGTCCGCGGAGTGATCTTCTGGATCCGTTTCCGCCAGGGAAAATGGAAAACTTATCGTGTGATCGGTGAATAACCGGAACAGAACAATAAACAAGAAGAGAAAACAAATGAAAAAGCAATCGGCAGAATGCACAGATATCAACAGATCAGAGCTTTCAGCAGGTTGCTTTTTTTGGCGGATAGCGGTAAGATAACAAAGACTTGACTTAAACGCGGATCGTTTTTATCCGCCTGAAATGCAGACATAGGAAAACATACGGAGGAATATCTTTGGCAAAAAAACGAAAACCCAAAATGGAGCTTCGATATTATAAGATGCCGGAGGGGAGCCCCATCCTTGCATTGCTTGGTCAGAAATGGATCCAGAATTACGGAAACGATATCGATTATCTTCATTTTCATAATTATCTGGAGATTGGTTTCTGCTATGAAGGTCAGGGGTTCTTGATTCTTGGAGAAGATAAGGTACGGTTTCATGACCGGGAATTTACAGTGATCCCGCCCAATTATCCCCATACCACAAACAGCGACATTGGAACTGTCAGTCGGTGGGAGTATCTTTTTATTGACGTGGAAGGATTTTTGAATAAATTTATTGACAATTCCGTGAAAAAGGAAAAGATCGTTCAGCGTATCAACTCCAGAGCACTTTTTCTGAATGAAAAAGAAAACCGTTCCATGGCGGATAAGATCCTGAAGATCCTAGATATCATGCGGAATGGAGAAGAGTTTTATCTGGAAGAAGCCAAGGGGATCCTGGCATCGCTTCTTGTGGAGATTGCAAGGATCAACCGGGATTCGGGGGAAGAGCGCTACAGTGAGGGAAGAGGAAAAGTCATGGATATGATCTCCAAATTCCAGGATTATATTTCCGATCATTACATGGAGGATCTTCGGATCGATGAGCTGGCAGAATACTGTCACATCAGTGAAACCCATCTGCGACGGATCTTTACGACCTACATGAAGATGAGTCCGCTGGAATACATCAATACCATCCGGATCCAGGCGGCCTGTGATTATCTGAAAAAGACGGATCAGCCCATTGCGGATGTGGCACATAAGTGCGGCTTTACCACTAATTCCACTTTTAACCGGAACTTTCGCCAGGTTATGGGGATGACACCTCTGGAGTGGAGAAAACGGCCAGAAAATTATGAACAGCAGCTTCTTAAGTTTGATATCCATTCAGAGGAAGGCTGGTAGAACAAAAAAACAGATCTGTGGATCTGGCACAACAGAAAAAATACAGGGTAGTGTGTCGGATCAGACAGATGGAAAGAGGGAAAAATGTACGACTACAGGATCGTGGAGCAGGTCTCCCGAAAAAAGAAACATATGTCAGGAGCTCTCAGAAAAGTAATGGTGATCTTTGCGGTACTTTTTGTACTGATGGGAATCACCATCTCCCAGGCATTTATGCTCCCGGGATTTCTTCTGGCGCTGCTTTATTTTGTATATGATATCTTCAGCCAGAGAGATTATGAATATACCATGGAGAATGGCCAGCTGACCATTGATGTGATCTATGGCAAAAAATACCGGAAAACAGCACATGTGCTGAACCTTGAGGAGATGGAAGTGACCGCACCTCACTATCACGAAAAAGTGGCAAAATACAAAAAGAATTCCGGTACAGAGAAACTGAAAAAATACGATTATACCTCCTATGAGGATGATGTGCCATACTATACCATGATCATCCGTGAAGACGGGCGGAAAATAAAACTTCTTCTGGATCTGACAGAGGAGATGTTACATACGATGAAAACACAGTTTCCGGAAAAGGTCTATTTTGCATAATATGTTAAAATGTTTGTGAAATATGTATAAAAAATAACGTAGAATTTTATGAAATAGAAACAAAAACCTTCTTTTTTGGCGAAAAATATTCGCAGAATGTCGAAAAAGAAGGTTTTTCTTTGCCATGATGACCAATGAGAAAAATGAAAAACACTCAAAATGCATAAAAAAGCAGGTGCCTGAATCATGAAATAGTGCAAAATCAATAAAATGGTTGAAATTGCACATTATATGAACGGTTCTGCAAACTATGGCCGGAATACGGATGCTATAATCCATTCATAAGCAAACGGGAAATGCTTAATAAAGGAGGAAAAGTAAATGAAGAAAAAATTACTCGCAGTATTAATGACAGGCATTATGGCAATGTCTTTCGCTGCAACAACTACAGCAGTATATGCAAAAGGTGACGATGACAATACACTGACCGTATGGGCATGGGACCAGAACTTTAACATCAAGGCTATGAACATTGCAGGTGAGCAGTATGCAAAGGATCATGAAGGATTTAAAGTAGATGTAGTTGAGACATCTTCCGATGACTGCCAGACGAAACTTACAACAGCTGCAAACGCCGGAGATTACAGCACACTTCCGGACATCGTTCTGATGCAGGACAACAGCTACCAGAAATATCTGAAGAGCTATCCGGACGCTTTCACAGATCTGAAAGACATGGACATCAACTGGGATGACTTTGGAAAACTGAAACAGTCCTACTCCATGGTAGATGATACACATTACGGTGTTCCATTTGATAATGGTGCAACAATCGCCTGCTACCGTACCGATATCCTGGAAGAGGCAGGATACACCATCGATGACCTTACAGATATCACATGGAGTAAATTCGAGGAGATCGGTAAAGATGTTCATGAGAAAACCGGTAAATACCTCCTTACAAGTGAGGCAACAGGCGGCGATACTCTGATGATGATGATCCAGTCCTGTGGAGCAAACTTCGTAAATGAGGATGGAGAAGCTTACATTGTAGGAAATGATGTAGCTGAGAAATGTGTAGATCTTTATGTAGACCTTGTAAAGAACGATGTTGTTAAATTAGTAAACAACTGGGATGAGTACATCTCCACAATCACAAGCGGTGAGGCAGCAGGTATCGTTAACGGTAACTGGATCACAGCTACACTGATGGGAACAGAGGATCAGAAGGGTCTGTGGCAGATCACAACAATGCCGAAAGTTGACGGTGTTGACACAGCTACAAACTATGCGAACAACGGTGGCTCTTCCTGGTATATCACATCCAACTGCAAGAACGTAGAGCTTGCTGAGGACTTCCTTGCAAGCACATTTGGTTCCAGTACAGATTTCTATGATGCGATCCTTCCGGAAACAGGAGCAATCTCCTGCTACCTGCCAGCTGGTGAGTCTGACGTTTACAACGAGCCAAGCGAGTTCTTCAACAACCAGCCAATCTTCTCAACAATTGTAGAGTACTCTTCACACATTCCGGAATTCACAAAGACTCCGTATCACTATGAGGCAAGAGAGTGCATCAACACAGCAGTTGTTAATATCGTAAACGGCGCAGACAAAGAGTCTGCACTTCAGGAAGCACAGGATACACTGGCATTCAAGATGACAGAGTAAGATCTGAAGGCTGCATTCTGAAATGAATAAGTAAATACGAAGCAGGGGACTGCATGCAGTCCTCTGTCTTATGTAAAGGCTTAAGAGGTTTGAAAGGAGGAGTTCCTGTGAATTCCAAAAAAAGTGGCATGTCTCTGGTAGCGAAACAGAGAGCGGCAGGCTGGATCTTTCTGGCACCTGCAACCATCATGATCGCTGTCATGAGTTTTTATCCGATGATCCGTGCATTTATCATTTCTTTACAGACAGGTGCCGGAGCAAACATGAGGTTTGCGGATCCGATCTTCAGTAACTATAAACGTATCATGATGGATAAGGTATTCCAGCAGTCCATCGTCAATACTTTCCTGTATCTTATTATTCAGGTACCGATCATGCTTGTCCTTGCGATCCTGCTTGCACAGCTTCTGAATAACAAGGATCTGAAATTTAAAGGCTTTTTCCGTACATGTGTATTTCTTCCATGTGCAACATCTCTTGTATCTTATTCTCTGATCTTCCGTTCTATGTTTGCAACAGACGGTCTGATCAACAGCATCCTGATCAAACTTGGAATTTTAACAACTGGCTATAACTTCCTGGGTAACTCCACAAGTGCAAAGATCGTGATCATCATCGCACTGATCTGGAGATGGACAGGATATAACATGGTGTTCTATCTGGCAGGACTTCAGAATATCGAATATTCTGTATATGAAGCAGCCAAGATTGACGGTGCCAATGGCTGGAAGACTTTCTGGAAGATTACAGTTCCGCTTCTGAAACCGACAATTATCATGACATTCATCATGTCAATTAATGGTACACTGCAGTTGTTCGATGAGTCTGTCAACCTGACAAAGGGTGGACCGGCAAACTCAACAATCACAATGTCCCACTATATTTACAATACATGTTTTATTAACGTACCAAACTTTGGATATGCAGCAGCAATGTCATTTATCATATTCATTATGGTAGCTGTACTTGCATTTATTAATTTGAAAGTAGGTGATACACGTGACTAAGAAAAACAAATCAGCCATTCAGAGAAGATTGATTCCTACCTATATTTTTCTGATCATCGTGTCATTTATTTCGGTATTCCCGTTATACTGGATGATCTCAGCTGCAACAAATACATCAACAGATGTATCCCGTGGACGAATTATCCCAGGAAGCTACTTCATGGAAAACTTCCGCAACCTGACATCACAGCAGCCATTGTGGAGAGCACTTGGAAACTCTTTCTTTTATGCAATCCTTACTACAGTGATCTGTCTTCTGGTCTGCTCTATTGCAGGTTACGGATTTGAAGTTTACCATGATAAGTGGAAAGACAGAGTATTTTCAATCCTGCTTCTGGCTATGATGGTTCCGCAGGTTGCAACTATGGTTCCGTTATTCAAAATGTTCTCCAAGGCAGGACTTTTGAATACAGCAGTAGGTTTTATCCTTCCGATTATTTCCACACCGTTTATGATCATGATGTTCCGTCAGAATGCCAGATCATTCCCGGTTGATATTATTGAAGCTGCACGTATTGACGGACTCAGCGAAGTGAGGATTTTCTTCCAGATGTTCATTCCTACAATGAAATCTACATATGCGGCAGCTGCTGTTATTACCTTTATGAATGCATGGAACTCTTATCTGTGGCCAAAGGTAATCATGACAGACAACAAGGCAATGACCATGCCAATGCTGATCGCCAACCTGATCACAGGTTATGTGACAGATTATGGTATGCTGATGTGCGGTGTATTGTTCTGTTCCATTCCTACAATGATCGTATTCTTTGTATTACAGAAACAGTTTGCAGAAGGTATTACCGGAGCAGTCAAATAAAAACTGAAAAAGAGAACACCCGGCAGATTACGAAAAGTAATCTTGCCGGGTGTTTTTTCCTGTTTATAAATAAATACATTCAAATTTAAGTAGGCATAATGAAAAAAGTACGGTAAAATAGATAGAGTACAGAAAGTACTTTTCCAGAATAAAACAAGAAGAGGGAGGGCTATGCCCCAAGTGAAGAATAAGAAAAAGAAATCCGGTATTATTCAGGTCAGTATTGGTGTTCTGGCAGTTATTATGGCTATCCTTATTATCATAATGATGGGAATTGTCTCAGATATTCAGGGAACGGCCCGTATTGTAAATTATACCGGTTTAGTCAGGGGAGAGACACAGAGACTCATAAAACTGGAGCTTTCCACGCAGCAGGAAAATGAGATGATCCATGATATAAGAACTTTTATTGACGGTTTGCGAAATGGAAATGATGAATTAAATCTTGTACGTCTCAATGATGTTGATTTTCAGAATAAAATGCAGGAACTGGATGACAAATTCTCTGACCTGTATAAGAAAATTTATCTTGTGAGGTTTAAAGGGGCCAGAAACACAGATATTATTCCGGAAAGTGAGGAGTTTTTTGTGATCTGCGATGAAGCAACAGGCCTGGCTGAAAAATATTCGCAGAAAAAAGCCACATCCTTATCATTGCTTGAGAAATATATCACAGCAGATATTGTTGTGCTGATGCTGTTGATCGGATATGAATTCATCAAAGCAATACAATATGCTGCAATGAATCGTTTACTGCAGCGAAAGGTATATCTGGATGATGCGACGGGACTTCCGAACAAAAATAAATGTGAAGAATTGCTGAATGAGGAAGAACCGGATGCAGATATCGGTGTCTGTAGTTTTGATCTTAATAATCTCCGGCGTATTAATGACAGCAGAGGTCATGAAGCCGGTGATGCCTATATCCGTAGATTTGCCATCTGCCTGCGGGCTTCCATGCCGGCAGAGCAGTTTGTGGGAAGAGCAGGTGGAGATGAATTTCTTGCAGTTACCCATGGACTGGACAGGGAACAGCTTACACAGTGCCTTGAAAAGGTGCGCAGGGATATGACAGAGGAATCCAGAGTGTATCCGGATACTCCCCTAAGCTATGCGGTGGGATTTGCACTGGCCGGCGATTTTCCCGGAAGTACAATGAGAGAGCTGTTTAATTGCGCAGACAAGAACATGTATATTAATAAAAATCATGTGAAATGGGAAGAAGCTGCTGCAGAAAAGCATCAGGGATATCAGCTGTTAAAGCTGCTTAATCAGCATGGCAGTAATTTCTCGGATTGTCTGTACTGTGATGCCAGGATGGATACTTATCGGGCAATCCGTTCCAGTGAAAATTTTTTCCTGGCCTCTGATGGTGCATATTCCGGTGCTGTGGAACAGATCATAGAGGAACAGATTGAAAAGTCCTGTCAGGCAGATATCCGTGAAGGACTGCAGATTTCGGAGCTTCAAAAGAAGATGCATACGAAGAAAGATGTTCTGGAATATGAGTATAATATCGGAAAACAGGGGGCATATAACCGCTTGACACTGATTCCGGTGGACTGGGATGAGGACAAAAAGCTGCATCATTTTCTTCTGGCATTTGAAACCATCCGAAAGACTTCTGAAGGTCAGACAGGTGCGAAAGAGCAGCTGCAGCTCTATTATGAACAGCTGAAACAGTCTATCCTGGAAAATGACAGCTATGTGGATGCGCTTCTGGAATTGTCAGATGTGATCTATACAGTAAATCTGACAAAGGATGTTTTGGAAAGAAGGATCGTACTGAATGGAAAAGAACAGAAGAGCCGGGAACTTTTTATGGACTACCCGCTTCCATGTTCTTATCAGGATTATTGCTGGGAATATGAGAAAAAAATCACCCAGGAAACAATTGCCGGTTACTGCATGACAGATAATTGTGAAAAGCTTCGTAAGAGGTTTGAGAACGGAGAAACAAATATGTCTGTGGAATATTGTGCCCGCGAAGATGATGGAAGTATCCGATGGGTACAGAAAACAGTTCTTATGACCAGAGTGGTAGTGTTTGATACAGAAATCCTTGCTGAGGTACCCATGATCTATGCAATCATTCTGTTGCAGGATACCACACAGAGGCATGAACGGGATGAACAGGAACAGGCGCGCCTTCAGGCCGCATTCAATGAGATGCGTGCCGAGAGCAGGGCGAAAACGAATTTCCTCAGCCGTATGAGCCATGATATCAGGACACCTTTGAATGGTATTATTGGTCTGTTAAAGATTGATGAGACTCATTTTGAGGATAAGGCACTGATACGGGAAAATCATAAAAAGATGAAGATAGCAGCGGATTATTTGCTTTCCCTTATCAATGATGTTCTGCAGATGAGTAAAATAGAGGAAGGTCATATTGTTCTGACTCATGAATATATCTGTCTCAAAGATCTGGTCTATGAGATTGAGAGTATTATCACTCACAAGGCAGCAGATGAGGATATTCAGTGGATTTATGAGAAAAATAAGGAGGATATTCCTTATCCGTATGTCTATGGAAGCTCACTGCATCTTCGTCAGATTTTTCTGAATATCTATGGAAACTGTATTAAGTATAACCGACCGGGAGGAAAGATTACTACGGTAATGGAGGTAGCAGATGTACATGATGGAATCTGTACATACAGATGGACGATTTCTGATACAGGTATAGGGATGAGTCCGGAGTTCCTGAGTCATATTTTTGATCCGTTCTCACAGGAAAAAACAGATGCCCGTAGTGTTTATCAGGGAACCGGTCTGGGAATGGCGATTGCCAGGGGATTGATTGAGCAGATGAATGGAAGTATTGAAGTGACAAGTCAGGTGGGCATTGGCTCTGTGTTTGTCATTACCATTCCCTTTGAAATTGCCCAGGAACAGAAAAGGGATGAGGAACTTGCAGAGAAATATGATATTCGTGGATTGCATCTGCTGGCAGCCGAGGATAATGAGCTTAATGCAGAAATCATAGAAATGCTGCTGACAGATGACGGTGCGAAGGTTACAGTTGCAAAAAACGGCAGACAGGCGGTGGAGCACTTCGAAAGTAATCCTCCGGGAACCTTTGATGCCATATTGATGGATGTCATGATGCCTGTTATGGATGGTATTGCAGCAACAAAAGCCATACGTGCCATGGACAGGGCAGATGCAAAAACAATTCCGATCATTGCAATGACTGCAAATGCATTTGAGGAAGATGCCAAAAGATGTCTCGCAGCCGGCATGACTGCACACCTGGCAAAACCTTTCCAGATAGAAGATGTGGAGAAAACCATTGTGGAGTGTTGTGGAAAGTGATGCCATCTGTAAGGTCTGTTGTTATGAGTAAGTTATCATAAATAGAGTTAAAAGTCTGGATGACGAAAATATGAGTAGAGAAAGGCGTGAGTCACAGAACTGACAGTCATCACAGGAAGGCTGATAAGACTGATTGCTGAAAGAGTTTTATCTGAGATTGAACTACTGATATAGAATAAGAGAAGGTGCAAATCATAGAAATGTGGTTTGCACCTTCTTTTTTGCGTTCATCCACTGCAGAATTAATTGGATTAAGATACATTATTTACGAGGATTGCTATAAGCAAATTATTTTTGAGGGTTGCCATGGATTTTACGGAAGGCAGCAGTACTCTTACGTTCGATGATATCATAAGGAAATAATATTTTTAAATGCTTTTCATGACCGCCCTCAATACGGTCAATCAGTATTTTGGCTGCCATTTTTCCCATTTCATCAAGAGGAATGTGTGCTGTTGTTAATGAGGGAATCAGATATTGTGCTGTATCGATATCATCAATGCTGGCAACGGATACATCTTCGGGAATGCGAAGACCGTATTCCTTGATAGCTTTCATTGCACCGATTGCCGTAATATCATCAGCACAGAAGAAAGCAGTTGCATCACAGCCGCTTTTAAGAAGATGGCAGACACCTTTGTATCCCTCTTCTGTGGAATGAACAATGTTAGAGACGTATTTGGGACTGACAGAAATATCTGCATCTGTCAATGCAGAACAGTATCCAACATACCGGTTTTCATTCTGTGTTTCGCCGATGTAAGCGATTTTTCTATGACCCTGTTCTATAAGGCGGGTTACGACAT
>OOCH01001781.1_pt1 | contig 15398 bp, 15 predicted proteins | sample 1671641 | NCBI WGS metagenome assembly OOCH01 (sample SAMN06348177, study PRJEB24527) | human gut metagenome | biome: human gut; feature: ankylosing spondylitis patient; material: feces | host: Homo sapiens | place: China | collected 2015-10
AAAACTGTCACGAACTCGCTGCTTATCTCGTTAGTTGTAGTAGAAGCCGTGCATACGATATGCTTCGCAAGCAGCGGGAAGAACCGCTGGAAGAAATCCCGGACGCACCAGATAGCACCCCGGTGACGGATGATGCAACAGTCAGCACCGATAACATCCAACATCTGACAGAACTGATCGGACAGATGAAACCGATGTACCGTGATCCGCTGCGCCTTTTGGCAATGGGTTACACCAACCGAGAAATTGCGGAATCTCTTGGACTGACGGACGAAATGGTACGAATACGGATTTTTCGTGGGAGAAAACTATTGTGGAAGGAGTTGAATGGCTTTGAGTGAGCGAACAGAGGTTTCTTTTGATATAGCTTTGATGATGGCACTCCGTGCAGATGCACAGAAGGAACTGGACGAGCTGCCAACTCCGGCACAGCTTAAAGAACGCTACCCGGACACTTCCCGATGGGATGCTCGTTTGAAAGCGGCGTTGCAAAAACGCCACCCGGTGCTGAAACGAGTGCTTGTTGCGGCCCTGACGCTGGTAATTTTAACTCTCGGCGCGCTTGCAGTAAGTGCGGACTTCCGAAAGGCAGTCTATACGATGATTCAGAAGTTCTTGCCGATTGAGATGCAGCTGACGTATCAAGTGGACGGAGAGCCATTAGAGCAGCTCCCGAATGGATACAGCGACCATTATGTGCCGGATGGCTTTGAACGAGATTATGAACAAGGGTATGATGATGCACAAGCCTTTTTGCATGTTTACACAGATATCATGACGAACGATTTTTACACAGTTAGCTGCGCGATAGTGCAAAACCAAAATCAAAAGGAACTATTTGATAATGAACACACAAAATATAGAAAAGTTAAAATGGGAGATGTGGAAGCGCTACTAGGAGAAGACAAAAATACTGGATATTATTTGGTTTGGGAAGATGAGGGGATTACACATACAATAATTGGAAGAATTAGTATTAGAGAACTTATGTTAGTGGCTCAAAAAATTTACTGAGGTCAATTGCAAAACGAAAGGTCATGCGAAATTTGTGAGAAAGCACAGTTTTTGCATGACTTTTTTGTTTGAAACAACAAACTTAAAAAATTTCAAGAATTTCTGTAACAAAAAAGGTATCGACAACGTTGCCTAGATAGAAGTTCTAAAAGGGACTTCACATAGAAATGGAAGTTTGATATCTGATGGCAAGAAAACGGTTGCTAACATTGATGCTTTCGGCAATTTTTCTGCTATGCTTTGTTGGCTCGGCTTTAGCAGCTGGACCGGCAAGGAGATATGTCGGAAGTAGTACGGCGAAGGGGGCGATTTATCAAAGTTCGTATAGGGTTGATGCACAGTCTCTAACAGGAGTAAAGAGCATCAATATTTCTGCGACGCTGTATGAAAAAGGACGTATTGGAACATGGCAGGTAGTTAGTCGATGCTCAAATTCAAGCCAAATGCAGACTTGTGTTGCGAGTGCTAATTATAACATGAAGCCCGGAAAAAGTTATCGGTTGGATTTTTCAGCAACATTCCAGTATTCAAATGGAAAAAGTGAAACTATAACGGGAAGTACGAGTCATTAAATAAAATAATCTAAGGGAGTGGTTATATATGAAAAAATTGAAACTTGCTTCAATCCTTGCCGGAATTCTTATTATGGCAGTTGCTGCTTCGAGCGTTTCGGCTTTTTCCACGACTCCGGAAATTGTAGGGCAGGAAAATATTACCAAAGCGTTAGAATCGGCTGCAAAACCAATAGAAGGGAAAATTATACGAGTTGATATTCCTGATGGGAAGGGTGGGTATACGACCCTAGAAGGCGAAGCCGCTCAGAAGCACTATGAAGAAGCCGTTGAGCAGACCCAAAAGGCTCTTTTGGATGATTTAGCCGTCTTTGCGGCTGGTTGCGCCAAGGACTTTTGCATAGGACATAGCGACGGATGGCTTTTCCGCCACGACTAATTTTGCGATAAGAATCCCTCCAATCTGTTTCGGATTGCAATATGTAGGGCGGCAAAACGCCGCCTTAAAATCAGATGGGTTCGGTATCTTCCTCACCGGGTTCCTCCGGCTCGTCCTCGGTGGGAATCTCGAAGTCGCCCTTGTCCTCGGTGTAACCTGCATCGGGGTCAAGGGCTTCTTTTTCAGCCTGCTTTTTCTGCTTCTGCTTTGCGAAAGCGTAGAAGCCGCCGCCTGCCGCCAGCGCAATCAGAACGACCACGCCCAGAAAGCCGGATGCGATTTTTGTGACCTTGTTCTCCTTGGGCTGTTCCGTGCCGGATGCCGCTGCTTCTTCCGCTACTTTCTTGGCTTCTTCCTCGGCTTTCAGCTTGTCCTGTTCCGCCTGTGCCGCCGCTTCCTTTTCAGCGGTATAAGCGTCCGCATCTTCTTCCTCCATCAGAGCCAAAAGGTCTGCTTCGTCCACAAGGTTCATAAAGTGGACAGTCTGCTGCCCTTTGGCATTGCGGTCGATCACCAGATAAAAGGTCGCACCCGACTTCGACACCAGCGTAATAAACTGCTGTCCGCTGCCATCGGAATAGTCGGTGTGGTAATCGTCCACCAGCGTCAGATTGCCCTCCGGGGTCAGGGCACCGGTTTCCTCATCGGTCACGGTGATAATATCCGCCTCCACCACTTCCGGCAGAACAGGCTGCTCTACGGGGGCGGCTTCGCCCTCGAAGGCAAAGACGGGAGCCGCCATGCCAGCGCACAGTGCCGCCGACACCAGCAGCGCACCCAATTTCTTAATCTTCATCTGCATCGACCTCCTTCTCGAAAGTTGCACCTACGGCAGACAGCGCAGCCGGGTTCGGGGTGGTGGCAGCCGACTGCCGCAGCAGGGCGGCAAGCTGTTCCGGCGTGACCTTGGCTGTCCGCACCATCTCGTTGACCTCGGCAGAATCTTCCTCCTGAATGCGCCGCTCCAGAATCTCAATGCGGTTGTTCAGCTTGATGCGGCGTTCCTTCTCTTTTTCGAGCATCGCGCGCAGCTTATCCGATTTTTCGCTCATAGTTGAACCCTCCGTTTTATTTTGAAAGCCGTCCGAACCCGGCGAGATGCTTCTCCCAGTAGGACGAGTGAATGTTTGCGTACTTGATGGGGTCTCCGGCACTGACCATCATGCCGTTGCCGAGATAGATTCCAGTATGGCTCATGCCGGGGGTGTCATAGGTGCCTTTGAAGAAAACCAGATCACCGGGCTTTGCATCGGCTTCGGAGATGTGCTGGCTCTTGTTCCACAGACCGTTGGCGGTAGTGCGCCCTACATCGTAGCCGTTCTGGTTGTACACCCAGCAGACATAGCCGCTGCAATCAAAACCGGTTTCCGGGGTAGAGCCGCCCCACACATAGGGTGTGCCCACATACTTTTGCGCCTCCTTGTAGATGGCGGCAAATTCGCTGTCCGTCAGGGCTTCTGCCGGAACCTGATAATCAATACCGGGTGTGCCGGAGCCATCGGAGCCACCGGGCGGCAGTCCGCCGTTGAACAGATACGGTCTGCCGCCCAAGGTGTCCTGAAAGATCTCGTAGCGTTTCCATTGGTCGTTGTCCAGTTCCTCCCGGATGACCACCTCCAAGCCACGGTTCACCAACTTGGTGTGGAAAATCTTGTACTCATACGGCACTTGGGTAGGAACAGGGATACCTGCCGGACTGATGACCCAGACCGTCTTATACCGAATCTGCACCTCCACCCATGTGGTCAGCTTGTACTGCTTTTTGAAGGTCTCCTTCAGCTTGCCCTGCACTTCCGACCGGGTGTAATCATCATACAGAGTGGTCAGGAATGAAGTGAGCTGCCACGGGTCGTGTTCAATGGGGTCAAGGTGGTACTGGTACTCGTTGTAGCCGGGGTGGTCGGTGGGGGTGCGCTTGATCTTTTTATCCAGCTCCTTTTCTAGCTTTTTATAGTCCTGTTCTGCACCACGAATATCCCGATCCTCGGCAGAATACATGGTCTGCCCGGACACCTGTGTGCCGCCGGAAAAGAGGATGCCGCAGGAGGAAAAGCCGGACATCACCATGAGGATGAGCAAAAGAAAAACGCCCACGATCACCAGAACGTGTGCGTTGCCCTTGGCGGCATTCATCAGCCCTTTTACGGCGGTGCTGACGGCAGTTTTGCCCTTTTCTACCGCCTGTTCCACGCCGGACCGGGCGGCAGATGCACCGTTGGATGCCGCCTTGCCGCCTGCGGTCTGCGCCGCTGTACCCGAACGTGCGGCGGCATAGTAGCTCTGCCGGATGTCTTGCTTTTGCCGCCACCGGGAAAGCCAGTTGGAGCCGCCCTCCCCGGTGCCGGATGCGCCTGCATCTTGTGCCCCGGCTGACTCCTGTGCAGAAGATTTTGTGTTGTGGGCTTTTTTCTTGCCCTGCATCTTGGCTTTCTTTTTCAGCTTTCTGGCGTAACGACTTTTGGAAATATCCCGGACATTGCCAGCCGCCTTTTCGCCCTCGCTCAGAGCCTGCGTGCCCACATTGTCATCCTCGTACTGGTCAACCTCCTTGTGCACCGCAGACCGAGCGGCATGGGCGGCGTACATCTCCCGCTTCTGCGCCTTGCTCAACCGGCTCAGCTCGTCCGGGGTCAGTTCCACCTTGCCAAACCGCAGGTGCTGGGCTTTTTCGGCGGTCTTTTCCGCATCGGTTTTCAGCTTCTTCTTTCTGGGCACCGACTGCTCCACCTTGGCTTTCTTCGGGGGAGAACGGGTCTTTTTTGCAGATGTTTCCTCTTTGATGTTCAGCTTCGGATTGTTCATTTCTGCCCCTCCGAAACCTCGCCTAACTTGGTGGTCATAATCCGGTAGAGTTCCAGATCGGTGGGGAAACGATCAACAAAGGGCAAGATGACATTGCCGAAGAACAGCAACCCTTCTCCCTCACCGGAGTGGGTCACATAGGAAAGCTGATGGGGCGAAATGTTGAGCTGCTTTGCGAGAATCTGCCGATCTCCTGCCGCCTGATTCAGCATGATGATCATGTCGGAATTTTCAAAAATATTCTCGACCTCACGAGAGGAAAGCAGGTCCTTCACGTTCTGCGTTAATCCGGTCGGGATGCCGCCCCACTTGCGGAAACGCTTCCAGATCTCCACGGAATAAGCGGCGGTCTGCTCCTCTTTCAGCAAAAGGTGCATCTCGTCCATATAATACCGGGTGGACTTTCCGCTGCTGCGGTTTGCCGTGACACGCCCCCACACCTGATCCTGCACAATGAGCATCCCCAGCTTTTTCATCTGCTTGCCCAGTTCTTTGATGTCATAGCAGACGATGCGGTTGTTGACGTTTACATTGGTGCGGTGGTTGAACAGGTTCAGGGAGCCTTTCACATAGATTTCCAGTGCGGTGGCAACGTGGTGGGCTTCTTTTTCGTCCTGCTGAAGCAGGGCGTTGTACAAATCCTCAAGGATGGGCATATTCTCCGGGCAGGGGGCTGCAAAATATTTGCGGTAAATCAGATGCACACAGCGGTCGATGACGGTTTTCTCCACCGGCAGCAGTCCTTCCTTGCCGCCCACCACCAGCTCGCACAGGGAAAGAATAAAGTCGGCTTTCAGGGAAAGCGGATTATCTTCCTCCGAATAGTTGGCGTTAATGTCCATGGGGTTGATGAACTGGGTGCTGTTGGGGCTGATTTTGATGACCTGACCCTTCAAACGATTCACCAGCGGCGAGTAATCGGCTGGGTCAGCGGTGTTACCACCGCCTTCCCGCCTAAGAACCGTACGTGACAGTTTCCCGTCATACGGCTCAAGCATTTCATCACTTCTTCAAGCGGTTCTCAGCATAAATACGCTGACAGGTGCAATGAACGTAGCGCATATTGCGAACATCTTCCATGCCAGCCTTTGCCTTTGGTGCAAGGTAGAAGATTTCTCTTTCTTCCGTTACATCCATCGGCATTCCGCAGTGGTAGCACAGTCCGTTCTGGTTTTTCCAAATCATCTTGAATTTTCCAGTCAGCCGGTGCATTCCTTTATCGAATTTCCTTTTTTGGAAATACGCCTCATCGAGGAACGGATTTGCAGTAGCTTTTATCTTGGTATGTCGCACAATGGCTGTGCTGTCCACCCGTATCAGCTCCTTGTTTTCCGTAGAGAACACCCAGTTCCGATTACCGACACGATGCCAGTATCTCGTGGAAATCCACCACTTGTTCTTCTTTGGGTGCCGTCTTTTAGCCCATCGCCACAGCAGTTCGTACAGGACATAGTCCAGATGCGCGAACGCATCACTTGCGCATACGGACTGGTGGTAATTAGTCCAACCTCGAATTTGTTCATTCAACTTCATAATCAGAACATCTTGCTGCCACGCTTTTCCTCTGCGGAGAATCGTGTCAGAGATATTGGAAACGATAGCCTTGACCGCCTTTTTGGAAGGCTTGATAATCAGCTTTTCGTTATACTTTCTGAAGTTCCAGCCGAGGAAGTCGAAACCATCGTCAATGTTGGTGACAACGGTCTTTTCATCAGAAAGTTCCAATCCGCGTTCAGCGAGAAACTCTCGAATCAGCTCCTTTGCTTCAAGAGCCAGTTCAGGTGTTGCCGCTGTGACCACAAAATCGTCTGCATAGCGGACGAAGTTTACTTTGTGGGCATTCTTAAATCTTGAATCGACCTTACCGAGCGCGTTCGTGTGAAAGCGTTCGACCAGCTTCTTCTCGATACCATCCAGCGTCATGTTCGCCAGAATGGGGGAGATAATACCACCTTGCGGAGTTCCTTCCTCGGTAGGAAAGAGTTCGCGCTGATAGATAAATCCCGCCTTTAAGAACTGCTTCAAAATGTTCTTGTCCATGGGGATGTTCGCCAGAAGCCAATCATGGCTGATATGGTCGAAGCAACCTTTGATGTCACCCTCCAAAACCCACTTCGGAGAAATGTGCTTGCGCGACAGTGCATTGAACAGATATTCGCAGGCATCCTGTGCGCATCTTCCTTTTCGGAAACCAAAGGATTTCCCATCTGCTGCTGTTTCCGCCACCGGCTCCAGTGCCAAAGCATAGAGAGCCTGCATTGCACGGTCATACATTGTAGGAATGCCCAATGGACGCTTTTTCTTCTTGTCCTTCTTTTCGATATACACTCTGCGGAGAGGACGCGCACGATACCCTTTATCTGTCAGCGATAGAACCGCTTTCATTTTCTTCGCCGGGGTGTTCCAGAGAACACCATCCACACCGGGAGTCTTGCGCCCATCGTTGGTAACGACACGCTTGACAGCCAGTGCTTTGGCGTAAAAGGAATGTGTCAGAAGATACTGAAGTCGTTTTACTGCGTTGTAGTCTTTTTGCTGAGTTGCCTTGACAATCCTGATTTGTAGCCTGTTGACTTCCTGCTCTGCCTTATGCCAGTCAATATTTTTCCATTGGGCACTCAACATAGCTTCGTCCGACAGCTTCTCAGAAGTTTTACCTTCCGTCGTTGAATACTTATCGTTCACAGGAATACCTCCAATCTTGCCATGAAATACCCGGAATAAGTCAGCACCCTTTCAGGTCAGGGCAAATTTTGAACCCCTATGCTCACCGTTACAGTGAACCTTTCGCTTTTTATTCCATCTCATACCCTCTGCGCCATTTCTTCCTCTTGCGAGGTCGATACCTTTGTTCAAGGAACGCATAGGGTTTTCCACGTTCCACGTAATGCATAATTCTCGAATGCCTTAGCCGCCATCTTTGAACCGGGAGGATTTGTGTCCATTTGCTTCGGGGTAGCGAAAGGCCCCTCGGCCACCTCCAACACCTTTTGGTGTAGGTGTATCAGCCTTATTTCACCTATTCCCTGTAACGATCCTTACGATGATTCACATTACGTTCGACATAGCATTCTTTACCCTAACAGTACATCCGCTTTAGGCTGGCAGATTTCCCATATTGTCCTGTGAGCTTCCCAACGCCGGCTTTTGACCAGTGCAGGTCACAGTAGGGTTACTCCAAATGGATAGAGCAGTGTTTATACACAATACATTACGCGACTTCGTGTCGCACTTCGCCTTCGGGGTCGTTGATGATAATATCATCGTCCGTCACCAGAAACGCATTGGCAATTTCACGCTTTGCTGAGAAACTTTTGCCAGAGCCGGGAGTGCCGAGGATCAGGCCGTTGGGGTTTTTCAGCTTCTTCCGGTCCACCATGATCAAGTTGTTGGACAGGGCATTCAGCCCGTAGTACAGGCTCTCTTTGCCGGACTGATACAGTTCCTGCGTGGTGAACGGGATGAAAATGGCCGTGCTGCTGGTGGTCAGCCCTCGCTGAATTTCGATCTGGCAATCTGCCAGCGGCAGGCTGCTCATCAGTCCCTGCTCCTGCTGAAAGTCAAGGCGGCACAGGTTGCAGTTGTGCTTCTGTGCAATGCTGGATGCCTGAAAAACGTTGTTTTCCAGTTCCTGCTCCGTGCGTCCAGTGTTCAGCACCAGAAAGGTAACAAGGAACATCCGCTCGTTCTGGCTCTGCAATTCTTTCAGCAGAGCCTTTGCGTCACGGCCATAGGTTGCCAAATCGGACGGAATGATGTCAATATCATACCCGGCACGGATGGCTTTTTTCTGCTCCTCGATCTTGCTGCGGTCCAGTTCGGTGATGGTGCGCTTCACCGTCTTGATGGCACGGTTCTGGTCAACGGACTGGATGTGCATGGTAACGATTTGGGACGAATCCATGTCCAGAAAATCCTTCAAAAGCTGATCGCTGATGTCGGATGCCGTGATGCTCAAAAAACTGGCGGCGCAGAAGATGCCGCCCATCTGGAAGGTACGGCTGTTTTTGAACGCGAAGGCGGTGGGCGCAATGGCATCCTTCACCGAAAGGCCGCTTTTCACAAGGTCTTTCCAGTCAAAGTGAAACTTGCTGGCACCGTCCATGTTGAACATATCGTGCATGAGTTTCAGCCGCTGGGCACCGTTCAGGGGCTTTGCCTGCACCCCCAGCCGGTGGAAGTTGTTCAGCAGATCGTTCTGGATGTGGTCGAGCCGGGGCTTGACCTGCGCCATGCTCTCGCCCTCCACACCAAAGGTGATGAATTTGGTCTTGGTCAGACCATTATTGCCCTTGGCAAGCTGCTGGCGCAGCATCTGGCTGTACTCCGCACGAACATCATCAAAACCGTCCTTCTGGAACGGGATACGGATGCTCTTTTCAAACTCGGTGCTGTCGGTTGCCATGTTCACAAAGGACAGTTCAAATTTGATGGAGCTGTCAAAGAAGTTGAGGAAGGAGCACCATTCCTCGAAAATGGCGGTCTTGTCCTCCTGCTGCGCCAACTGATAATTGATGTCCTGATACTGGATGGTGCGGGTGTAATAGTTGGGCTTCACCCGGCAGGTGCCATCCTCAAACATCCGCTGCATGGGGATGGACTGCTGGGCGGTCCGGGGCACAGCAGGCTTTGCGTTCTGCCTGCGCTTCTGCGCAGACTGCGGCTTGCTGTGCTTACCGGTCTTTTTCCAAAACGGAATCATAGGTCATGCCTCCCTTCATCAAAATCGCATAGTAGTTGTTGGTCTTGTAGGGGCGAATCTTCGGGCGGACAAACCGGGACTGCACATAGTACGACAGCAGCTTTTCCAAAGGCTGACCGTTTTTCTCGTACATTCCAAGAAAGAACGCCGGCAGCATCACCGCCATCATGCCGAGGGTGGCGGCAGTGTTGCCGCCAGAATCCCGGAGAACAAAAAACAGCGGCACTCCAATGAGAGCCGCTGTGCCGAAACAAAGCAGTTGCCGTTTCGTCAGATTGAATGCGACCTTCGACTTCACTTTCGTCAGGTCACGGGGAACGGAAATATACGCAGCCAATAAAGCACCTCCTTTTTAATGTGCGCCCAGCACACTTTTCGTGACCGAGCTGGTCTTGAACAGGCTGAAACAGAGCAGAACGGTGTAGCCCACAATGCTCCAAATGGAGTTGATGGCATCCCCGGAAATCGCCACGCTCTGGATCAGCACGGCGTAAATCGCCACGCAGATGAGGATGAGAAAGCCCTGAAAGCCCAGCGCAAACAGGCATTTCAGATAGTTCTGCCCCATGTGGCTCTGCTCGTGGTTGCCCCATGTTGCCATGGGGATGGGCGCAAGGCTTACCATACAATAAATTTCGATCATCCGGCCATAGACCACCACAAAAATTACAATGCTTAAAATTCGCATCGTGATGCCGATGAAGAATGATTGCAGGAAAAGTCCGAACAGTGGGCCAACATCCATCTGCATCAGACTGGCTTCTAGCATTGCCAATCCGATGTCGTTGACACGAGTGTTGCCTGCAATGATGCCGCTGGAATCGGACACAACTTTCTGCGTCAAATCGAAAACGGCCATGACAATATCAAACGTGTTGCTGATAAACCAGACCGAAACAGCCGTTTTGAATATCCATTTCATTATTAACGCCGGCTCAAACTGTGCCATGTTATTGTGCTGGGTTATCATTTCAATAAGCTCATAACAGGCAATAAAAGTGAGGATAATGCCTGCTATCGGCAGCACGACATTTCGGGACAACGATTCGATCATTGCAAAAACGCGCGGTTCAAACGCTGACGGCCTTGTGCCGACCTGCCGTGCAATATCGCCGACCTGTTCATTTACCGAATCGAACAGGCCGGACAAGTTTGACATGATGCCAGCTGTAAGGATACCTTTTATCCAGTCGGCAATCGCTTTGAGAACTGTTTCCATTCAACAGTCACCGCCTTAGCTGAAATGGTTGATGATGTTTTTCAGAACATTCAGAAGAAAAATAATGTGGGTCAAAAACTGCATAAGCGCACCGCCTTTCCTTGATGGGTGGACATTCGTTTGCAATTTGCTACCTATTATAATAAAAGCTGCTATCCACAGCGGAGATGATAGCGATTGCATATGTACAGGCAGGATAAACCTGCCTACTGTTCTTAACCGAACAGACCGCTCAGAAGAGGAATGAGGGTGATACCGACCAGCGCAACGCCGCCGCCAGCCATGAGCTGCTTCATGCCCTGCGACTTACTGCCCGGATTGTCATTGCCATAACCTTCCAGCAGGTTGATAGCACCCCAAACACCAAGGCCAGCACCGAGCGCAACAACGAGGGTCTGGAGGACTTCGATAGCACTGTTAAAAAATTCCATAGTCGTTTCTCCTTTATCATTAAAAAATTGTAGACCGTCCGTACACACCTGAAATCGTAAATTATCAGCCGTAAACTGCGGCAAAAGTGAATTTTCTGGTGTACCTCTCTGGCCGGAAAAATTAAAACCGCCAGTCCATCAGACAGGCGGGAGTGAATCTGCATCCACCACAATGAACTCATCACCGGGTTGGATTTTTTCTTTTTTGTTTAGATACTTTTCAATATCGAACCGATTCTTTTCGTCAAAATCAGAAGTGAGCTTGTAATTCGGATGCTGGGTCAAATCATACTTGTCCGAAAGAAATGGGCGAACGCCGCGCAGCTGCAAGATACATTTGCCGCCATCTAACACTGCAAGCTCATCTCGACTTAATAATTCATGGCCCGATTTGGAATAATTTGTGCCGTAACTGGGGCTGTTACCGCGCGTGTCCGAAGTGCTGAACGCATCAATCGTCTCTTTCCCCAGCATTTCGGAAAGCTCTTTTAATGTGCCGGGTTCAGAGCCGCCCAGAAAGATTTGCGAATCCATGTTGCCCACAATGGTATCCGCATGGTCTTTGTAGATAGCTTTCAACTGGCTTTTGGCTTGCAGTACCAAGCAGGCCGAAATCTCACGGCTACGGATAGTTGCCACCAGCTTTTCCAGATTGGGAATCTGCCCGATATTAGCAGCTTCGTCAATCAGACAACGCACATGGATGGGCAGCTTGCCACCGTACACATCATCTGCCTTATCGCAGAGCAGATTGAAAAGCTGGGTGTAGACCATCGAAATCAGAAAGTTGAAGGTACTGTCTGTGTCCGACATAATGAGGAACAGTGCAGTCTTTCGGTCACCTAGCGTGTCCAGTTCCAATTCATCATACATGGTGAGGTCGCGCAGTTCTTGAATATCAAAGGGAGCCATTCTAGCACCGCAGGAAATCAAGATGCTCTTGGCCGTCTTTCCAGCAGCCAGCTTGTAAAGTTTATACTGTCGCCCTGCAAAGCTGTTCGGTTTCGTTTTTGCCAAATCTTCAAACAGGAGGTCAACGGGATTCTGATAGTCCTCGTCGTCTTCGCTGACCTGCATAGTATTCAGCATTTCCAGCAGGGTGGCAAAATTCTGCTCCTCCACCGGGGCTTCATAATGCAGATAAGCGATAAGTGCCGTGAGCAAAAGGCGTTCTGACTTTTCCCAGAACGGATCGCCACCCTGACCTTCACCTTTGGTGTTCGTCATAAGGGTCGTTACCAACTTCAAAATATCCTTTTCGCTGTGGACATACGCAAAAGGATTGTAGTGCATTGATTTTTTGAAATTGATCGTGTTGAAGATTTTCACCTTGTAGCCGTTCTTCAACATTGCCTGTCCACATTCAAGAACTATCGTTCCTTTGGGCTGCCTTTTGTCAAGATAAAAAATCAAGATGCTGCTGTAAATTCAAAAGTTACCAGCTTTCGCTTCTTTTTGAATGATTTTTCGCATTTGAGTATCCAATGTGCTCTTCGCGTTCGGATTGAAAAAGATGTTGACGTTGTAAGTTGTGTTTTTGACTCGCATGGTCAACATTCCATCCGCAGGGCGATGTTCGGTCAAAGTGACAGTTTTGCTCATTTGTGCTTCTCCTTTTACAATGTGTGTTCCGTTGTCTTTTGATAGGGCTGTGATTTTTTCTCTTCAAGAGCCACCTTGCTATCATTCAGCTTTTTCAGTACCGATTCTTTTTCCGGGGTCTTGCCGCCCGGTGCGGAAAGCTGTTGCTTATTCAGCACAAGGTCGATATACTTGCGGATATTTTTCAGAGCAGAGATGTCCGGCTGCAAGGTTTCCAGTTGGCTGCGCAGCTCTGCGCTGCCGGATTGCAGCGCAGAAAATTCGGCATCCAATGCCGAAAAATCTACCGCTGTGCTGCCGTTCAGTTTCATCAGGGTACGGACAGCTTTGTTGAATGCGTCCAGCTCGTCCTTGTGCTGGGCAGCATAAGCGTCCTTTGTCAGCTTGAAGTTCTTCTTTATAAAGATGTCGTGGATGGGCTTCAGCTTGGCATGGATGGCAGCAGCATCCTTGATCTGGGCGATTGCTCGCATCTGGCTCTCGTTCTGCTTCAACTGTCTGCGGAGAGGGGCGACGGTCTGGCTCAGGTCTTTGATTGCGGCGTTCAAATCCTCGATGGTGTTCAGAGAATGGGCCTTCAGGTAGTCCACCGCCTGCCGAATCTCCTCAAAATCCCGGACGGTGCATTTCAGTTTTGCCTTGCCAGACCAACCGCTGCGCTGCTCGTTGCGAAGGTTGAAGTAATCCACCAGCAGGTCGGACGGCGTGGGTTCTTTCGCCTTTTCCAGAGCGTCCAGAAGAAGCTGCTTCTTTTCGGTCAGGTCTGCGATCCAGCGTTGCAGTCCCCGGATGGTGCTGCGGATGGACTGCATCAAGCTGTTGGCGGCACGAATGTCCCGGTTCAGGTTGCCGAGAAAGGTTTCTATCCCACGTTTTTCCATCTGGTGAGCAGCGGGGCCGAGATGCACGGTCGGAATCTGCTGCACGCCCTGACGCTCGAATGAGCGGAGATCAACACGTTCCGGTCTGCCAGCGGCTTCCAGATAGCGGTTGGTGATGGTTTCCCAGCCATGCCGCCAGACCTCGGCGTACTTCTGGTCGTTCCAGTCCACGGTGTTTTCCTTGTGACACTTCCAATTCCCGGATGGAAGCTGGATGCGCTTACCGTTTTCGTCAAGGTCGTACACCTTTCGGGCTTTCGGGAGCCACCTGCCGTGTTCGTCCATTGCCCGGAGTGTCAGCAGAATGTGGGCGTGTGGGTTTCCATCGCCCTTGTCGTGGATGGCAAAATCGGCTATCATGCCTTTGGAAACGAACTGCTCATTGCAAAATTCTTTGAGCATGGGAAGATACTGCTCTTTCGGAACTTCCACTGGGAGCGCCAGCACGATGCGGCGGGCAAGCTGCGAGTTCCATTGATTCTCCACGGCTTCCACGGCGTTCCAGAGGGTTGCACGGTCTGCAAATCCGGGCGGCGCATGGGATGGCAGCATGATCTCAGCATGGACTAGCTCTTTCTTCTTGTTGTAGAATTTTGTTTTCTGGTCGTACTCGCTGAACAGCAGTTCGCCGCTCTGGTAGGCTGCACCGGCAACAACGGACTGCCCTTGGCTGCGTTTTACGATGGAGATTTTGAAATGCGGACACGGAATAGGAATCACCTCCTTGTGAGCATTTGAAACGTTCCCTTGTAAAAAATGTGGATTTATGATACTATTATCTTGGATAAGTAAACAGAAAGCTGGTGAGCCGATGTCAGAAAGAAAATCAGAACAGGAACTGGATTTTGAACGGAAGCACGAAGAAGATTTGCAGCGGATTCGAGAGTTTCGTTTGATTGATGATGATTTTATGGCTGCGGTGTTTGAAGACCACGACTGCGCAGAGTTCTTGCTCCGAATCATCCTGAAGCGGGACGATTTGGTTGTGCGAGAGGTTCATGGACAATACAGCATTAAAAATTTGCAGGGACGTTCGGTTCGGCTGGACATTCTGGCGGTAGACCGAAACAACCGTGCATATAATATTGAAGTCCAGCGCAGTGACCGGGGCGCCAGTGAAAAACGTGCTCGCTACAATAGCAGCTTGCTTGATGCAAATCTGACAGATTCCGGTGAGGAATACGATGCGTTGAATGAAACTTATGTCATCTTTATCACAGAAAACGATATTTTGAGGGCTGGGCTTCCGATTTATCATATTGACCGAACTGTTCAGGAAACCGGAATGATCTTTAATGATCAGGCTCATATCATCTATGTCAACTCGCAGATCAAGGATGAAACGGCGCTTGGTAAATTGATGCATGACTTTTTCTGTACCGATTCCAGCAAAATGTACTATCCCATTTTGGCCAATCGAGTATGGTACTTCAAAGAAAACGAGAAGGGAGTGGCAACTATGTGCAGAGCTATGGAAAAAATGCGGGACGAAACCGCTGCTGAGCAGAACATCAAAACTCTTTTGGTGTCTGTAAAGAACCTGATGAAAAACATGAATCTCAGCCCAGAACAGGCTATGGATGCCATGGGGATTTCTGAGGATGACCGTAAGATGTTACTGCAACGAATTTGATGCTCTTTTGATTGAACTTTATCCCTAAAAATTCAAAAGCCGACTGGGATTTTCCCAGTCGGCTTTTGTACTTTATATCGTGTTCTTCTGCAAAAAGATAGCTGCAAGGCAGCGCAAGGAAAATGCAGTTTTCCTTGGGATGGAATCGGGCTGGCGCACAAAC
>OOCH01001782.1_pt1 | contig 15395 bp, 14 predicted proteins | sample 1671641 | NCBI WGS metagenome assembly OOCH01 (sample SAMN06348177, study PRJEB24527) | human gut metagenome | biome: human gut; feature: ankylosing spondylitis patient; material: feces | host: Homo sapiens | place: China | collected 2015-10
ATTATATATTTTCTTTTTTTAGAATCCTGCTTGTGCATTCTTGCGATACTATCATCTAAAAACAAACATAGTTCTCCATATACAACTTCTTCTGTCTTGTCCGAATATCCTTTACTTCTCAAATATTCTAAGATCTCCGTATTTATTTCATTTCTAACATCACATACACCAACTATTTTTGATGCCCTTTTATATAGTTCAACACTTACATTGTATGTATTAGATGCATCATCCCAATCCTTTATCTCCCTTGCAACTGTAAGATAACATTTTGCTGCTGGATTATTTGATTCAGCCCTATGTTTCAACAATTTGTCCATCGCTTCACTATAACTATTCCATTTATCTTTAGACAAATATGCCTTAACCTGATGAAATGATCTATATTCCGAATTGCAAATAATACAAAAATCTTCCGTTTTTTCTAATTCAACAGAATAGGTGCCTATATCTTTATTTTTATCTTTTGCTATTTGATTTATTAACTCTAAGACATATAATAGCATCATTTTTCCTTGATAATTAAACCCACTCCATGTTGGTATTGCATCATTCCCTCTACCCACGACCATGACTCCTTATAATTTTTATGCTTTCATTATACGACAAATAAATAATAAGTCGAGTCAATCATACAAAAATCGGCAAATAGTTTTGGTATAGATGCTACACCTTTGTGTATTCTAGCACCAAACTCTCAAAAACTGGCATTCAAAAAGGGCCAGTCCCTAACGACTGACCCTCAATTAGTTCGGCAAACCCTCAAGACCATTGATTATACCCAAAAGCTCCCGAAGGAGCTTTCCACACTTTAAATATAAATCAATTCATTTAACACAATCTCTTCTGCCATATTACGAATACCATTACCGCTCTGACCCATTCCATCTGGTCACGAGCTTTCATTTCTTCCGTAATGCCCTGCCTCTCCATCATCTGACGCACCAGAATATTCATTCTCTCCTGTGCTTCATCGTCCACAGCATTCAGATGTTCTGTCAGTCTGTCTTCCAACATATACAGTGAATACATTGCCGGACGATGCTCTTTAAGATATGTTTTTCGCATCATGCCATATTTCCCATAATGCGGTTCTTCATCTGTACTGACAAGATTCGGATAGTAAATTCCGTCTGCGCCAAGTGTGTAGGTTCCACCCATTTTTTCAAATGTGCTTTTCATGTGTTATTCCTCCTTGAAATCAGCGATGTCCTTAGATCATCGCAAAATATTTCAGGGCAGCCTTGATAGCTTCTTCCTTCTCTTTCGGGCATTGTGGAACTCTTGCATTTTCTGATTTTGGAAGATTATAGTTTTCTCCCACTTCAATTCCACATTTGCGTTTTACCTGAGAAATATATAAACTTGAAACCTTCAATCCAAATTCTTTCAGCACATAATCTTTGATTTCCTGATAGGTTGCTTTCAACTCGGCACTGGTGACATCCAGCTCGTCCAGGTCTAAGTCGATCTCTATCGTGTCATCTGGTTTTTGTTGGGACAAAAGAACAACCGTCTCACAATGTTCCGTCCACGGAAATAAATCCACAAGCGCAATCTTCTCCACCTGATACATCCGCTTGCTCTTCAGGTATTTCAGATCCCGCGCCAGACTTTCCGGTCCGCAGGAAATGTACACGATTTGTTTCGGTGCCAGCTTACAGACGGAATCAAAGAACTCCGGTGTACTGCCACTTCGCGGCGGATCTAGGAATACAACATCCACATCCGTTCCGGCTTCTGCCATGCCAACCATGAATTTACCTGCATCACCATCATAGATCCGGACATTCTTACAATCGTTTCGTTTCACGTTCGTGATGGCATCCTTCGCGGCTGCCTTGTTCAGTTCGACGCCGATCACCTGCTTTGCATGGTCACTTGTCACAATTCCGATCGTGCCGGTTCCGCAGTAAGCATCCACAACCACCTCTTCGCCGGTGAGGTTTGCATATTCCATCGCCTTGTTATACAGGATTTCAGTCTGCACCGGATTCACCTGATAGAAGCTTGTCGGCGAGATCTTGAAGGTCTTTCCACACAGCTTATCCTCGATAAATCCTCTGCCGTACAACACCTGATTTCGCTCGCCAAGCACCATACTTGTATCCTTGTCGTTAATATTCTGCACGATCGTCGTGATCTGCGGATGTGCCTTGACAAGTGCCTTCGCGAAATTCTTCTTCGATGGGAAGATCGGCGACGCAGTCACAAGCACAACCATAACTTCTCCGGTCGCATGTCCGGTTCTAACCATCACATGGCGCAGCAATCCATACCCACTATCTTCATTGTAGACGGTAATCTTAAATGAACGCAGCAACCCGCGGATCGTCTCCACAATCTCCTGTGCCAGACGATTCTCGATCTTGCAATCGTCCACTGACAATACCCGGTGCGTTCCCTCTTCATACACGCCCGCCAGAATCTCGCCATTCCGCTTATGCTGGAATGCCGCATTGACCTTGTTCCTGTAATGATATGGTTCTTTCATGCCGATAATTTCATCCACGGAACCATATGGAGCAAGCAGCTTCTTCACCTGATCGGTCTTGATTTTTAACTGCTCTGCATAGGACTTGTCAATATACTGGCACCCACCGCATTTCTTCGAGATCGGGCAGACGGATTTATTTCCTGTATGTCCGTTCTCACTTACATGTACATGCTTCTTAGATTGTTCACCACTCTGCTTGTATCTTCCCTGCTTTGTCATCACTTACTCCTGCTTCATCTGTCGTTCAGCTTCATTGACACAATTCACTGCATTTAAACATCTCGGATATCCAATGTATGGCAGGCTCTGCGAGATCACACGCATCAGCAATTCCTTGTCATTCCCGATTTTCATGTTGCCCTTTGCATGTGCAACCACCTGCATATCGCAGCCTCCCTGTGAGAATAAGAAACAGAACGTTACCAGTTCCCGTTTTGCAAGCGGCAGACGGCTTCCCGGATAATCATTCCCGAAATAATTCTCCTTCAGCCATTTGTTGATATGGCTGTCCTTCCAGACTTCCTTCATATGCTCCTCGAAGATTCCCGCCTGCTCCGCAAGCTTCTCCTCCTCGGCAGCTTCCGCACCTGCACTGGCAGTCTCCGGCTCATCCGAAGCAGCCTTCTCCAACCGCTCCTGTTTCGTCATGCCAAGGCGTCCCTGCTTGGTTCTTGTCGAATCCAAAAGCGGAAGCTCGATTCCTTTTGCTTCCATAACAACATTCGTCGCAACCAGAAACGGCCAGACTCTTCCCATACCAAGATAGTCTACAGACTGATACACGATCTCCTTAATTACCATCGGTGACAAGCCACTATCCAGTGCCTTCGCCACAATCACCTTATATGCATCCACACCCTGACACCCAATCAGGGATGCGAGAATCGACATATACCGGGTCTCGTCATCCAGCTTCATTCCGTTCTCATTTACAATCTCCTTGAACGCAAACCGTTCAAAGCGCTCCATAAATTCTGCATCTGTCTCATATAAATTCATAGTAACAACTCCTTCCCAAAAACCTATCTCTCATTATTCCATGTTGCCTGTTGGCTCCATAAAGTTCTCGTATTATGCCTGTATGTACAGACACCTCCAGCTATAATGATTATATCACATTTCACACGCAAAAAAAGTATTGCTTTATCAAACGAAAAAGCAATACTCTGTTCTTTTTATTCAGCATCTGCGATACCTTGCGATCGTCCGCAGCATCTTCTCCGTATTTAACGGCTTCGTAAGCTGCTCATTCATTCCCGCAGCTCTGGTTCGATGCACGTCTTCTGCAAATACATTCACACTAAGTGCCACAATCCCTATCGTGCGCGCATCTGCACGTTTCTGCCCACGGATAATCCGCGTAGCTTCCAATCCATCGATATTCGGCATCATGACATCCATCAATATCACATCATAGGTATTCTCCGGTGCATTAAGATATGCCTCCACTGCCTGATATCCGTCTGACACTGCGTGCACCTTCGCCCCTGCATCTTCCAGAATGAACTTCACAACATCCCGGTTTATGTCATTATCTTCCGCAAGTAGAATCCGCATATTTGTTACATCCGGCTGCACTGTTTCTCTCTGCATATTTCCTTCAAACTCATCACGTGCGACCTTCTCAAAAGGAATCGTGACAGTAAATATGCTTCCGACATTTTTTCTGCTTTCCACACGGATGTTCCCATCCATAAGGTCAAGAATACTCTTCGTTATCGTCATGCCAAGTCCGGTTCCCTGATAACTGCTGCGCACATCCATCGTTTCCCGGACAAACGGTTCAAAGATATGGTCGATAAACTCAGCCTCCATCCCAACTCCATTGTCTTCAATTGTAAATTCATACACAACACGGGCCACATTTTCCATCGCAATGCGGACTTTGAACTTTACCATGCCTTCATAATGATTATACTGAATCGCATTTGTAAGTACTTTTTCCAACATTTGGCGCACATGCATCGGACTTCCATACACGCGGGAATATCTGATATTTTCTGCGATATCCGCAACGACCGTTATTTTCTTTCCTTCCCCACGTGCCTTTGCAAATGCGATCATCTCTGCAATGACATCTGCCATATAAAATTCTTCCTGCACCAGTACAGCTGAGCCGTCCTGCAGCTTACACATCTCCAGTGCATCTCCAAGCAGCTTCATCAGATAATTCGTTTCCGTCGTTGCCTTCACATGGTTTGCTCTCATGAGCTCTACATCTTCATAACTCCGCTCGCTTATATCCATCATCCCTATGATATCATTTAACGGCATACGGATATCATGCGACATACGGGATAAAAACTCCGATTTCGCAACATGCGCTTTGTGTGCCTCCTCAAACGCCTGTGCCAAAAGTTTCATCTGCCCGCGCTCTTTCTGCATAGTTCTATGATATTCACGAATATAACTGATATGCGTTCCCGCGTCCTGTAACAACTTTGCTGCCAGCTGTCCGAACTCCGTTCCGGGATTATCGAGTCCCATAAACCCATTCAAATGATTCTGCGACATGACCGGCACTACAATCGCTGTATGAACACCTCTCATCTGCAGCAATTCATACTCAAATGGCATTTCATTTTGCACATCATCTATGTTTGCAATCCATACACGGTCTCCCTGTTCAAATCGTTTTTGCCAACACGGTATCATCTGCACATAGATTTTCTGCATCCGTTCCTGCAGGGAATACACTCCCTCTTTGCACCACTCATATGTGTTTCGATAGATCCGGCAGTCCGGAGATGCCCAATCGAAAAAATACACACGATCGGACTGCGTATATTCTCCAATCTGCTCAAGTAACTGCGGAATCTGCATATCTAACTGCTGCTCTGACATCGAATGATCCAGTGTCAGAAGCTTTGCAAGCACCGTCTCCATATTCATTATTGTCTGCTTATAATCATCTCTTTTGTCCATGTACATTCTACCCTTATCAAATAAAAAGAAGCATTATACCTACCCTTATATGGCAATACAATGCTTCTGAAATAAACGTTACGTTATACGTCCGTGCAACTGGCTGCCATCTTACAGGCCCTATAGCTTTGCGTCGCAATCTTTCGATTGTTTTGCCAAATATTTACTTACATTATCGAAATAGTAACACATACTATTATTAATTGCAATTGTAGAATATTACTAGAATCTTACATCCATTTTTATGAATCTTTAAACATCCAGTAATCATCTATCTGTAATTGCGTTATATATTTCTTATATCCGGCAGGTCCACAGATCACCGATCTGCAGGCCTGCCATCCAAACTAGGAATTATTCTTTTTCTGAGGGTTTTCCTCCTCTTGTAAACTTATAATCATTCTGCTATGATGATTTTAAATCGTACCCTAAGGGACAAGTCAATGGAGAATTTGATTTTTCTACATAGAAATTCGCGGATAATTCGCGTTATCTACAGAAAAAACCTGATTGTATGGGATTGATTATTCGAATTATATTTAGACAGAAATTCGAATCATCTGAGAAAAAATACCGATTTTATGGGGAGGATTTTCTATGAAAAAACAAAGTGAGGATTTATTTAAAATCGGCGAGATCGCCAAGATTCTGGGAGTGACACGAAAGGCCATCCTTGTCTATGAAGAGATGGGGTTGCTGACACCTGCGGTAAAAGATGAAGCAAGCGGCTACCGCTATTATACTGCAGATAATATGACGCAGATTCGCGCCATCCGCTCGTTGCAGACACTGGGACTTTCGCTGGCGGAAATCGGAGAATATTACTATGACACAGAAAACCTTGACCGCTATCTTGACCGCCTCATGGATCTGCGGGCAACCTTGGACCGCAACATCCACCTGCTTCAACTGCGCGCGGCAAAGCCGGGAGACTTAAGTGTACATCGTGTCCGCCTGCCTGGGCAGGTGTGTTTCTGCCACAGATACCAGTGTACAGATGCGAAGGACGCTGCCATCAAACTGCGTGATACCTATATTGCCGCTGCCAGAACAGGAAAAATGTCCCTGAAAAGCCGCATGTTTACTGTACGTATAGGTTCCTCCTGCAAGGAACTTGATCTGCTATGCTGCATCCCTGTCTCGGAAGATTTTGTGGGTGAAGAGAGAATGGAGTTTGCAGAAATGTCTGCCTTGTGCATCTACTATCGTGGCGCTTACGAAGGAATCAATACCGCGATTGACGCCCTGCAGGCATATGTACAGGAAAATAAAATTCAGGCAACCGGCGGATTCCGCTGTATCTATCTCGAAGGGCCTCCAAACCGCGGAGACCATACAGAAGACTACATCACACAAGTTGCCCTGCCCTTCTCAGAGAATAGTGGGGGATGTTTGTAAATAATTCCATTTCTCCCCCACTATCCATCTCTTGCTCTTTATTTATCGGTTACATCCACCTGGCAGGCGCGCATCGTCACAAGTGCTGCCGCATGTGCTTCCGGTGTCACGCCCGCACAACAGCCTGCATCCACACGTACCGTTGCCTCTGGATACAGGGCTTTCAGTATAAGAGCATTTGACACAACACAGATGTCCGTACAGACTCCAATCATTTCTATATCCAGATCCGAGCCATCTGCAGTCTCACTCGCAAGAACATCCTTCCAGCCTAAGAACCCGAACGTGGGCTTGTCCACCGTCTTATATTCCGAAGCAATTCCATCAGTGAGTTCTGCGCAGATCTGCCATCCATCCGTCCCCTTTATACAATGTGGAACGGGAAGATGTTTTCCCTCATTCGTCTGCATATAATCTTCTCCATGCGTATCCCGCGTAAAAATAATCTCCTTACCCGCGCGATCATACTCCCGAATTTTTGCCTTTATATCCGGCAAAATCGCCTGTGCATCTTTCGACGCGAGTGCACCTGTTACAAAGTCTTTCTGCATATCTACTACAATTAAAATGTTTCGCATCTGTGGACCTCCTTTTTCTCTGCTATCACTCCAAATAATATCTTACTATATTTACAGATATTAACCAACTATCTTTTTCTATTCCTCTTTTTTTCATCACGCTTCGATACAACTCGTTGCTTGTCACATTCTTTTTCCAATAATAGAAAATCCGGACAAATATGTCTCTTTGCAAATCGCTCTTCACTGCAAATAATTCTATGTAGTTCTTGTGCCAAACGAAGAATTTCATTCCCGTGCAGACGACACCACTTTAATTCCTGTCTACATTTACGTTTATATGAAAGCTGAATTTGAGTATCTGTTGACAGTTCCTCCAGTTCAAATGGTGTAAGATATTCATCCCTCACAGGTATCATATTATTTATATTCAGAATTCCTATCACATTCCCATCATCATCTCTGATTTTTCTACAAGTTATATTCTCCGACATGCTTTTATATTTTTCTTTTTCCTCAACAGAGCTTAACGGAATGCAATATTTCCTTTCATTCACCAATACCAAAATCCCTAAAAATGGTCTGCCTTGTTTGTGCGTCTGAGTCGATACTGATAAAATCGTATTTGTTCTACCTGTAGCCTTTTGCTCCACATTTTTTAGATTCCGAATATATTTCATATTCACTTTATATAATTTCCATTCATTATCCATAAAAAATAAAGGCTATGCATAAACATAGCCTTTTCAGTACCCGTCGTAACGGAGATACTCTGTTTCATAAGTCCACTGATCGGCAGGACCCTCCATCTGACTATGATTATAACAAGTTAATCTTGTTTGTCAACCGCCATTCCTTTCTCTTTTAATTTCTCGTAATATGCTTTATATCGGTACGCAGTTCTTCTGCTGATCTCACCTTGCTCTACAATCTCCATAATTGTCTTTCCCTTTTCATACTGTACTACAAACGCATTATAAGACTGCATCCATGCACTATCGTGTTTCTTCCGACCCGCGTATGCGCGATTTTTATATTTTTCTAATTCTGCTTCTAATTGTTTGTTTTTTTGCTCTAACTCATTGATTTTTTTTAATGCCTCTTCTAATGTTTGAATCATACCTTGCCTCGTGTGCCATTTATATTTTGACACTATTATGTCATAATTGCCGAAGAGTGTCAATATATTTTTGGCACAGAAATTTTTGGCACGAAAAAAAAAGAGAACAAAAATCCTTTGTCCTCTTCTTTCAATCAATATATTTTCCTACACCTCACGGTGATCGATCACACGCTTCGCCTTCTTCTCTGTTCGCGGCAATGTGCCAACCGGCACAACATTGATCTTCGGTGTGACACTCATCTTCGACTTGAACAGATTTTTAATCGTCTGACCTGTCTGCTCGAAGTCCACACGGCCTTCCGCCTCGACCGTCACCATGATGATGTCTCGGTTGTGTGCCTCATCGTGCGCGATGTTAATGTTGTACTCACTCGATACACCATCAACCATACCGAGGATTTCTTCTACCTGACTTGGGAACATATTGACACCATGTACCTTGAACATATCATCACTACGTCCCTTAATTATATCAAGACGCGGATATTTGTTGCCACATGCACATTCACCCGGAATAATTCTGGAGATATCATGTGTCCGGAATCGCAGAAGCGGTGCACCTTCCTTGACAAGTGTTGTTATAACAATCTCTCCTTCTTCTCCGTCCGGTACCGGCTGAAGTGTCTTCGGATCAACAATCTCAATATATACATAATCATCCCAGTAATGCATACCCGCATCTTCATCACAGCTGATTCCGATGCCCGGTCCGTAAATCTCCGTCAGACCATAGATATCATAAAGAGAAACTCCAAGCTCCCTTTTAATATATTCCCGCATCTTCTCACTCCAGCGCTCAGAACCAAAAATACCTTTCTTCAGATACAGCTGATCGCGGATTCCTCTTTTATTGATTTCCTCTGCCAGAAGCAATGCATACGAAGATGTCGCAGTAAGGACGGTCGATTTCAGATCCATCATCATCTGAATCTGCTTATCTGTATTACCCGGTCCCATCGGAATTGCCATTGCGCCAAGCTTCTCACAGCCTGCCTGGAATCCGATTCCCGCTGTCCACAGACCATAACCGGCTGTAATCTGAATATGGTCTTTGTTTGTGATGCCTGCAGTTTCATAGCAGCGTGCAAACATAATCGCCCAGTCATCCACATCCTTTGCTGTATAAGGAATGATGACCGGCTTACCTGTCGTTCCGGACGAAGAATGGATTCGTACCACCTCCTCATCCGGTACCGCCTGGATTCCAAGTGGATACGCATTTCGAAGATCCGCCTTGCTGGAGAACGGAAGCTGCTCAAACTCCTCCTGACTTGAAACTCCTGTGATGCCTGCTTCTTTATAAATTCTTCCATAATAACTGTCTGTCCGGATCAGACGCTTAATCTGTGCGTCTACCTGCGACAACTGTAACTCTGTTAATTTCATAGTTGGTTCCTCCTCCAAATACGATTTATAATATCGACTGATGATACGTTACTTCCTCTATCACAACGTTTTTCCGCTTCCCACTTCAACACCTGCGTAAAATGCCGCTTTGTTTGTCTCTACATATTTCGCCGGCACGCGTCTTTCAAGCTCTGCGAGCACGGTTTCCTTGCTGATTCCAAGCCGTCCGCTTCCAACTGCCACGCCTAAGATGGCAATGTTGAAATATCTTGATGAGCCAAACGGTGCACAGATTTTCTCTGCATCGATTACGATACAACTGCATTTCTTCTGCAGATATGCAATCATCTCTGTGCCGTCGTACCCGGTATCCTGCAAAGATTCTGTCACCGGTTTTACCGGTACACGATTCACGATCACGATTCCATCCTTTTTCAGATACCCTAAATTCCGCACAGCCTCCGCCGGCTCAAACGCCAGAATCATATCTGCCGCCCCCTGTGGGATCAGCGGTGCATACGCCTCCCCGATACGCACATGGCTCGTTACCGAACCACCTCGCTGTGCCATACCGATCGTCTCTGCCGAATGAACTGCCGAGCCTTCATCCATCGCCGATGCCGCAATAATTTTGGATGCCAGCACGGTTCCCTGCCCGCCGACACCACAGATCAATATATCTTTATTCATTGCTGGCACCTCCTTTTGCTGATGATTCCTGTTCCCCGCCATCAATGGCGTGAACTGGGCAGATCTGGCTGCACAGGCCGCAGCCGGTACATAAGTTTTCATCGATCGTCACATTTCCATCTACGGTAATGAGAGCCGGGCAGCCAATCTCACGGATGCATTTCTTACAGTTGATGCATTTCTCTGAGATATGACATTTGCCATCCGGTTTGGAAATCGCAATACACGGCGATTTGAAGATGATCGCTTTCACGCCCGGAAGCTTATCGCATTCCTGCACGGCAGCCACCGATGCAACAAGGTCCAACGGATCGACGGTTATAATCTTATGCACGCCGATTCCCTCTAACACCTTCGCAATATCTACCTTGTCCACGAACTGTCCCATCATATTCCGTCCGATTCCCGGATGCGGTTGATGCCCGGTCATCGCCGTTGTCGAATTATCCAGCACGCAGAGAATCATATCTGCGTTGTTGTACACCGCATTTACGACACCCGTCATACCTGATGCGAAAAATGTCGAATCGCCCACAAATCCGAAGCATGTGCCTTCCCCATCAATCCAGTGGAAGCCCTGCGCCATCGTGATTCCGGCACCCATGCAGAGACAAGTGTCAACCATATCAAGCGGCATCGCATTTCCAAGTGTATAACATCCGATATCGCCACAAAAATACGCTTTCTTTCCCTTCATCGCCTGCTTCACTGCATAGAACGAAGCGCGGTGCGGACAACCTGCGCAAAGTACCGGCGGACGCATCGGAAGCGCCGGTGCATCTGCCCCATCAAAGCCGTGTGCCATCTTCTCTGTACCGAGGAAATCACTCAGAATATCTGCAACCAGATTCGAACTGTTCTCGCCACTTGCAGGCACCTTTCCATCTAATTTTCCTGATACCTTGATAGCAAGCGCGTGCTTCCCGGCAAGCTTCAGAATTTGTTCTTCAATATACGGACTAAGCTCCTCCACACAAAGCAGTTCCTCCACGCCCTCGAGTGCCTGAAGCAGAAAATCCTCTGGCAGAGGGTATGCAGTTGCAAGCTTGATGAGCTTGATATCGGTGTGGTCTTTCAGATATTCTTTCGCATAAGCATAGCTGATTCCCGACGTGATCACTGCCTTCTTGGAATTTCCACCTTCCACACGATTCCATTTATATGTAGAAAAATCTTTTCCGATTTCAACATTCCGCTGCTCGATCATCGCATGATTCATATAAGATAACCGTGGGAAGATGACCCATTTCTTGGAATCCTTCACGAAGCCATCATATGCTTTTGGTCCATTGTAGACCGGATTCTCAATCGACGCATACGCATGACAGACACGTGTCGTAGGACGGAACAAAACCGGTGTTTTATATTTCTCCGAATATGCAAATGCATCCTGTATCATCTCGTACGCCTCTTCCGGCGAAGACGGATCAAATACCGGAATCCGTGCGAAGTCTGCGAACCGTCTTGTATCCTGCTCCGTCTGGGAAGAAATCGGACCCGGATCGTCCGCTGATACAACAACCATGCCGCCCTTTACACCCACATACGCAAGCGACATCAGCGGATCAGCTGCTACATTTAAACCCACCTGCTTCATCGTCACCATCGTCCGTGCGCCGCCATATGCCGCACTCGCCGCAACCTCCATCGCTGCCTTCTCATTGACTGACCATTCCAAATGCACCCCATCGTGCGGGTACTTGGATATCGTTTCCACTATTTCGGAAGATGGAGTTCCCGGATATCCGGACACAAGATTGACACCTGCCGCCAATGCACCGAGCGCGATCGCTCCATTTCCCATTACATATTCCTGCATGTAACTGTCGTCCTTTCTCTAACAAATATGTATATTATAGCAAATTCTACGTGATACGACTACTGTTAATATTATACGATGTCCCATTGATATATACCCGAATATCCGAACTTGACATCACAACAAGGTTTTCTTTAAAAATGCGTCGTCCGGTTTGTATCCGGTCTTTGCCAGCCACACCGCAAATGGCGCGATCAGCATCGCGTAGATGTGCTCGCAATATTCAATTCTTGACTCGTCATCGAAACCACCACCAGTCTCGATCTCGTCGATGTCACTGATTTCATAGCCGATTGTCCCCTTCCATGCGCATGTCTCCAGAATCCTCCGGCTTTCGGCATCCGCATCCCCCAGACAGGCAATCAGGTCTTCCGGTCTCAGGTTCAGATAGGCATCCTGCATCGCAACCTTTTTGCGCAACTGCGCAGGAAAGCTGTCCTCGCAGTGCTGTATACTTTCTATTTCCATGTCAATTTTCTCCTTCGTGAAAAATGGATACCGGCGGTGGTTATCCACGATATCTGACAACAGCCAGACTGCCTCCCGCGCCTTATCCTGCAATGCCGCATCCCCAGAATTCCGATACGCGACGATCAGATAAATCAAATCCTTCCACATATCGTCAAGGCAGGACTCCGGCAACTCCAGCACATCCAGCACCCGCTCCATCATGTAAGACCGCGGTTCCATGCCAAAGTGTTGTAGCTCTCTGTCATAAAACAGATAAAGCCGTGTATCCACGATCCACGCGATGATTGCATCCATTACCTCCGGGCTGATTGATGCATCCTTCTGCGTGCTCGCAGCCATCTTATTCCATGGCAGTCTCCCTGCGATTTCCCTTACATGTTCTCTTATCAATGTTAAAAATTTTTCCATGAAAAAACACCCCTTTCCAAACAAGTTAACAGTATCTGCCTACAATAACATTCGTATTTGCTCGTTTAAAAATGGATGTTCGTTTTTCTCGTTGTATTTGTATTCGTGATTCTCGTTGATAGACGCCCCAGCCTCTTCGGCTTCGAGACTGGGGGTTTTAATTTTTGTTTGTGGTTACTGCTTTCTAAGGCCGCAGTATTCGCATTCCTGATGGGTAATGGCTTCGGTACGCTTGGTACCGATCTGAACCTTTTTTGTTCCTACCCATATTGCTGTGTCTACAACATCTAATGCACAACGACCGGCAGGATCTGGGTCCGGACAATCCGGGAAGCAGCTGATACAATGTTGTGCACACCATCTCACTTTTGCACAACTATCTCTGAGTTCATCAGCATAGCCGCCATCAGGCCACCATACACTATGCATCTCATACACATCCTGCTCCTCATAAATCGGTGTTTCATGCGCTGGCTCATCTACAACCGTTTTCCACTTACAATCATGTGGAGTAATATACGGAAAAGCCGCTTTGCTCTTGATTCCATTTAGATCCGTTAAAACACCGTCATCTTTTTTCACAAGTACGATCTGAATTGCCTCCAACCGCTTGCCAAGACCGCTCGTGCCTGCCGGATCTCCATTCCACGCCCACGAAAGCCATCCGTAGGTCTGTGCATGCACACGATAACAGATATTGTAATGGTTTGCGATTTCTCCTTTGAGACGGATTCGGATTGCTTCCAGTCGTTTTGCCTGCCCGGAAGTGCCGCTCATCATACCATTTGACACCTCATTCATCCAGCCATAGCTCTGTACGTGGGTAGAATATTCGATGCTTCCGCTATATTCATTTCCGGTCAAAGCGATCTCGATGCCTTCCAATCGTTTTCCTTCGCCCGTTGTGCCGCTAACCTGTCCCATCGTTTTGTACGATGTCTCCCAGCCATACGTCTGGCGATGTACGCGGTACACCAGTCCCATCGTCTCAGACTTCGGAACCATCTGCACTTCCAGACTTTCGAGTCTCTTCGCTTCGCCCTCAGTACCCGCGAGCGCGCCATCATACTGCCAGCCCTGACTCCATCCATACGTCTGGATATGCACCCGGTAACGAATCGAATAATGCTTCGCAATCTCTCCAGTCAGACGAATCTGGATTCCCTCCAGCCGCTTGGGTTCCCCTTTGGTGCCCGCAAACTGGTTGTTCTTCACCCAGTTTGTCCAACCATACGTCTGACGATGAACCCGGTATTCAATCGAGCCATCATACCCGGTCTGATTGTTGAACTTGATCTTGATCCGCTCCAACCGTTTCGCCTGTCCGGTCGTGCCAAGTATCAGCGTGTTGTTCCTGTAAACGCCCGCTCTGTCGCCGTATGTCTGCACATGCGCCTCTCCCTCGAAAGAATACGACGCCGCAAGCGTATCCATCTGCGTCACAGATGCCATACCCAGTACAATCACCATTGCAACTGCAATCGCAATCATCTTTTGTGCCATTTTTCTCATAATTCATCCTCCTCTGCTATACCGCACATCATCCGACTATGTGGGTACACCCTCGTCTCTGGTTTCATTGTACTTCAATGGGAAATTCGTATTTCTCGATCACTTGAATTCGTATTACTCGTTTAATTAGAAATTGGTAAACTCTCGAAATGGTGGCTCGAACCACCTGTAGTTGGTAGAGTACCGCATTCTAAATTGTTTGTCAAGAGGGAACTACCAATTCTTTTCTTCCCCATTTCTTTGCCCATTATAGCATAAGCGATTCTTTGTTGCAATATATTCTGTATTGCGCCTTGCAATGCATACTTCATCTGTTATTTGCAATAATATAACTTAAACGGAGGTGTAATTATGGCATTTCAATTAAAACCAAATAAAAAAGAATCGGAAAACAAAACGATTCGTTTTCCAATTCCTTTAATTCACAAAATAGAAGCAGCGATTCAAAATCAGGATGTCACCTTCTCCAGCTTTGTCATCCAAGCTTGCGAATACGCGCTGCACGACCTGCAAAGACCCGATCACTCCAATGCAGAGCCAGAGAAACAGGATTGGGAGTAAAGTATAAAAAAGCACCGTTCATACCAATCTGCCTAAGGCAATTTACACATTACATCTGCCAGATCAGGTTGCCGGATGGATCAAGAGCCTGAATCCGGTAGGTATGGGCTTTAAGGTCTGCGGACA
>OOCH01001788.1_pt1 | contig 15374 bp, 12 predicted proteins | sample 1671641 | NCBI WGS metagenome assembly OOCH01 (sample SAMN06348177, study PRJEB24527) | human gut metagenome | biome: human gut; feature: ankylosing spondylitis patient; material: feces | host: Homo sapiens | place: China | collected 2015-10
ACAGCGGTATTTCGTCGTTTGCACCATCAGTATTTCGGAGGAACTGACCTTTACTACATTCCTTTCATTACGCCAACCGTTGAACCTAAATTCACGGACCGACATCTCAAGGAGCTTTCTCCTGAAGTAAATGCCGGTATTCCGGTGGTTCCTCAGCTTTTGAGCAACCGTTCTGCTGATTTCATCTGGGCCGCTAAAGCTCTTCAGGATTTGGGCTATAAAGAAGTCAACCTTAACCTCGGCTGCCCTTCCGGCACCGTTGTAGCCAAAGGAAAAGGTTCAGGTTTTTTAAGAGATCTCTACGCATTGGAACGTTTCCTGGATGAAATTTTCAGTGCCGGGATTACTGTACCGATTTCTATCAAGACAAGGCTCGGATGGGCGAACACGGAAGAGTTCGGAGACATCCTCAATTTATATAAAAAATATCCGCTTTCTCTTTTGATTGTTCACATGCGTTTGAAGACGGATCAATACAAAGGAGAAGTTAGGAAGGAAGCGCTTCTTGAGCATCTCGACGAAATCCCGTTCCCTCTGGGCGTAAACGGAGACATGATCACAACGGCCGACATGACGGATTTCTCTAAAACATTCCGCGAGCCTAAGATGCTCATGGTCGGCCGTGCACTGATGGCCGATCCGGCTCTCTTCCGTAAATATAAAGGCGGTCCGGCTGCCAGCCTCGAAGAAATTAAAAATTTCACGACCGCTCTTTTCGATGCTTATACGGAAGCCTTCCAGAACCGTCGAAATGCCATGATGCGCATGAAAGAGTTTTGGTTTTTCCAAGCTAATCTCTTTGAAGAAAATCCGAAGGCTTTTAAAAATATCTTTAAAAGCAAAACAGAAGAAGACTTTTTGGCTGCCATTGAAGAAATTGAAGCGGGTCGTCTTTTGACGGACGCCCGCTTCGGTTGGAAAAAGCCGTTGTAACCGACTCTAAGAATTTGTTACGCCGGTCGCTTCGAGGATTTTTGGCGGATATAGAAAGCCATCAGATTCAAAGCGAATACTGTCATCAGAAGAACCAGAGCTGTTGCACACTGAATCGGCACCGCTTTATCCGGATTCATGCCGGTCGTGGCCAACACATAGATGTGATACGGCAACGACATTACCGCGGCGAACGGAGAATTCGGCAAGTTGGTCGTCGATACTACGGCTGCTGTAAACATGATGGCGCTCGTTTCTCCGGCTGCTCTGGCCAATCCCAAGATGGCGCCGGTCAAAATTCCCGGAAGTGCGGCCGGAAGAACTGTACGAAGAACAGTCTGAGTTTTGCTGGCGCCCAATGCAAGAGAGGATTCTCTCCAGCTGTTCGGTATTTGAGAAAGTGTTTCTCGGACGGTATTGATGACGATCGGAAGCGTGAGAACTGCTAAAGTCAGGATCCCGGCAATCGCACTGACGCCTAAACCGCAAACGGTGACAAAGAAAGCTAATCCGAACAAACCGAAAACAATGGACGGAACGCCGGCAAGATTGGCGACGGCCAAAGTGATGAGCTTTTTAAGCGGACCTTCTTTTGCGTATTCATTGAGCCAGACGGCGCAGACAATTCCGAGAGGCAGTGCAACAGCCATAGCCCCGATGGACAGAATCGCAGTGCCGATGATGCAAGGCAGAATCCCGCCCTCTTCCATCATTTTTTCCGGAAAGGAAGAAAGAAATGAAGGAGAAAGCGTTCCGGCTCCGTGGTAACAAATGTAGCCAAGCGAAGCGAGAAATAAGGCGACCACGATCCAAGCACCGGTCTTAATCATAAAAAGACCAGCATACTCTTTAAATGTTCTTCGATCTCGTAAGGTTATGGATAGATTCATTGAAGTTCCTGTGTTAGTTCGAGGCTTTTAATTTGTATTTCTGAGAAACCAGGAACGCCGCCAGATTGCACAGAAAGGTAAACAGTACGATGCCGATGGCAAACAAAGCATGGTAGTGAGAGCTTCCGAATGGCGACTCAGCCATTTCAGCAACAATGGATGCCGGCATCGGTCTGACCGGATCAAACAAACTTTCGGGAATGAGTGCCGCACCGCCTGCTACCATCAAAACAACCATGGTTTCTCCGATCACGCGGCTCAATCCCAGCATTACTCCGGTCGCAATTCCGGAAAAAGCAGCCGGGACCGTGACGGTGGTCAGTGTTTCCCAATGCGTGGCGCCGAGTGCCAGAGACGACTCTTTTAGGCTTCTGGGAACTGAGCGAAGAGCGTCTTCGGAAATGGTACAGATCGTCGGAACGGCCATGAGCGCCAGCAAAATGGCGGCATTCAATACATTCAGTCCGGTCGGAGCTCCGAAATAATCCTGCAGGAAAGGTGCCAAAACAGTCATGCCGACAAAGCCGATCACAACGGAAGGCATTGCAGCCAAAAGTTCGATGAACGGTTTAAAAATGGACCGTAATCTTGACGAAGCAATTTCAGATAAGTAGACAGCGCAGAGGATCCCGAGAGGTGTGGCCATTACGGCGGCGAGCAGCGTGACCGAGACAGATCCGATGATTAAAGGAAATATTCCGAAAGACGGAGGATCTTCCGTCGGGTACCAGTCGTGACCGGTCAGAAAATGTTTGAGCGATATTGTCTCGAGGACCGGCATCCCCTCTTTAAACAAGAACCAGACGATTCCGGCGAGGCCGGCAAGAGTAAGAAGAGCTAAAAATAAAAGAGATTTTTCAAAAATGAAATCCTTGATGGTTCGCTTCACTAGAAGACTCCGAGATTTCAATCACCTTTGCGGCTCCGGCTATTCAGTGCCGGTCACAGCGAAAATGACGGAAACGGTTGGAAAGCTTACTTCGATCTTCAAGCTTTCTGTCAGAGAGATCTGAAATTAACGTTTGGCAGGCGGAATAAAACCGACTTCTTTGATCAGGCTTCGGCCTTCTTCAGACAGGCAGAAGTCCGTTACTTTTTTTACGGCCCCTTGCGGCTGATGATTTGTGTAGAGATAAAGATCGCGTGAGAGCGGCCATTTGCCGTTTTTTGCGGTCTCGGGTGTTGCCTTAATCCCGTTGATTTCAACCGCCTTGATGATCGGGACTACGTAACCGAGGCCGACATATCCGATCGCGTTTGGATTCCTAGAGACGGTTTGAACTACGGTCCCGTTGGAGCTTTGCAGAAGTGCTCTCGGGCTGACGCGCTGATTTTTCATGACCAGAGATTCCCAGGTTTCAAAAGTTCCCGAAGATGTATCTCTGGATACCAAGACAATCGGAGCATCCGGTCCGCCGACCTCTTTCCAGTTCTTGATTTCACCCTTGTAGATTTTTCTCAAGTCGTCCAAAGAGAGATTCTTGAGGGAGTTTTTAGGATTGACGATCGGAACAATTGCGTCAACCGCTACCGGAATTTCAAAGGGTTTTACGCCCTTTTCTTCAGCCGCCTTCATTTCTTTATCTTTAATTTTTCTGGAGCTCATGGCGATTTGTGTCAGCTGCTCATTCAGAGCCTTGATTCCGTTGCCGGAGCCGCCTCCGGAGAGTTCGATGACAACCGAAGGATCTTTTTGCATGAGGTGCTCAGAGATTTTTTGCATGACCGGCAAGACGGTTGTTGAACCGGAAACCGTCACGTTTTCTTTTGCCATGGAAGAAGCGGAAACAGCCATGGCAGACAAAGCAAGTAAGGAAATTAAATAATTTTTTCTCATAAATTCTCCTATGTTTTATTAACAAGTTTTTTTGTTCCAAGAAAGAAATTGTTTTTCCTCAAGGAACACGGCGAATACTAGAAGTAAAAAATGACAAGAAAATTACAGTTCTGTGAAATTTTTATGACAATAAATCAAAGAGTAAGTTGTCATTAAATTGACATATTCCTGACATTTAGTTGTCATAAAAGCAAAATACAATTTTCGCGAATTTGAAAATGAATCAGGAATGTTGAAAAAGTAAATATGCAAGTAAATAATGAATTTACAAAATTGAGCGCTTCTAATTTGAATTTCTTTTACGGCTCAAAACAGGTATTAAAAAATATTTCTCTCTCTTTCAACAAAAAAGAAATCACCGCCTTAATCGGACCGTCAGGCTGCGGGAAAAGTACTTTTCTGCGCACCTTGAATCGAATGAATGATTTAATTGAAGGTGCGCGTCTTGAAGGATCTATCAAATTCGGTGATGAAGAAATCAACCATCCGCATTGCGATGTGGTTGAACTGAGACGAAGAATCGGAATGGTTTTTCAGAGACCGACGCCGTTTGCTAAAAGCATTTTCGAAAATGTGGTCTATGGTCTGAAAGTTTCCGGCGTTACAAACAAATCGCTTTTGATGGAAAAGGCGGAAGAAAGTCTTCGAAGAGCCGCTCTATGGGACGAAGTCAAGGATCGCCTCAAGGACTCTGCCCTTTCTCTTTCCGGCGGTCAGCAGCAAAGATTATGTATTGCTCGGGCCTTGGCCGTAGAACCCGAAGTGCTGCTGATGGATGAACCGGCGAGTGCGTTAGATCCGATTGCGACAGAAAAACTCGAACATGGCATGGAGGAACTCAAGAAGGATCTTTGCATCATCATCGTCACCCATAACATGCAGCAGGCCATGCGAATTTCGGACAATACAGCTTTCTTCTACATGGGTGAGTTGGTCGAACACGGTCCGACGAAAAAGATCTTTTCGAATGCCACTGAAGAAAAAACTCGTCAGTACGTGAGCGGAAGCTTCGGCTAACAGCAATTAAGAAAAAACCGCGGACGTCAGCCGCGGTTGAGTCGTAATTTTAGAAATTAGATTTCTTTCAAAGCCTTTTGGACGAACTCGTCGAAGGCTTCAACTTTTTTCGGTTCGACCAAGGTGTCGAGAATTTCGCCTTTGTTAATCAAAAGAAGCGTCGGGATGTGGCGGACACGGAATTTAGCGTTGAGACCTGCTTCGGTATCGAAATCACAGTGGGCAAACTGAATCTTGTCATGGTACTTCTGAGCATATTCCATGAACATCGGTTGGATTCGCTTGCAGTCAATGCACCAAGAAGCGCCGATTGCTAAAAGAACCGGTTTGGCGCTTTTCACGACGGTGTCTTCGTACTTTGCTTCTGTGACGTGGAGAACGATTTCATCAGCCATTCATTACCTCTTCTATCTAGAAAATCGTGAGTAAAAATTTAATTAAAAGCGTATTGGAGATCGCCAAGAGAATCAAGCCTACTACGCAGACGACCAGGAAGCCGTCGGTATTCGGGCCGTATTTTTCGCAAAGACTCTGCATGTTGCTGAGCCCGTTGGCGGCCATCCCCATGGAGAATGCCAAGCCTCCGACGGCAATGAGCATCCCTCGGAAGTCCCTGCCTAAAAGATTGAAATAGACAAAGCGCGCAAATAAAACATTAACGATGAGTTCAAGGAAGAATACAGCGATGATCGGCGCTGAGAGATCAAAAATCAAATCCAGCTGAAGTGCGCATGTCGAAACCAAAATGAAAAGAATCAGAAAGATCTTAGTCATAGTCCTCAGTGCGAGACCGTCAACGCTGAACCAGCCTGTGGAATCTGCAAAATTTCTCGCGATCAGTGCGCAAACCATGCAGACGGTGTAGTCAGGAATCAAAACGCTCGTAAACAGTTTCTGATTGATTAGATGTCCAAGGGCCATACATACGAAGCAGATAGCAATGATCTTGATGCATTCAACCGTATGGGTTCGGTAAAAAGGTTTAGTGCTTCGCTGAATGGAACGAATAAGCCGTGCATTGTCGAATTCGGTGCGGCTGGGATTTTTAAGATCGTATCTTTTAATGAGGTATTCGCCCATCGGAGCGCTGACCATCATGGAGCAAACCATGCCCAACGTTGCAACCCCCAAGGCGGCTTCGGCGGCGCCGGAGAATTTATCCAGCTGCTCAACTGCGGGAATGAAACTTGAAAGCGTTTCCGTTCCGCCCATCATGGATATCGTGCCCATGAGCAGTCCGAGGTGCTGGTGCATGCCTAAGGCTTGTGCCGCAGTGAGTCCAATGAGGGCTTGAAGCACGCCTAAAACCATTGCAAAGGACCAAAACATGATGGAGATGACAAATCCGGTTTTAATGAGCTTCCAGCTTCCCATCAAAGCCATCATGGTGAGAAAGAACTGAAAAATCAGCGCATTGAGATCCGGATTTAAGACCACGACCGCGGTCTTGGAAATTTTTAGGCATGCAAAAACAATTGCTGCCGGCAAACCGCCGATAAAGGGAACAGGAATGGATAGGTCCTGCAGAAGCTTGATTTCAGATTTAATCCAGCGGCCGAGAAAGTAACAAAGACAGGCAATTCCTAAGATAAAAAAATTATCCAAATGAATGTGTAAGACGCCGTCGACGTTTGTAAAGTCCATGAGACTGCCTTTGTTTTGAATTGTCCGGTGCTCGTTACGGATCGAAAAACTATAATCGCTTCAGATCCGAATAGTATATTCTCCACTGAATTCAAACACTCGAACCACGATATGCCGATCGAACTAAAACCCGTCACGCTTAACGAATTACCGCTTCTACAAGAACAACTGCCAAAACTTCAAAACGGAGACTGCAACCTTTCTATCGCCTCCGTCATCGGACGCTCTAAGGAATACAACATAAAATGGGGAATTTCTCAGGGTGAATTAGTATTGAATTGGGCCCCTTATCCGGATATTCCGCCCGCTTATGTCATTCCGCTTCGCAGTGAAAACGCATTGGCCATCATTGAGGACATCGCATCTGAGTGCCAGTGCTGCAAGGAACCGGTGATTTTGTTCGGACGTTTTACGTTCATGACGGAAAGAATTTCCGAGCTGATGAGATATCGCAACTTCATTACGGTGTCTTCTAATTCCTGGTGGGATTATGTCTATGAACGTGACAAGATCGAAAACTTGGAAGGCAGAGAATTACACGGCAAGCGAAATTTCAATAAGAGATTTTATAAGGCCTATCCGAACGCTCAGTTCGTATCCTTCACGCCGGAACTCATTGAAAAAGCAAGAGTATTTCTGAAGAACTGGTATGCCAACTACGGCGAAATGACAAAGAGTCTAGAAGCTGAGCGGGACGCTATCGAGCTTGCCTTCGATCATTTTGACGAGTTCTGCTTGATCGGCGGCGCTTTAATGGACGGAGACAATATGTACGGCTTTACCTATGGCTCTGACGTCGGTGAAAACATTTTCTCAGTTCACATTGAAAAGGCAGATCGCACTGTTACCGGTGCCTACCCTGCCTTGGCCAGCGCTTTGTGCAAGACGCTTCCGGAACGTTTTACTCAGATTAACCGTGAAGAAGACTTAGGTATTCCGGGTTTAAGAAAAGCCAAAGAAGACTGGGCTCCTTCGACCATGATCAGAAAGACGCTGCTGAAGCTGCAGCGTGCTATTCCAGAACCTATCTGCGCTGTCGGTTAAGAATAGTTTTCCAGGAGCGCACCGACAGCGTTCCAATCTTTATTAAAAATCAGCTTTAAAGGAACCGGAACGGTGGCTTCCGGGTCTTTGGGTTGGTATGACTTTGCGCCGATGGAAGAAAGTGCCTCATGAAGGAGGCCGACCTTCGTCTCAAGCTCCTTACATCCTAACGTTTCTCTTTCTTTCTCCAATTCATTGAAAATCAACAGATTAATTTCCGGCATTTTTGCGTCTTCTCTCAAAATGAATGCGGGAATGAGATTGTCGGTTCGGAGAAGATTTTCAAATCCGAAATGCTGAATTGATGAATGGAACCCTTCCATATCTCCGTTCCAATCGGAAAGAGAATCTAAGCCGCTTTTCAGATAGCTCATTAATTGTTCGACGGGTTTAGAAATTCCAGTTCGATCGGATAAAGAAAAATCGCGAGCCCAGACAACCTCCTCTTCGAAGTCAACTTTGTTGATGATGCGAAGAAGAAGATAGTCATTGCCCTTTTTATCAAGGGAAAAATAATCTTGAATCATTTGGCCCGCCTTATTTCAATGGAACAGCAAGACTAAATGTTAGTCGAAGATGGAAGGTAAAGGTTCCGGCCATCTGTTTTCGATGTCCGGGTCACGAAGAATCCATTCTTCTGCGCCGTCTTCAAGCTGAAAACTTCGACATCCATTGAATAAGAAATCTAAGTAATATTCCATGAACATGAATGCTGCGGTAAAAGTTTCTTCGTCACTGGAGCCTTTGTAGACGATCGCGATTTCCTCATCCATTGTGTCTCCAAGGTTCCCGCCGCGAGCGTTTATGACCTTTTTCATCGCCCACCAGTATGGACCATATTCCAGATAACTCTTCGGTTCGTATTTAATTTGACTGAGTACGAGCTCGGTTCCGTATGCGACGATATCTGAGCGTTTCTTGTTTTTGAGCAGACCGGCCTTGTTATTGGCCGCTTTGGCTTTCAAAGTTGCGTCAGAGTAAATATAGCGGTTATAGCCCATTTCTACTTCTTGCCTCCAAAGGTTGGAAATTGATTGATCGGTTTTCAGATCAACCTTTTGAATTCGGAAATTTCCGATCCCGATGATCTCTAAGTTATGAGATGATGAAAGTCCCAAGTTTACTTGGTGATCCGGCCTTCTTGAGTATTTGCGTCCCGGGCGCGAAGAAATGTAGGCCTTTTCTTTACCTGTAGCCACTTCCGTAAAGCATAGACAAAGTAAAGAGCCAAGAAACCGGCTGTGAATACAAGGACTTGAGTTTTATCATGAGGTGGAAGGTTTGAGTATTTTTTCTGACAGCCTCAAACTTTTTGACTCATACTAGCAACGGCCAGCCGTTCGGTGACATGTAACAGAGAACTTAGATTCTCGACCGGAGCAGCCCCGCTTTTCTTTGTTCTTCTTATGGTTCTTTTTCAGATTTCATATTTGAAATTTTGACCGTTTCAGTTGAAACAATACAAGACGGAAGAATATCTTGGAAGATTTTGAGAATGGAATGCAGAACGGAATAATCAGTTTGAAGTGGTGGAGATAATGGGGATCGAACCCACGACCTCTGCATTGCGAACGCAGCGCTCTCCCAGCTGAGCTATATCCCCACCGGCGTGAAAAACTCACAGGCAGAATGATGCACTAAATTACAAATAATTTCAACTTCATTCAAAAATATTTTTATTTGCCCGTTAAGTAGACGCGACGAGTCTTGATCACCTCAATAGCGTCTGCTCCGTTTAAATTCTGTGCCTTTCTGAGATACTCGGCACTCATTCTCTTTTCTAAGGCTTCAAAAGCTTTGACCTGATCTTCAGGCGCATCTTTCTGCAGTACACAATCGTTGAGGATGGCATATGCTGTGACGGGATCCCCGCCCAGCCAATTCGGAGTGGCTAACTTCATAGCATAGCTGCAGACATTTGCTTTATTGCCCTTCTGCACGGCTGCTAGAGCCAAGGCTCCGCCGATATCGAAGTTTTTGCGGACACCGATGCCATTCCAATATTTCTCAGCGTTTTCTTCCAGCTCTTCCGGTTTAGCCCGAGCGATGTACATGTCAAGATACTTCTGAGCGTCCTCATGGTTTTTAACCGCACGAGGTCCGGACAACTCTAATCCGACTAACGTCAGTAAATCTTCATTAGAAGCGATAGGAGCGGCCTTTTTCATCCAGTAAACAGCTTTGGCCGGATTTTTGGGAACGCCGTCTGCACCGTAAAGATAGATTCTTCCTGTCTGAAGTTCTGCTGCAGTGAGGCCCATTTCAGCGGCCTTCTCAAAGCACTTGAGTGCTTCGGGCACTTCCTTTGCATTCCAATAGAGTTCACCGAGGTAGTAAGTTCCGTTAACACTGCCCTTGTCTGCTGCGGCTTTTGCCCAGTATCTGGCCTTTTCAGGATTCTTTGTCAGCCGCAAGCCGTGTCCGAAGGAATAGCTGATTGTATAAAGCTCCTGAGGAGAAGCGTTTAGCAAGATGGAATCAATATATTCCTGCCCTGTCTGTTTGGACTGTTCGTTATCAGCTTGAGAAAGCAGTCGTTCTCCGGTCATCACTCTGGAAAGCGCATGACCGTTTTCTGCAGCTTTGCGAATCCAGTCATATCCTAAGTTTTCGTCTTTTTCGACGCCTCTGCCTTCAAGATAAGAAATACCTAAAGCGGCTTGTGCCGGCGCATAGTCAAGAGAAGCGGCTTTTTGAATTAGTTCTAAGGCTTTTTCCTGTGACTGTTCAACCCCTGTTCCTTTCCTGTAAAGAGCGGATAAACGCATCATGGCTTTCGGGCTGCCGAGATCTGCTGCCTGTCCATAAAGAACGGCGGCTTTAGACAGATCAACGGGAACCCCTTCTCCGTACAGCTGGATTTCGGCCTGTTCGATCAATTCATTGATCTTCTTTTTTCTTGCCTGAATTTGCTCCTCAGACTCTTTTGTTTCTAAGACTGTTGCTGCTGGTTTGACTTCTATTTCGCTGTTTGCTTCCTGAGTCGGCTCTGAGGCCGCAGCTTCGTTTTTGTCTTCCGTTTGAACAGCCGGTTCTTCTTTCACGGTATCCGCGGATTGAGCGGCCGCAAAACCGCCGGAAGCGATGCACATTCCATAAACTAAAGAACACACAAGTCGGTAAACCATTATCGTTGTCTCCGTCATTTTTGCAGAATTTCTCAGTGAGTAACAAAATTATTTTTTCATTCGCTGGAATTGAGGTGAAATTTCTTTCGAAGTCACCGGTTGATCCCAAGAACCCCAGAGTATCCCGAGATTTCGTTCGTCTTTTTGTTTTTGCAAACTAATTTTTTCGGCGAATTTTCGTACTGAAAATTGTCTTTTTTAGGTCCACGAATAACCCCGCAATTTAAATAAGGATCTACGAAATATTTGGATGAAGTAATGCATTCGGAAGATGACATTGTTAGTGGATATTCCTCGTATAACTTCTTTTGGCTATTGAAAAATAGAAAACGTTAGACAGGGGGAATATAAAAAATAAAAAACAAAGAAACAGCTGAAGGGGAAATCCTCTCTTTCTACGAGTTTTGTCACCCATTTTCTCTAAGTAAAATTACCATTAATTGTCAGATTTCCCATTTTGGTAAATTTAAAAAATTAGTAAGTAGATACACGGGCATACGTGATTCTTTTTACTCGATTTTCCTAACTATTATCCCTATTGTGTTATAGGGGTAACATTAATGTCATAAAAAGATAATTTATTTGAGAAGGCCTTATATGAAAAACGCACGCTGGGTAAGGCTCGCAGATGATCTGACTCGTGGTATCACCAACGGTGATTATCCCCTCGATTCGTATTTACCAACCGAGATGGAGCTCTGTGAGAAATATAACGTTAGTAGGTATACCGTCCGACTCGCACTTGCAGACCTCACACGTATGGGGCTGATTAAACGGTGGCCAAGATTGGGTTCTAAAGTCGTGTCCGTGGGATTCGACGAGACCTATGCCCATACCTACACCTCATTTGCGGATATCGACGGTTTGTCCTCTACACATAAAAGAGTTGTTCAGGGAACTCAGGAATGTGTTGTTGACCACGTTCTTGCCAAGAGATTGGAATGCGAGAGGTACCTGCGCTTCCTGCGTTTTTCTAATGTCCGAACCAATCCGACAGACAACGGAAAGCCTGTTGTTTGGACGGCCGTTTATGTGAACGCCGCATACTCCCGTCTGCCGGATTTGGCTCGGTTAAATCCTTTAGTCCTTCTTTCAACACTGATCGGGAAAGAATACGGGGAAAAGTGTCTTGAAGTCGTCCAGAAGATTTCCGCCGTTCCCCTTCCTGCAGAAGCCGCAATGTATCTGGATGCTCAGGTCGGCTCACCTTCTCTCCGTATTCTCCGCCACTACATGGGTATTAAGCGGAACATCCTCGAAATTTCGGAGTCTTACCATCCGGGAGACCGCTACGCATTGACAATGAATATGCGAGCTAACCGCTGAAAAGTTAATTGATAGAATGCAATATGTAAAGCATTCGACTCACGAATAAAGAGGATCCGAGCTGCCTTACAGGCAGCTCTTCTTATATAGGCTGTTAGGAAAGTGGCAGAAATTTCTTGGAAACGAAAACCCGGACAAAAAATGGCACCTCTGGCCGAACGCCTAAAAAAATTAGGTTTGGTCAGCGATTGGGATTTTGTCCTTCATTTGCCTCTTCGATATGAAGATGAGACTTCTATTACGCCTATCGAGGAGCTTGAGGTCGGTGTCGATGCGCAGGTAGAAGGCGTTGTCACTAACAACAGCGACAATCGGTTCGGAAATTTTGAGGCTTGGATCGATGACGAAACCGATATGCTCAAGGCTCGGTTTATTCACTACTACCCTTCTATTCGTGAATTGCTGAAAGTCGGAAAACGCGTCCGACTCTACGGAAACCCGCGCGCCGCCTTCGGCGGCGGCCTTGAAATGATCCATCCGAAGGTTCGCGCACCGAAAGCCGAAGGCGATCTGCCCAAAACATTGACACCTGTATACCCTGCCGGTGAAGGTGTCACTCAGCTTTGGCTCAGAAAGCGCATTGACCGTGCTTTAATGGACGTGGATATCTCCGACCTCTTGACCGAAGAAGAGCGGCAGGAACTGCACCTTCCTGGACTTGCTGAGGCGAAAGCCGGGGCTCCGATCGGCCCTTTGCAGAATCGAACGGATCCGGCTTGGCAGCGTCTGAAATTCGATGAGCTTTTGGCTCAGCAGATTTCCCTTAAAAAATCTCGTGAAATGCGGGATATGAACAAGGGCCCGGTGATGCCGCTGCGTAAAGGCGATAACAGTTCTCTGACGGCAAAGTTTTTCCATTCTCTGCCCTTCAAACTGACGAAGGCTCAAATCCGTGTCTGGAAAGATATTTACGAGTCGCTTGGAAGCGAACGTCCCATGAATCGATTGGTTCAGGGCGATGTCGGCAGCGGCAAAACCGTTATCGCAGCCCTTGCCGCATGTCAGGCGATCGACGCCGGCTATCAGGCCGCTCTTATGGCGCCGACGGAAATTTTAGCCGAGCAGCACTTCAAAAAGATTATTTCCTGGCTGGAGCCTTTTGGCGTCCGTGTGGTTTGGCTCTCGGGCAAACAAAAAGCCAAAGAAAAGCGAGAGGCTCTTGCGGCAATCGAAGACGGTGCCGAACTGGTGGTTGGAACTCACGCAATTATTCAGCCGGACGTCAAATTCAAAGCATTAGGGCTTGCCATCGTAGATGAACAGCACCGTTTTGGCGTGGACCAGCGCCTGGCAATACGTGCTCAGCAAAACGGCATGATGCCGCACCTACTGATGCTGTCGGCAACACCGATTCCTCGAACCCTGGCCATGAGCTACCTGGCGGATATTGACGTATCCGTTATTGATGAACTGCCTCCCGGAAGGCAGGAAATTTCGACGAAATTGGTATCCATGAGCCGCAAAGGCGATTTAGTCGAATGGATCGGCAAGTCTTTATCAGCCGGTCTGCAGGCTTATTGGGTCTGTCCGCTCATCGAAGAAAGCGAAAAAGTTGACCTTACCGCAGCCACTGAGACATGTGAAGAAATCAAACAAATTCTCCCTCAGTTCAAGATTGAGCTTCTGCACGGCAAGATGACGCCGGAAGACAAGAACGCTGTCATGGAGCGGTTTGTTAAAGGAGAAACGAAGCTTTTAGTGTCTACAACTGTGATTGAAGTGGGTGTCGATGTTCCGAACGCTTCGATTATGGTTATAGAACACGCTGAACGTTTCGGGCTCGCCCAGCTCCATCAGCTCAGAGGACGCGTCGGCCGAGGATCGATCAAGAGTTATTGCTTTGCGATTTTCGGCGACCAGCTTTCAAAGATCGGCAAAGAACGTCTCCAGGTATTCAATGACACAACAGACGGCTTTGAAATTTCCAGAAGAGACTTGGAGTTGAGAGGCCCGGGTGAGTTTTTAGGCGCTCGTCAGAGCGGAGCTGCCCTTCTGCGTTTTGCAGATTTTGAAACCGACGGCTTCTTAGTCGAGAAAGCCATGGCGATGGCAGATAAATGGATTCGTGAAAAAGATCCGCGGGCAGAAAAGCATGCTGCTCGCTGGTATCAGTCTAAAGAAAAGTATTTAGAAGCCTAAAAAGCAGAGGCCTTCTTCGAAGGCCTCGTTCCAATAATTATTTGTTCGAAGCTTCTACGCTTTCATGGAAAGCGTCGCCGAGTTCGACGGCACGCTTCTTGCAGGCGTCCATCGCATCCTGCATCATTTCCATAAAGTGACGGTCATTCATGACTTTGAGCGCTTCATAAGTTGTGCCGCCCTTGCTCGTTACCTTTTCACGAAGGACAGACGGCGACTCACCGCTGCGCTTTGCCAGTTCGGCTGAACCGAGAACCGTTGCGATGGCCATTCTCTTGGCCTGGACATCGTTAAAGCCATAACGAAGTCCGGCTTCGGTTAGGGCTTCAATAAATCTGAAGACATAAGCGGGACCGGAACCGCTGATTGCTGTTACGCCGTCCAGCTCTTCTTCTTTCGTACACCAAATCAAATCGCCGCAGGCTGCAAAAACTTTGACAATAAAGCGATGGTCGGGATCTGCTTCGGGTGTGGAATAAAGTCCGCAGACGCCGAGGCCGATTTTCATGGGTGTATTCGGCATAGTACGGCAAATGCAGTTATGGCCGATCATGGCCTCCAGGTCTTTAACTCGAACGCCGGCAGCAATAGAAATGACCAATGCATCTTCAATCCATTCTTTGGAAGCGTTGATTGCGTCCGGGAGCTGCTGTGGTTTAACGGCCAAAACAACAGCGTCAATCTCTGCGAGCCAGGAGCCCGGTTCTTTGTGCGTATGAACGCCGTAAGCCGATGCAAGGTGCTCCAATTTCTCTTCATTGTGATCAATGACGTGAATATCGGTGCCCTTCCAATCACTGGAAACCATCTTAGAAATGATGGCTTCGCCCATATTGCCGCCTCCGATAAAGGCGATTGTTTTTCTGTCCATGCTTTTTACTCCTTCTTGGTATAGTCTCGAGGTCCGAAAATTGCCGAGCCGACTCTTACCATGGTACTCCCGCATTCCACAGCTTCTGCCATATCTGCACTCATGCCCATCGAGAGCGTGTCGATATCAAAATTCAGCTCATCTCTTAAATGCAGGAAGATTGCATGCATTTCTTTGAGCGGAGCCTTTTTGCCCTCTTCATTATCCGAAGGTGCCGGAATGGCCATGATGCCTCGAAGCTTCAAGTTCGGAAGCAATGTGATGGCTTGAGCAAGTGCCGGGACGTCGGCCGGCTGGCAGCCGCTTTTGCTCTCTTCGTCAGAGATATGAACTTCGATTAACACATTTAAGGGAGGCATATCTGCGGGTCTTTGCTCAGAAAGCCGCTGTGCGATTTTTAAGCGGTCTACCGTCTGAACCCAATCGAAATGTTCAGCTACAGGGCGGGTTTTGTTGGACTGAAGGTGTCCGATAAAGTGCCAGGTTATCGCCAGTTCAGGATGCATCTTTTTAAAATATTCGATTTTTTCGCACCCTTCTTGGAC
>OOCH01001790.1_pt1 | contig 15360 bp, 10 predicted proteins | sample 1671641 | NCBI WGS metagenome assembly OOCH01 (sample SAMN06348177, study PRJEB24527) | human gut metagenome | biome: human gut; feature: ankylosing spondylitis patient; material: feces | host: Homo sapiens | place: China | collected 2015-10
TGCGGGCTTCCCTGGTATTCCTTTAACCATAACCTCGCATCGTAAAGCTACTTATATTGACTCTGTTGGCAAGAAGGTTGATGCTGTTAATTCTTTTGTTCATGCTCTTGGATTGAAACATGCTCATGCGGTTCATGATCGTCTTGAAGAATATGCTCGAAGCCATAAGAAGCAGTTTTCTGTCGTAACCGCCCGCGCACTGGCCCCTCTACCGATTCTTGTTGAGTATGCGGCTCCGTATCTCAAGGATGGAGGGCTATTTGTTATCACCAAGGGTAATCCATCGGATGAGGAGCTTGCTTCCGGCATGTCAGCAGCTAAGATCTGCGGCTTCACTACGCTTCTGAATGATGCAATCGATTTGCCTGAGGGCTTGGGCCACAGGGAATTTATTGTTCTTAAGAAGAGTCATCCGGCATCCGTTTCATTGCCTCGTGCAAATGGCATGGCAAAGAAGAATCCGCTTGCCTAGATGTTTCACGTGAAACATAATGGATATTAACAACTTGCAGTGTTTCACGTGAAACATGGCGGTTGATATCGATTCGGAATGTTTCACGTGAAACATCCTCCGTTTGACAGCTTTAATACACACCAGGAGGGACCGTGGGATTTCGCGACGTTAAGCGTTCTAAGAACGCAAAAGACACGCGTATCATTGCAATCATCAATCAAAAAGGTGGCGTCGGTAAGTCAACGACGGCTGTAAATCTAGCAGCAGCACTGGGCGAGCAGGGCCGTAAGACTCTGATTGTCGATTTTGATCCGCAGGGAAACAGCACCAGTGGATTTGGGATTGAAAAAGAAGACCTTGATCACTGCATCTATGATGCATTGTTGAATGATGTGCCGGCAGAATCGCTTGTTCTTGATACAAATTGCAAAAAGGTATTCGTAATTCCGGCTACCATTCAGCTTGCAGGTGCCGCAATTGAGCTCGTAAGCGCAATTGCTCGTGAAACACGCCTCAAAGATTTGCTTGAGCCGATTCAGGACGAGTTCGATTTTATTTTCATTGACTGTCCTCCTTCGCTCGGCTTGCTTACAATCAACGCCTTGACCGCAGCAGACAGCGTTTTGATTCCGATCCAGTGCGAGTATTATGCACTCGAGGGCGTTACGAAGCTGCTTGAGTCAATGAAGATGGTCAAATCACGTCTGAACAAGGGCTTAGACACCTATGGTGTGCTTATGACCATGTATGACTCGCGTACTTCTCTATCGAATCAGGTTGTTGAGGAGGTTCAATCGTACTTTGGTGATAAGGCGTTTAAGACGCTGATCCCCCGTACGGTTAAAATCTCCGAAGCTCCGTCTTTTGGAGAGCCGGTAATTACCTATGCACCTCAAAATAAGGGTGCAAAAGCGTATATGAACCTTGCAAAAGAGGTGATCAAGCGTGCCTAGTGTAAAGAAACGTGGAGGTTTGGGACGTGGACTCAATGCTTTGGTCTCAGAGGCCGAGTATGAGACCGGTGGTTCGGCTGCATCTGCTTCAAATGCCGCATCTGAAACAAAACTACCTATTGAGGATATCGTTCCCAACCCAAATCAGCCACGAATTCACTTTAACGAAACTGAACTTCGCGAGTTGAGCGAGTCAATCCAAGAACATGGCGTTTTGCAGCCGCTTTTGGTTCGTAAGCATGGAAACGGCTATGAGATCATCGCTGGTGAACGTCGTTACCAGGCGTCAAAGCTTGCTGGTCTTGAGGAGCTGCCTGTCATCATTAAAGAGGTTAATGATGAAGAGATGTTGGCTCTTGCACTTATCGAAAACCTTCAGCGTTCTGATCTGAATCCCGTTGAAGAAGCCAAGGGGTATCACCAGCTCATTGATGCCAGCAGTATGACCCAGGAGGCATTGTCGAAGGCTGTAAGTAAGTCACGCTCTGCAATTACAAACTCGCTGCGCCTTCTCGATCTCCCTGAAGTTGTTCAGCAGATGATTTTTGACGGCAAACTTACTGCTGGTCATGCGCGTGCGATTCTTGCAGTTCCCTATGAGGATGCTCGAATTCGACTTGCAGAGAAGGTTGTTGCGGAGGGCCTTTCCGTGAGAGCGACAGAAAATCTTGCTCCATTGTTTTCTGTCGGAGAGACACCTAAGACGCCGCGGCCTGCAACGCCTCAGTCTTTTAAAAAGGCTGCGCGTGTACTTCGTCAGGTATTTAATACCAACGTGCGTGTGAAGAGCTCGCGTGGAAAGAATAAGATTGAGATTGAGTTTAAAGACGAGGAAGAGCTCTCTCGTATTCTTGGTGAAATGATTCAGTTTGATCAAGGAGGCCAAGATGAGGAATAAGATTTTTACTGCGATTGCGTTGGCGACGACTGTCGCGGCTGGTGCCTTTGCTGGTTATAAGATCGCGACAGACGATGAACTTCGAGGCCGTTTGCTTCGTGGCGCGCAAGATATCGTTGATACATCCAAGAAGAAAATGGATGTTATGACAGAAGATGTTGCCATGCGTACTGCTCAGGTAACGAAGAATCCCAAGATTAATCAAGGTTGGGTTAGCAACCAATGGGAAAATGTAGGCTATTAGGTACCTAACAATTACTTAGCATATTTTGATGGGTCCTTGTCTGATTCACGAGACAAGGACCCCTTATTTTGGCCGTAAAAATGGGACCAGTAGCAGCTGATTCAAAATTAAGGTCAATAAATGAAACGACCCCGGTTGCATATCCTGCAACCGGGGTCGTTCGATGTTTCACATGAAACGCTTTGGGGTGCGACTCCCCTATGCGTTTTTCTGAACTTTAAAGCGCTGCTTCAGCTGTCCGCAAGCGGCGTCAATATCGTTACCACGGGAGTTACGAATCGTGGTCTCGATGCCACGGGACTCAAGACGACGCTGAAGATCCTCAACCTTATGAATCGGCGACGGCTTGAGCGGGCTGCCCTCGATGTCGTTAAGCTGAATCAGGTTAACGTGGCACAGCGTTCCCTCGCAGAAGTCGCAGAGCGCCTGCATCTCGGGATTCGTATCGTTGACGCCTTCGATCATGGCATACTCATAGGTCGGGCGGCGGCCAGTCTTCTCGGTGTAGAGCTGAAGTGCCTCGTGAAGGCGAAGCAGCGTGTACTTCTTAACACCGGGCATGAGCTTATTGCGCGTCGACTGGATGGCGGAATGCAGGGAAACGGCAAGAGTGAACTGCTCGGGGATATCGGCAAATTTGCGAATACCGGGAATAACGCCGCTGGTAGAGACGGTGAGGTGACGAGCGCCGATACCGATGCCATCGGGGTCGTTGAGGATACGCAGCGCCTTGAGAACCTCGTCGTAGTTGGCAAACGGCTCGCCCTGGCCCATGAAGACAACGCTTGTGGCACGCTCGCCAAAGTCGTTGGATACATGAAGCACCTGGTCGACGATCTCTTGAGCGGTCAGAGAGCGCTTGAGGCCGTTGAGACCGGTAGCGCAAAAGGCACAGCCCATGCCGCAGCCTGCCTGGGTGGAAACGCAGACGGAAAGTTTGTTGCGACGGGGCATGCCGACAGTCTCGACGGAAATGCCATCGTGGTACTCGAGCAGATACTTGCGCGAGCCATCTTTGGAAACCTGCTTGGTGAGTTCAGTCGGCGTATCAAAGGCAAAAGCCTCTTTAAGCTGCTCACGGAAAGCCTTGGGAAGGTTGGTCATATCGTCAAACGAACAAACGTTCTTCTCAAAGACCCATTCGATGAGCTGCTTCGCGCGGAAGGCGGGCTGGCCAAGTTCGGCCACGAGCTCGCGAATATCGTTTTGGCTCAAGTCGCGAATGTCCTGAGATTTAGTCCTGGGATTCATGGAAGCCTTTCGATTTTGGGGAAACGTAGAGGGTATCGCTACAATATGGTATCAGCTGCAGAAATTATAGAGGAGGAGTCTGCCCATGCCGGGTAAAAGCCTAGAGAACATGCACGTAGCGGTCTTGGCGGGCGGTCATTCCGCCGAGCGCGAGATCTCGCTCGATTCGGGAAAGAACGTTGTGGTGGCACTGAAGGAAGCCGGCTACACCTCGGTGGAGCTGCTTGACGCGGCTGCTGATGACTTTATGGTAACCATGGCGACCGGCGGATTCGATGTGGCATTTATCGCCATGCACGGCGCCGGCGGTGAGGATGGCGCCATGCAGGGTGCCATGGAGACCCTGGGTATCCCCTACACGGCCTCGGGCGTACTTGCCAGCGCCTGCGGTGCCGACAAGGAGGTCTCTAAGCTCCTATACGCCAAGGCGGGCATTCCCATTGCCCCCGGCCTTGCGCTCGAGGTGGGCGATGAAGTCGATATCGATCATATCGTCGAGGTTTGTGGCGAGCGCTGCTTTGTGAAGCCGGCCGTCAACGGTTCCAGCTATGGCATTTCCCTGGTCCATGAGCCCTCCGAGCTGCCCGCGGCAATCGCCAAGGCGTTTGAGTACGGCGACAAAGTGCTGGTCGAGAAGTGCATCGAGGGTACCGAGATCACCGTCGGCGTATACGGCGAAGATGACGTACGCGCCCTGCCGATTGTCGAGATTCGTAAGCCCGAGGACTGCGAGTTCTACGATCTGGACGTGAAGTATGTCGACCCTACGGATATCCATCGCATTCCGGCGCAGATTTCACCCGAGAATTACGCTCGCGCTCAGGAACTTGCCTGTGCCGCTCACAAGGCCCTCGGTTGCCTGGGTGTCTCGCGCAGCGACTTTATTGTGAGCGAGGACGGCCCCGTCATTCTCGAGACCAACACCATCCCCGGCATGACCGATACGTCACTGTATCCTGACGAGATTCGCCATACCGACGACATGACGTTCCCGCAGGTCTGTGACAGCCTGATCCGTATGGGCCTTCGTCGAGCGGGCATTGCATGCTAATCGAGGACGCGGTTTCGTCAGGAACGCCGCAGTTTGTCATCGATTCCTATGCCACGCTTGCCGAGCGCGCCAAAACCCAAGCGTTTGGTCTCATCGAGGAAGATGTTATCGTCCTCGATACCGAGACCACGGGTCTTTCGGTGCAGGACAACGAGCTGATCGAGATCTCGGCGGCCCGTCTTTCGGGCCGCGAGGTCATCGACCGCTTCGATACCTTCGTGCATCCCAGGCAGCTGATTCCCGCCGAGATTACCGAGCTCACGAGCATTACAAATGCCGATGTTGCAGATGCCCCGTCGGCGGTTGAGGCCGTCGCCGCTCTCGCCGATTTTGTCGGTGGCTGCCCGGTGATCGCACACAACGCCACGTTCGACCGCTCGTTTATCGAGTCGGTCAAAGGCGGCGTCAACGTGAGCGATATTTGGATCGATTCGCTGGCGCTGTCGCGCATCGCGCTTCCGCGCCTGGCCTCGCACAAGCTGTCTTTTATGGCCGATCTGTTTGGCTGCGACTCGGTATCACACCGTGCCAATGCCGACGTCGACGCCCTGTGTGGCGTATGGCGCGTGTTGCTCGTGGCGCTCACCGACTTGCCCCAGGGCCTCATGGCGCGCCTAGCCGACATGCATCCGGACGTGCCTTGGTCCTATCGTCCTATCTTCTCATTCTTGGCAAGGCAGAACCCTGGTTCTATCTTCTCTCTCAGCGCCGCTCGTGCTGACGTTCTCAAGGCCGATCGCGCCGACGATCGGGTGGACGCCGATGAGCTGCCGGTTCTCAAGATGCCGAGTCGTGAGGAGATCGAGGCAGACTATGCGCCAGGTGGCCTGGTCAATCGCATGTATCCCACCTACGAGCCGCGTGATGAGCAGATCGCGATGGCACTCGAGGTCCGCGATGCGCTGGTCACGGGCACTCATCGAGTAATTGAGGCAGGCACAGGCGTCGGCAAATCGATGGCCTATCTGGTGCCTTTTGCCGAGGCAGCACGCCGTAACAACATCACGGTAGGTATTGCGACCAAATCGAACAATCTTGCCGACCAGCTCATGTACCATGAGCTGCCAAAACTTGCCGAGCAACTGGACGGTGGTCTGTCATTTTGCGCTCTCAAGGGGTATGACCACTATCCGTGCCTGCGCAAGCTCGAGCGCATGAGCCGCGGCCAGGTCGAGATTACGACTAAGCGTGATCCTGCCGATACGCTTACGGCAGTCGCGGTCATCATGGCGTACGTCTGCCAATCAGCCGATGGCGACCTCGACTCGCTCGGCATTCGGTGGCGCAGCGTCAACCGTCCCGACTTTACGACGGCCTCGCGCGAGTGTGCTCGTCGCCTCTGCCCGTTTTTCCCTGATAAATGTTTGGTCCACGGCGCTCGCCGTCGTGCGGCGCATGCCGATGTGGTGGTCACCAACCATTCCCTGCTGTTCCGCAACGTCGCGGCCGAGGGCAGGATTTTGCCTCCGATTCGTCATTGGGTAATCGACGAGGCCCATTCCATCGAGCGCGAGGCGCGCCGTCAGTGGGCGCGTGTGGTGTCGGCGGACGAATCGCGCGTTCTGTTTGAGCGTCTGGGTGGCTCGAGCACCGGCGCGCTAAGCCAGGTTTCCCGTGATTTGGCAACCTCCGAGGGCTCTACGCTCTATCTGGGCCTTACTGCCAAGGCGACGTCGACGGTTGCGCGCGCGAGCATGGCGATCGCCGGCGTGTTCGATGGCGTTCGCGAGCTCGGCCGCCGTGCGCGTGGGGGTTATGACAATGCCAATCTATGGATTGGCCCCGAGCTGCGCGAATCTGACGACTGGCATGATTTCTTACAGTCGGCCTACACTGGCATCGACGCATTGGAACAAGCTGACAAGAGCGTCGACGCGCTGGTGCAAGCCGTCGCCGCCGACAAGCCAGAGGTTGTTGTCGACCTGGGTGATATCTCGCGCCGCCTGCACGAGCTGGCCGAGAACCTAAAACTCATCATTGATGGTACCGATGAACACTACGTGTATTCGCTGCAGGTCAATCGCAGGCTGCGTGCCGGCGGAGAGTCAATGACCGCAGAGCGCATCGACATTGGCGAGGCCTTGGCAACCGAGTGGCTGCCCGAGGTTCACACGGCTATCTTTGCCTCGGCGACCATGACGGTGTCCAAAAGCTTTGAGCACTTTAACCATGCGGTCGGCCTTGATCGCATCGGTGCTTCAACGTCGTCATCGCTGCACTTGGATTCGAGCTACGACTTCGATTCGAACATGGCTGTAGTCGTTGCGGGCGATATCCCCGATCCGCGCGATCGTGAGAGCTATCTTACGGCGCTCGAGCGCGTACTGGTCGACGCCCATCTTGCCATGGGCGGATCGGTGCTCACGTTGTTCACCAATCGGCGCGACATGGAGGACCTATACGCCCGCGTTGAGCCCAAGATGGCCCGTGCGGGTCTGGAGCTCAACTGCCAGCAGCGCAACTCATCTCCTCGTCGCCTGCGCGACCGGTTTATCAACGAACCGACCTCGTCGCTTTTTGCGCTCAAGGCCTTCTGGGAGGGGTTTGATGCCAGCGGCGAGACGCTGCGCTGCGTCATCATTCCCAAGTTGCCGTTCTCGAGCCCCACGGACCCGCTCTCGTGCGAGCGCAACCTGCGCGAAGACCGCGCATGGGCGCGCTATTCGCTGCCCGAGGCGGTGCTCGAGGTTAAGCAGGCCGCGGGGCGTTTGATTCGCTCGTCGACCGATAGCGGCGTGCTGATCTTGGCGGATCCTCGCCTGGTGACGAAGGGCTATGGCAAGAAGTTCTTAACGTCGCTGCCCACGAGCTCCTACCAGCGCATCGAATCGGCGCAGATCGGGCACTATCTACAGCTGTGGCGCGCACGCCACGAGCGGCGGCGCTAAAGCGGACAGACGAGAGTTTTTGCCATATCGCACAGACGCTTTGACAGGGTGGGGTCATCCAAGATGCGGATGGCTCCGCCCGCTGCGATTATCTGGCTCAGCAGCCAACGCTCGGAGCCGTAATGCACGGTTACCGTTGCCATGTCTGCCCCGCTGCGCTCGATGAGGGTGATGCCGGCCCAGTCCAGATGCTCCGCCATATCGAATGACATCAAGAGCTTTGCGCTACGCTGCGTCCGGGCAAGGGAATCGTGGAGGGATGCGACGTCCGGTGCGTGAGGCACGACGGAGTCTTCCGTCAAGGCGAGTCCCTCGATTTTATCCATGCGATAGGTGCGCTGCTCATCGACCGCGATGTCCCAGGCAATCAGATATGTTTGGTCGCCGTTTGCTGTAATGCGCAAGGGGTCGACCAGACGCTCGCGTGGCCGCGCATCGTCCATCGAGCGATACGAGATACGACAGCGAACGCCGTCCTGAATGACGCAGCTCAGCTGCTGCCAGTGCGACCCGTGGTTGACGGTGTCAAAGACGTGCTGGTTATAGCCGAGCTCTTCGGGTAGAAGAGCATGTCGAATTCGAGCCGCCGCCTGGGGCTCGATCCCCAACGATTCAAGTTCGTGGTTGAGCACAGCGCCCTCGGCGGCACTCAGGCGCAGCGGTAGTACACGCCCGGCGTCACCGGTGAGGACCACGCGCTCGCCGTGGCATTCGCAGATGATACGCGCACCCGATTCTCGGTCCGCGAGCGTCGAGACGATCTCGAGAATCTCGTCGAGCGACGCCCCCGTGATGTCAAAGCGACTGCAAATCTCGGTTCGTGTCATGCCGCTCTCGCCGGCGGCGTAGAGGGCCTCCATGATGTCGATGGCGCGCGAGAGCCTCTGCTCGCTGGTGAGTTTACGCACGGGCATGCTCGTGCACCGTCCTTTCAATGAGGTGGTTCCACGCCTGCTTGAGCGATTTGGGGGCCATGGGCCTCATGCCGTCCATGGCGTGGGCCATGCAAAACGAGGCGGCGGCTTCAAGATCGCGCACGTCAACGGTCCAAGTCCATCCCGAATCGGTGTGTGCGAGCTCACCTCGCCCGCGCGTGAGGCCGTTGATCATATCGATCTGCGTCTGCGGGGCGAACGAGAACGTAGCCGCAACGGGCGGGCGGTCGGCAAAATCGAATTCAAAGAACAGGTAGTCGTTGAGATTGAAGTCTGCAGGGATGGCGTAGGCCTTCGAAGGACGCCAAGCGCGAACGATACGGTCGCAGCGGAATGTCCTGATGTCGTCGGTGGCATTGTCGAGGCCGCAGAAGTACGCAACGCCCTCGCGCTCGAACATGCCGTAGACGCAGACGGTACGCTCTTTCTGCTCACCGCGTCCGTTCTGATATAAAAATCGCAGCGCGCATCGCTCGGCAAAGGCGCTCCATACCGCATCGACGGTGGGAGAGCGGCGGATCGGTGCTTCGTCCGCCGTCGTCCTGCCGGTGAGGTAGGCAATCTTGGAACGAATATCGGCAAGCGGCGCGGCAAAAGTGGATGAGCCGCCCGCTATTGTCTGGTCGATAGCGTTGAGCAGGATATCGGCGTCGTCTGCGGTGATGAGGCCGCCTGCCGCAAACGTGTGCTCGCGGTCGATTGTCCATGAGCTTTCCTCGGTCTCCTGCGCGCCGGCGGGGCGAACCTCCTTGATTAAGATGCCGCGTTCGAGCAGTTTGTCACGATCGCGCCGAAACTTGCGCTTATCCGAGTCGATATTGCCCGAGCCATATCCCAGGTCAGAATCCAAGACGATCTGCTCGGTCGTCAGCGGTTCGGGGGAGCTGTTGAGCACAAAGAAAAGATTGAGGATGCGCTGAGCCGTTTTATCGAAACTGGGCTCCGAATTCCCCTTTTTAATTGTCGCGGTCGCGTCGCTTGCCGTCATAGAGTCCTCGCATGAGAAGGTGGTTTGCTGCCATGATTTTAGTCCGATATGGAGATTAGGCTATATCCTTGTCCGCTCGGGGCGTTAAGATGGCCCGAATTCGGTCGTTTGCGCTCGCTCGGGGTATACTTTCGACTATATACGGTTCTAATGTGCATGCATTGGGCCTATTTGTCGGATTATGGATGTGGAGCGCACATGGCGAACACCCAGAACTATATTAACCACCTGCTGCAGAACACCGGCATCACGCCGGCATGCAGCGAAGAAGAGCGCTTGGCTGCCGAGGATATCGCTCAGATCTTCCGCAACCACGGCTTTGATCCCGAGGTTCAGGAGTTCAATGCCCCGGCGCCCAGCAGGTTGGCATTTGCCGTTACCGGTATTCTTGCGTTTGCCGGCGCCCTGCTGATGGGCATCGGCGGCGGCATCGGCTTGGTCGGCACCTTGCTGGCCATTGTCGGTGCCGTTCTTTACGTGCTCGAGCGCACGGGCCACCCCGTGGTTTCGCGCCTGGGCAAGACGGGCGTGAGCCAAAATGTCATCGCCTACCACAAGGCCTCGGGCCCGCTCGCGTCTCCGCGCAACCGCCCGGTGGTCGTTGTCGCACACTACGACTCTCCCCGTGCTGAGCTGCTCGCCCGCGAGCCCTATGCTTCGTATCGTGCGCTCATCGCCAAGCTGTTGCCCGTTGCCACGGTTGCCCCTGCTGCCGTTGCCATCTTGCGTATCCTGCCGCTCCCCGGCGCGCTCAAGGTTCTGCTGTGGATTGTCGCGATCCTCGCTTCCCTCGTTGCGCTCGCCAACGCGGCAAACATCATTTCTAACCGTTTTGTGCTTCCCTATACGTCCGGCGCAGTGTGCAACAAGTCTTCTGTCGCCGCTATGCTCGGCGTTATGGACAACGTTGCTCCCTTCCAGGGCGAAAACGAGTTTCCCGACGATGTTCCGTTCGATACCTATTTTGGGGAGCAGAAGCGTCGTGCCGAGGAGATGGCGCGCGCAGCAGCGGAGTATGCCGCGACCCAACAGCAAAACGACTACGGCAACACCATCGAGTATGAAGAGCCTACCTACGCCGAGGACGAGTTCGGTCAGCCGATTGCTCCCGACGCTCAGACCGAGCCCGAACAGGGTGAGGCTTTCGACGAGCAGATCGAGGGCTTTGAAGGTGCGTCTGCCGACGAGACGCTGATTGGCGCCATTGTGCCCGAGGATCAGAATCAGGCTGTCCAGGCCGAAGAGTTCAATGACGAGGTTCCCGCTGCCGAGCCGGCGGAGGAGCCTGTCGCGGCCGAGCCCGAGCCCAAGCTCTATCGCAATGCCGCCGGCAACATCCGCTTTGGTTCGGATGCCATCCGTGCGCTCGGAATGCTTCCCGAGTCCTGCACGCTCGATTACGAGGAGGGCGAGGAGCCGACGTTTGAGCCCGAGCCTGCCCCCGTCGTGACCGTGGATGATGAGTCTGCCGCGGTTACCGCTGCCGTTGCCGAGTCCGAGGCGGTGTCCGCGATCGATTCCGCGGCAGGACTGGACATTTTGGCTCCCGCCGCGCCGGCGCAAGACGTTGCGGATGAGTCTGACGACGATTACGTTGAACAGCCGAGGCGCGTGTCTTACGAGAGCGATACTGATTTCTCGGCCGAGATTCCCGCGGCAACGCCCCATGCCGATATTGCATCCGCGTTCTCTTCGATTGGCGCCAGCGCTTCCAACTTCTTTAAGGGCGCGCTTGCAAAGGGCAAGAAATTTGTCGACGATTTCGAAGAGAAGCGCGCTGCTGCACGCGAGGCTGCCGAGCAGGAAGCTATCGCTCAGCAGCAGGCAGCTGAGGCGGCACGTGAGCTCGCGGCGCAAGAGTTCGAGCAGAACGAGGCTATGCAGTCCGTGCCCGTCGACGCTGCCGAAGCTACGACGTCCTTTGAGTCCCAGCAACCGGCGTCCGCGGATGTTGTTGAGGCGACGACGTCTTTCGAGGCTCAGCAGCACGTCGATAGCACCATGTCGTTTGATGCCGCGCAGTTCGATTCCACGATAACGTTTGAAAAGCAAGGCACCGCGATTGCCGAGCCCCTTCCTGTTTCCGATGAGCAGGGCGACGCGGCAGACGATGACGAGCCTATTGATGCTGCCGAAATCCAAGATGCCGCCGAGGACGAGCCCGTCGAGGCCAACTGTGACGAAGAGCAATACGCGGCAGCCGAGCAAGATGATTCGACCGAGGTCGAGCAGGAGGAAGTGCCTGCGGTTTCCGAGGCTCCCGAGACAGATGAGTCGAGGCCTTACTCCACGCAGATTTTCACCATGCCGGCCCCGAGTGGTTCCGGTGCCACGGTTGCCGATGTTGCTCCCACCCAGGACGAAACGATCGATTCCCTTATGGCCCAGATTTCCTCCCAGGCATCACCACGTCCGCAGATGAATGTTCCCGATCCGGCGTCGGCTCCGTCGCCTGCACCTTCCTCGTCTCCGCTAGCTTCGGTCCCCGATCCGTCGCTGCCGTCGATGAAGCAGGCAAACGTTGCGTCTCGCACGTCGCTGTTCGACCTTCCCGACCCCTCCGCACAGGTCAACGACCCCTTTGCTACCGCTCAGGGTCCCGAACCCACATCGGCACCCGTTGCGCCTCCTAGGCCCGTTGCGTCGGGCGCACAGCCGATCGAGACCATTTCGGCTCCCGCCCCGGCGGCACCCAAGTCTCGCAAGCGCGGCCTGGGCGGCCTGTTCGTCGTAAAAAGAAAAACGAACAGGACAGCATGAGTGACTGGCTGGGCGTCGAAGACGATTACGATGCCAAGAAGTCCGGTCGCGGCATCGGTTCGTGGGATAATTTCGAGGACGATAACGATGGCTGGAAGGGCGGCGCTACGTCTTCCGACGGCGCTTCTTCCGAAGATATGCTCTCGGCTGTTGCCTCTATGGGTGACGATGAGCTGCTCGGTCACGATATCTGGTTTGTGGCAACGGGCGCCTCGGATTGTGATGGCGCCGGTATGAAGGCCTTCTTGGCTTCGCATCGCGATAAGCTCCGCGGCGTATTCTTCATCAATCTTGAATCCGTCGGCGCCGGTAGGCTTTCGGTGGTGACGGTTGAGGGCGAACAGCAGCTGCTCAAGGGCGATCGCCGCATCATGAACCTGGTCAGCAAGGTGTGCAAGTCGTTCCATGTCGATTGTGGCGCGCTCGAGATGCCCTATGCCAAGACCGATGCCTATGCCGCGCTCGAGGCGAGCCGCCGAGCCCTCACCATCGCCGGCGTGGACGGCACGCGCCTGGCTTGTGCTCGTACCGAGGACGACCTGCCCCACAATGTCAACCCGACGAACATTGCCACGGTATCCGAGGTCGTGACCGAGGTTATCCGCCGTTCGTAGACGGAGCTCTAAGGAGTCAAACGTGTTTTCGTATATTAAGCGCCATTGGCCTGTCTACGTGATTTTGACCTTGATTGCCATTGCGTTAGGGTTTGGAGCTGCCTACATCGTGGGCGCGAAGGGCTCGACCCCCGCCTCCGCAATCAGCGAAGAGGTGGAGCAAGAACAGAGCACGGGCGCCGATGGGATTCCTGAGTCCGAGCAGGCAATCGTTGATGGTGGATCTTCGTCTGCAGAGTAGATGCGGCGATTTAGATGATTGAAAGCGGGCGAGCCGGGGGACTGGCTCCCCCCCCTTTTCATCGCGCTAGCGCTTCTTTGGGATTGACCTAAGGCGAGCGAACCATAGGGCTGCGGCACCCGAGGTCAGGAGCGCGGTGATGCAAGCGGCGATGGGAGCTGATCCTGTTGCCGGTAGGTCCTGCGGTAGGGTACAGCGTTGAATGACACGGTCCTCGTCATGTGACTCAAGTTTATCGCCGCCGCCGTTGCGGCAAAGATCGACGCGTGCGCTGTTGGTGAGTGCAGTTTGGGGTGTGTAAGCCGACGTTGCCTGCATGTGCACGACTGCGCCCCGAGCATCTGTGCCAAGGATTGCTTTGGCATCGTCAAGGTCGTCGTGCTCATCTTTGAGATCATCGCGGGTCCAAGAATCCGTATCGCTTCGAGTCGTAAAGTCGGCGGCTACCGCACCGTATTCAATGCGAATGCCCGTTACGACGGTATTGGATGCAAGGTCGAGTTCTTTCGCCTCGAGTGTGGCGGATTCCGTGGTCGAGACATCCGCCTTCCAGAGGTGCCAGCCGTCGTAATCGACGAGGCGGCAATCTTCACCCAGACTCTCTTTTACTTCGTCGGACTCAAGCCAAGGATTTTCGTGCCCATCGTCAAGCGTCGCGTTTGCCGGCTCATCGACGTCTGTCGAGTCCAACGGCGTCGTGCGATACCACACGTTGCACAGACCGTTGAGGTCGCCGATGGCGACGGGGGTTTCGATTGAGACGAATCTCGCCGTGCCGTCTTTGGCGCACTCAAGATCATCGGTAATCGTAAACTCATCAACCCAAGTAGCGGAATCGTTTCGAGCATCGATGGTATAGGAGAAAAGCCCATCCGTATTGGTTTGCATCGCGGCGCGGTTTTTTCCATCGCCGTTAGCCAACAGACCCTTCCCGATAGGTTGGACAAGTTCCTGACGCTTGTCGACCTGTCCTTTGATCTCGATGGGCGCATCCTTCATCGCGACGGATTGGACTTCTCCCGTATCCTTTATTTCAAACGTTATCTCCTCGGCAAGGTCATGGGTCCGCGGAGACATCGTTTCGCGCAACGAGTAGGTGCCGGGTGCAAGATGTTCGATGCGGTGCGGCTTGTCGGATGAGGTCCAGGAGTCTATTTCGGTTTTATCGGGACCATATAAGGTGAGCTGTGCGCCTTTCACTTCCTGCTCTCCGCTTGCATCGACCTTGGAGATATCAACCTTGGTGTAATCGTCGGATACGTTAAGCCGTGCTTCCACAACGGGTGTTTTCTGGTCGGCATAGGTAAGGTCGACGATATGATGCGTCCGGTCGAGCAAGAAGCCGGTCGGCGCTTGAGTCTCGACAACCTCGTAGCGTGCGGTGCCAGATCCCAGCGGGAGGTCGTCCGCGCGTGCTTCTCCAGCTTCATCCGTCATGACAGTAGCGACAGTCTCACCGTCGAGCGCGGCAATGCTACCGTCGGGGCGCACGATATCACCTGAGGCACGGATCTCAAAGATGGCGCCCGCGAGGCTGCTGCCGTCTACGGCATCGGTTTTAACGATCCTGATGTTTCCGGTCGCGGCGTGGTCATAATACGAGACGATTGCAACGGGCGTTAGGTTTATATCGGCGGGTATGTTTACCTCGATCTCTCCGCCGACAAGATAGGGCTCTTTGGCCGAGGTTTCGCGTACATAATAGGTGCCCGGCACGAGCGATTCGGGCAGTGTGACGGTGCCGGTCGCGTCAGTCGTAAAGGTGTCCATTACGTTGTGTGCTGGATACCAGCATGTTTGTGAGACAGGTTTGTGATTGCTGTCGAGGAGTTGGAAGGTGAATCCGGCTAGGGGAACAGAGGCGCCTGTTTGGGCATCGCGTTTTACAATCTGGAGATGCGTCGACAGAGCGTGGTTGTTCACGATATATTGAAGCTCGGCGCCGTCGGAAATCTGATTGGCCTCGACGGTCCATTCCCCCGCACGTTTAAAACCCTCGGGGACGGTTTCCGGAACCTCACGAACCGTGTAGCCGGCGCGGTCGTATGGGATGGCTCCGTGGACACCGGCGGGTCGCTTGCCT
>OOCH01001794.1_pt1 | contig 15340 bp, 7 predicted proteins | sample 1671641 | NCBI WGS metagenome assembly OOCH01 (sample SAMN06348177, study PRJEB24527) | human gut metagenome | biome: human gut; feature: ankylosing spondylitis patient; material: feces | host: Homo sapiens | place: China | collected 2015-10
GAAAACAATTCTTAGCGCATTGGGACTTTCGCTTCTGATCTTTACGAGTTGCGGTGGACAAAAAAAGGTTGAAGTCGATTTTATTCAGGACAACATCGACAACGCAGTGGCACAAAACACGATTCAAACGGATATTATCGAGAAATCAGGTAAAATCCTAAATCCGAGAACTATCAATAAAGACGGTAGTATATCTTATATACCTATTGACGACTGGTGTTCCGGTTTCTTCCCCGGCAGTATGTGGCTGACTTATAACTTGACCGGAGATCAGAAATGGTTACCGTTGGCTGAAAAGTATACAGAGGCCCTTGATTCTGTGAAGCATCTGAAATGGCACCATGATGTAGGCTTCATGATTGGCTGCAGCTATCTGAACGGATACCGTATGGCAGACAAGAAAGAATATAAAGATGTAATCATTGAAACGGCAAAATCTCTTTCTACCCGTTTCCGCCCGAATGCAGGTGTTATTCAGTCATGGGATGCCGATAGAGGTTGGCAAGGAACGCGCGGTTGGAAATGTCCGGTGATTATCGACAATATGATGAATCTCGAATTACTGTTCGAGGCAACCGCTTTTTCCGGTGACTCTACTTTCTATAATATTGCAGTGAAACATGCGGATACGACCATGGCTCATCACTTCCGTCCGGACAACAGTTGTTATCATGTTGTGGATTATGATCCCGAAACAGGCGAAGTGCGTAAGAGACAAACAGCGCAGGGATATGCGGACGAATCCGCCTGGGCTCGCGGACAGGCCTGGGCTTTGTACGGATATACTACTTGTTACCGCTACACTAAAGATAAGAAGTATCTCGACCAGGCGCAAAAAGTATATAACTTCATCTTTACGAATAAGAACCTGCCGGAAGATCTCGTTCCTTACTGGGATTATGATGCTCCGAACATCCCGAATGAACCGCGTGATGCTTCTGCCGCTGCTTGTACGGCTTCCGCCCTTTACGAACTGGACGGTTATCTGCCGGGCAATCACTATAAGGAAACTGCTGATAAGATTATGGAAAGCCTCGGCTCACCGGCTTATCGTGCGAAAGTGGGTACGAATGGAAACTTTATACTGATGCACTCTGTAGGCAGTATCCCTCACGGTCAGGAAATAGATGTGCCTTTGAACTACGCTGACTATTACTTCCTGGAAGGATTGATGCGCAAAAGAGACCTGGAAAAGAAGTAAGAACTGCCTTGCTTGTACTTTAGCCGGATATGTGCATATATTAGTCTCTTCCGGTTCACCATTTAATTCGTCCGCCTATAGCCGGACGAAAGATTGCCTATAGCCAAACGAAACGTTGCCTTTAGGCGGACGCAAATTTGCCTATAGCCGGACGAATTAATTTATGCACCGGAAAACATTATTTGCTGTACCGAAACCGGTTGGTGCATTAACTGTTATTCTTTATATCATGATAAACAAATCAGTAAACTTATTGATGGGTGGCTTGACCCTCTTTGCAGCGCAAGGCTGTAAAGCTCCCAAACAGGTGGCAGAGCAGGCGGAACATCCAAACATCATCTATGTATTTCCTGATCAGTATCGCAATCAGGCAATGGGCTTCTGGAATCAGGAAGGTTTCAGAGATAAGGTAAACTTCCGGGGAGACCCCGTGCATACTCCTAACATAGATACTTTCGCACGTGAATCTATGGTGCTGACTTCCGCTCAAAGCAACTGTCCGCTGAGCAGCCCTCATCGTGGAATGTTGCTGACCGGTATGTATCCGAATCGCAGTGGTGTACCTTTGAACTGTAACTCTACACGTCCTATCAGCTCTTTGCGTGACGATGCGGAGTGCATAGGCGACGTATTCAGCAAGGCCGGTTATGATTGTGCTTATTTCGGTAAACTTCACGCTGACTTCCCGACCCCGAATGATCCGGAGAATCCGGGACAATATGTAGAAACACAGCGTCCGGTGTGGGACGCTTATACGCCGAAAGAGCAGCGCCACGGTTTCAACTATTGGTATTCGTACGGCACGTTTGACGAACATAAGAACCCGCATTATTGGGATACGGATGGTAAGAGACACGATCCGAAGGAATGGTCACCTTTGCACGAATCAGGCAAAGTCATTTCTTATCTGAAAAATGACGGTAACGTACGTGATACCAAGAAGCCATTCTTCATCATGGTGGGAATGAACCCGCCGCATAGCCCATACCGTTCGCTGAACGATTGTGAAGAACAGGACTTCAATCTTTATAAAGATCAACCGCTGGACAGTCTGCTGATTCGCCCAAACGTAGATCTGAATATGAAAAAAGCGGAATCCGTCCGTTACTACTTTGCTTCTGTGACCGGAGTAGACCGTGCTTTCGGACAGATTTTGGAAGCACTGAAACAATTGGGATTGGATAAAAATACAGTAGTCATCTTTGCTTCCGACCATGGCGAAACAATGTGCAGCCAGCGAACGGACGACCCTAAGAACTCTCCCTATTCCGAATCTATGAATATTCCGTTCCTGGTTCGTTTCCCCGGTAAGATTCAGCCCCGGGTAGATGATTTGTTGCTTTCTGCTCCCGACATTATGCCTACCGTACTCGGCTTGTGCGGTCTGGGGGATTCGATTCCTTCCGAGGTGCAGGGACGCAACTTCGCACCTCTTTTCTTCGATGAAAAGGCGGAAATTGTTCGTCCGGCAGGTGCGTTGTATATTCAGAATCTGGATGGAGAGAAAGATAAGGATGGATTGGTGCAATCTTATTTCCCCTCTTCGCGCGGCATTAAGACGGCTCGCTATACATTGGCTCTGTATATCGACCGGAAGACGAAACAGCTAAAGAAAAGTCTGCTGTTTGATGACGTAAACGACCCTTATCAGCTGAATAATCTGCCTTTGGATGAAAATAAGGAAGTTGTGGAGCAACTTTATCGTGAAATGGGAACAATGCTGAAAGAAATCGACGATCCGTGGTATACGGAAAAGATTCTTTCGGACCGTATACCTTACTGATACCGTATACTAATACGGTTTGTATGACACCCGGGTCTCATACATACCGACACCCGGATCTCATACATGCTGACACCCGGGTGTCGTGCATCCTGACACCCGGGTGTGGTAAGAACTGCCTTTAAACAATTAATGATCATGAAAGCTGTTTGTTTTATATTTCTGTTCTTGTTTTGTTCTTTGTCCTCTTATGCGCAGGTCATAGGGTTTGAAGAAAAGGTTCCCGAGACGTTCAAAGTTTCGGGGAAAGGTGAAGTGAAACTTTCTTCTCTTTTCTATAAAGAGGGAGAAAGCAGTCTGGAATGGGATTTCCAACCTGCCTCGACACTGGACGTTCAGATAGAACCTTTATCGCTGAATGCCAAAAAGGAACAGCAATTTGGTATTACCCTGTGGATATATAACGAGAAACCCCAACAGGACTCTATCCGTTTTGAGTTTCTAAATAAGGCGGGTGAAGTCTCTTATTGGTTCACGTATCATCTGCAAGCGGCAGGCTGGCGGGCTTGCTGGATATCTTTCGCCTACATGAACGGGGATAAGAAAGATAAAAATATAGTTTCTTATCGTCTGGTCGCTCCCGACCGTAAAGGGCGCATCTTTCTGGATCGCCTGACCTTTCCGGAAAAGAAGATGAACCTGCGCACGACACCGGACCAACAACTGCCAGCTAACAACGGTCTTTCCAATCGTGACCTCTGGCATTGGTGTCTTGTATGGAAGTGGGAACAGCAGTCTTATGATGTCCCCTTGCTTTCTAAACTGACAACTCGGCAAAAGAAGGACTTGAAAACAATCGAACAACGCCTGACTGAATTTCTCGATGTGAAGAAAGCTCCCCAAGGACAGATCAACGCTGCAAGGAAGACTTTTGAAAGAGCTGCCATTGCTCCCTCCGCAGCCGGGACCGGCTTTACCGGAACTCCTGTTGTAGCACCGGACGAGCAAGACAAGAAGAAAGGGGAGATGTCATGGAATGATATCGAAACGATGCTTGCCGGTTTTGCATACGATGCCTTCTACAATCAGAATGAGACATCGAAGAAGAACTATTTTACCGTATTCGACTATGCAATGGATCAGGGATTCGCTTTTGGCAGCGGCATGGGGACGAATCATCATTACGGCTATCAGGTACGTAAAATATATACTACCGCCTGGCTCATGCGGGACGCGATTTATAAACATCCTCACCGGGATGCCTATCTATCCACTTTACGTTTCTGGGCTGCTTTACAGGAGACTCGTCAACCGTGTCCGCCGGAGCGGGATGAATTACTGGATTCATGGCATACGCTCTTGATGGCAAAGTTTATCTCCGCCATGATGTTCCCCGATGCAAGAGAACAGGAACAGGCTTTGAATGGTTTGTCGCGCTGGCTGTCTTCATCGCTGAATTATACTCCGGGCACTCTCGGCGGTATCAAAGTAGATGGAACGACCTTTCATCACGGAGGTTTCTATCCCGGCTATACAACCGGAGTACTGGCTACCATCGGCCAATTTATCGCTCTCACCAACGGGACCGGATTTGAACTGACGGAAGAGGCACGTCAACATATCAAGTCTGCCTTTCTCGCCATGCGCAATTATTGTAACCTTTACGAATGGGGGACAGGCATTAGCGGTCGCCATCCTTTTGGCGGAAAGATGGGAAGCGATGATATAGAAGCATTTGCCAATATTGCATTGTCAGGAGACTTGTCCGGTCAGGGAAATACATTCGATCATGGACTGGCCGCCGATTATTTGCGTCTGATACGTGATCGGAATACAAGGAATGCACATTTCTTCAGAAAAGAAGGTATTCAGCCTGCACAGGCTCCCCACGGTTTTTTTGTTTATAACTATGGATCGGCAGGTATTTTCCGCCGTGCAGACTGGATGGTGACACTGAAAGGATATACCACAGATGTATGGGGTGCTGAAATCTATGCGAAAGATAATCGTTACGGACGTTATCAAAGCTACGGATCGGTACAGATTATGGGAAAAGGAAATCCCGTCTCCCGTGCCGGAAGTGGTTTTGTACAGGAAGGATGGGACTGGAACCGTCTGCCCGGTACGACCACCATTCATCTTCCTTTTGAACTCTTGGACAGTCCCCTGAAAGGTACGACGATGGCACGGTCTACGGAAAACTTTTCCGGAAGCAGCTCTTTAGGCGGCATGAACGGAATGTTTGCAATGAAACTGACGGAACGTGATTATGAGAACTTTACTCCCGACTTTGTAGCCCGTAAATCCGTCTTCTGTTTTGATAACCGGATGATCTGCCTCGGAACAGGCATCACGAACAGCAATGCTGACTATCCTACGGAGACCACTCTCTTCCAGACGAAATTTAACGGCAAAGAGCAGAAGACAGGTAAGGATAACTATTGGTTGCACGACGGCTATGATAATTATTATCATGTAGTTGACGGAACCCTTCGTTCACAGATAGCCGAACAGGAGTCGCGTCATGAGAAAACCCGCGAAAAGACTACAGGAACGTTTTCTTCTGCCTGGATTGAACATGGCAACGCCCCGAAGAATGCTACTTATGAATATATGGTACTGATTCAGCCTTCAGCTTCGGATTTGGATGAACTGAAGAAAACGCCTGCATACGAAGTATGGCAACGTGATCAGACTGCGCATATTGTCTATGACAGGAAAACGGGTATAACCGGATATGCTGTTTTTGAAGATTACCGGTCTGCTGACGATAAGCTGGTGGTTGCTTCCATTCCTGCGGAAACGATGGTCATGTATGCGGCAGAGGGAAAAAAGGCGATTCGTCTCAGCGTCTGTGACCCAAACTTGAATATTGCGGAAAAGACGTATACGACAAAAGAACCGAGCCGCCCTATTCGTAAAATAATAGAGCTGAAAGGACGCTGGAGTTTCTTGGAGACACCGGCGAATGTAAAGCTTGAATATAAAGGTGCCCATACGATACTGGATGTAACTTGTCAGCATGGACAACCGGTGGAAATGATTCTTGAAAATAAATGAAGAGAGAATTTAAATAGGTATTGATGTTTGTGTTTCTATGAAAGAAAGAGGGTCGGTTCAGCGAAGAATCGACCCTCAGTTTTATATGCGGTTAATGAGACAGTTTGCTAGGGAGAACTTGAATTACTTGTTTAATCTCCATTCGAAACCATCTTTGGTATCTTTCACTTCAAATCCGAGTGCAGTCAATGTATTACGGATTTCGTCGGAAGTAGCCCAGTCTTTGTTGGCTTTTGCTTTCATGCGTTGTTCAAGAAGCATATCAACGACTTTGCCATAAGCGGCTTCGCGACCGTCGGAAGAACCTTTCTCTTCTTTCAGCCCCATGATGTCGAAGCAGAACAGGTGGAAAGTTTCTTTCAGGTCTTTCAGATCTTCTGCGGAGATCGTTGCATTTCCTGCGTTGATATTATTGATGATGCGGGCACCTTCGAAAAGCTGTGCGATGACAATAGGAGTATTCAAGTCGTCATTCATAGCTTCGTAGCATTTAGCACGCAGCTCTTTCACGTTGATACCTTCCGAAGTTGTTGCGGCCGGAGTGATCTTGTCGAGTCCTTCGATTGCTTCTATCAAACGTTGCAGCCCTTTTTCCGAAGCTTGCAATGCTTCGTTACTGAAGTCTACAGTGCTGCGATAGTGAGCTTGCAGGATGAAGAAACGGATGGTCATCGGAGTGTAGGCTTGTGCCAGCAACTTGTGAGTACCGTTGAAGAATTCATCCAGCGTGATGAAGTTGCCGAGTGATTTACCCATCTTCGTACCGTTGATGGTAATCATGTTGTTGTGCATCCAGTAGTGAACCATGTCATCGCCTTGTGAAGCTACCGATTGTGCGATTTCACATTCGTGGTGAGGGAAAATCAAGTCCATTCCTCCTCCGTGAATATCGAAGTGTTCACCCAGGTATTTACGTCCCATAGCGGTACATTCGGCGTGCCATCCGGGGAAACCGTCGCTCCATGGAGACGGCATAATGTGTTCCGGCTGCGCTTTTTTCCAGAGGGCGAAGTCGGCGGGATTACGTTTTTCGCTTTGTCCGTCGAGGTCGCGGGTGGTATTCAGTACGTCGTCGAGGTTGCGGCCGGAGAGTTTGCCGTAATGATAGTCCTTATTATATTTAGCTACGTCAAAGTAGACGGAACCTTCGCTTTCGTAAGCGTATCCGGCGTCCAGAATCTTCTGTACGAGCTGGATTTGTTCGATAATGTGACCCGAAGCGTGCGGCTCGATGCTGGGAGAAAGTACATTCAGTGCTTCCATTGCCTTATGATAGCGGTTCAGGTAATACTGAACGACTTCCATAGGCTCCAATTCTTCGAGACGGGCTTTCTTGGCAATCTTATCTTCTCCTTCGTCGGCATCGTGTTCTAGATGACCGACATCGGTAATATTGCGTACATAGCGTACTTTATATCCTAAATGAGTCAGATAACGGAAGAGTACGTCAAATGTGATGGCGGGACGGGCATGTCCCAAGTGAGCATCACCGTATACTGTCGGTCCGCATACATACATGCCTACATGCGGTGCGTGAAGCGGTACGAACAATTCTTTCTTTCTATCTAACGTGTTGTAAATGGTAAGTTGATGTTCCATAACATTTTATATTTGTTCTATTGGAAGTGCAAAGTTAGAATAAATAATTGATTTCAACTTAACTTGCAAGGGATTTTGTCTGATCTGCTGAAGGAAGAATGCCTTATGGGACGTTGAAGATTCTCTCTATCGCTTCCGCAACCCCATCTTCGTCATTAGTCAGTGTAATGTAGTCGGCAGCCTTCTTCACAGGCTCCTGCGCGTTGCCCATCGCTATGCCCATACCAGCGAATTTGATCATCGACAGGTCATTGTAGCCATCGCCTATAGCTATCACTTCCTCGCGTGTCATTCCTATATTTTCCAACAGTACGCTGAGGGATAAAGCCTTGTCGATACCTTGCGGAACCAACTCCAGGAAATAAGGTTCCGAACGGAAGACATTGATCTTTCCTTGCAGGCGGATGCAAAGCTCGGATTCTACAGGAATCAGCTTGCCGGCATCCCCGACGATGAGGCACTTGGCTACCGGCAGGGTGATGTCAGTCAGGAAGTCGTTTGTTTCCCGTATCGCCATTTTATTGAGGAAGGCTTCTTTTTGTACGTACGGATCTTGTGAGTTTTCGGTCACTATTTCTGCTCCGTCGTAAGTCAGTATGCTTAGATGATTGGTGCGGGCACATTCGTAGAGTACCGGAACGACTTCATTGGGCAGTACATTCTCGTACATCATTTCTTTGGTTTCCCAGTTGATGATCTCTCCACCGTTATAGGACAGGATAAATCCGCCGCACTCATTCATGCGTAACTCGTTGGCGAGCGGTACGATGCCGTAAGTCGGTCGCCCTGATGCAAGTACCAGACGGATACCTTGTTCTTGTATGCGTATCAGCGTTTCCCGGTTGCGGGAAGAGATTTCCTTTTTAGAATTGGTGAGTGTGCCGTCGAGGTCGAGCACTATGAGTTTGTATTTCACGTCGCATTGTTTTGGTTTGCAAAGATAGGAGAAAATGGATGACTACAAAGTGCGTGGTAATTAAAATATGCTTAGATTATGCACTTTTATGGTGCAATAGTGAGATGTTTGATTGTTATTGCAGCAAATCCGCCCACTGCTCATTGCTCAGTGCAGGCAGTGCCTCACTATCCGTAATAAATGTTTCTGCCAGCCTCCTCTTGTCCTCCTGTAGTTGGAGAATCTTTTCTTCGATACTGTTCTGAGTAATAAAACGATAGGCGATAACCTGTTTATCCTGACCGATACGATGTGCACGGGCGATGGCTTGTGACTCGGCAGCAGGATTCCACCAGGGATCAATGATAAATACATAATCGGCTTGTGTAAGGTTAAGACCGACTCCTCCTGCTTTCAAAGAAATAAGGAATGCCTGCACATCCTTTTGCTCGGTGAAATGGGCGATTTCGGAAGGTCGGTTGTTGGTGGAACCGGTCAGCAGAGCATACTTCCAGCCCCGTTGGCGGAATACCTCGGCAAGTATCTCCAGATGCCGGACAAAGGAAGAAAAAATAAGTACCTTATGTCCTTCACTTCTTAGTGTGTCAAAGGTATCGATGATTTGTTCCGTTTTTCCCGATATCCCGTCGAAGTCGGGAAAGATAAGCTGCGGATGGCAAGCCAGTTGACGGAGACGCAGGATACCGTTCAGGATGCTGAACATATGGTATCTGTCTCTGTTTTCGGGTTGCTGGAGTAATATGTTGCGGAGGCTGTTTTTCTCCTGTTCGTAGCTCTCACTCTGCTTTTCGGACATGGCGCAATAGATCGTTTCTTCGGTAAGCGGGGGAAGTTCCGGCGCTACCTCGCTTTTGCTTCTGCGAAGGATAAACGGAGCGATGATCTGTTGCAGCCTTTTCTCCATACGGACGTTTCCTTGCCGGATCGGAATGATAAACTGCTTATGAAAAGCGTTTTCTTCTCCTAGCAGGTCCGGTTGCAGAAAACGGAACTGTGCCCACAAATCTTTGAGAGAGTTCTCGATAGGCGTGCCGGTAAGTGCAATCCGATGCTTGCCCTGCAACTGGATGACCGAACGGAAAGTAAGGGAATCATTGTTCTTGATATTCTGACTTTCATCAAGTACGATGTATTCGAATGTGTAGGAGCGGAGAATATCAATGTTATTTCTCATCATCCCATAAGTCGTGAATATCAGATGGAAATGATTGAAGAACTTCTCCGGATGTCCTTTGGGAAATGCGGTGTTGCTGTTATATTCCGCTATCGCAAGAGTCGTGAAGCGTTTAGCCTCTCTTCGCCAGTTGTGGAGCAGGGAAGTGGGGACAACGATCAGAGTGGCAGGTTTACAGGAGTTCTTTCCGTGTTCCTGTCTGTGACCATCTTCTTTCGGTCTGTTTTTCTTTCTGATTTCCCGTGCATCCGGCAGTAGTTCATCTTCGGAGGAGAACGAAAATAAAGAGAACTGTCCTTCGGCATCTGCTATCTGCTCTTTGGCGGGAGGATTACCGGCAGTACATTCTTTGTCCGGCTGATTGTCGGAAGCTGTGCTTTCTGTAAATACGGGCTTTGTAGGAGCAGTGACCGCATCGGGAGAAAGCGGTTTGTATATATATTGCAGCAGCGTCAGCGTCTGAAGTGTCTTTCCAAGTCCCATATCATCTGCCAGGCAGCCGCCGAATCCTTGCTTGTTCAGCTGCACCATCCATGAGAATCCCTTCTGCTGATAGGGTCGTAGTTCCGCTTTCAGTCCTTGGGGAACAGGAACATTACGTATCTCTCTCTTGAAAGGCAGGTCTTTAGGTCCGTTCTCTTCTAAAGCCGATTGTACGGCACCGACAAAGGTCGGTTTCAGACGAATCCCCGTCTCCGTCTGGGTGCCCAGTTCCAACAGGTTTCCATATTTGCTGAACCATTCTTCCGGTAAAAGAATCATGCGTCCGTCCGGTAACAGAAATTCTCTTTTCTCTTCAAGGATGTGCTTGCGGAAGCGTGAGAAAGGGATACGCAGATTGCCGATGACTACCGTGATATGTAGCTCAAACCAGTCGGGCTCATCATCACAACTCTGTTCGATGCGGATTTCGTCCAGACAGTAAGGAGTATTCCCCATGTTTCCTGTCAGCAGAAAAGACTGTTGGAGCATCTTCCGATATGTACTGATCCATTCGGTAATTGTCTTTTCGGGTGCATCGGGCGACAGCTTGAAATGAACGTCGCTGACTCGTTGCAAGCCGGAATCTGTTAACATCCGGAGCTTCTCTTCTTCGGCATCGCTATCCCGACGGAAAAAGAATATCTCGCCGAAATCGTTCCGGTAAATGATCTTCTTCATTTCGGTCACGGTGTCGGGAGTAAATGACTGGTCACCATAACGGAAGCTAAGCCGCAACATCTGTTCGTCGTAAATGGTATCTTCAAGAGACAGGACAGCTTCGCAGGCATACGTCTCTTCAATGATATTCAGTCCCTGAGTCGTGATTTCATGATAGCGTGCTATTGGAATGACGATGTTATCGATGTATTTCTCGATTTGGGAAGCAGGGACGCTGATTTTCTTTTTCTTGGTAAAGGGCAGAATGCGTACGCTCTCAATATGCGGAAAGAAGTACAGCTCCATTCCCAGTAAGAGGGCAGACGGTGAGGAGGTCAGCACGATAACAGGCTTCTGTTCACTTAATGAGAGCGGCTGCCCGTCATAATAGCATTGCAGCTGGTAGCGGAAATTGGTCTCATCGGCAAGAAACGTAAAACGGATTTCCACGTCATGAGGATGCACATGATAGGCGTGATGCGCATATAGCAGTTTGCTTCCGACCTGTTTCTGATACAGAGGAAGATTATGATGGCGTATCAATGTCAGCATCTCCTGCATTTTTTTCTCGATGAATGGGCGGATATTGTTCTTTACCCGTTCCGGATCTTCGGATAATTTGCGCAGAAAACGGGATACTGTTTTCTCACGCGAATAGATTCCCATCAGATATTTCTCTGTGTAATGTGAGGCGATGTCGATAGCTTGTTGCTCGGCTTCGTTCATTCGGCTGATTGCTTCGGGGGAAGCGTGAAAAGCCTGTTCAATGAGTTGGTATGTACCGTCGTCAGATTTCTCTGCCATATAAGGAATCAGCAGTGTGCCGAACGTCAGATGTTCGGTTAAAACGATGATAACTTGTCCGGTATTTGCTTTCTCTTCCATTCTCTTTAGGCTTTAACAAACAAAGATACGGGAAAATCCTTAATTTTGCAGCATGATGGAAGAAAACAAACGAGTATTGTTAGGAATGAGCGGCGGTACGGACAGTTCCGTAGCTGCCATGCGATTGCTGGAAGCCGGATATGAGGTGACCGGAGTTACTTTCCGTTTCTATGAGTTGAACGACTCGACCGAATATCTGGAAGATGCCCGCCATCTGGCAGAGCGTTTGGGAATCCGTCATATCACGTATGATGCCCGCGAGATATTCCGCGAACAGATCATCGAGTATTTTGTGCAGGAATATATGGTGGGGCATACTCCTGTGCCCTGCACATTGTGCAATAACTATCTGAAATGGCCCCTTCTTTCCAAAATTGCCGATGAAATGGGGATTTTTTATATTGCTACAGGGCATTATGTCCGGAAAGTAAAGGTGGATGATACCTATTATATAACTTACGCTGCCGATTCGGACAAGGATCAGACCTTTTTCTTATGGGGACTCAAACAGGATATTCTTCGGAGAATGTTGCTTCCGATGGGAGATATTACCAAAGTGGAAGCACGTGCCTTTGCTGCTGAACGGGGATTTCAGAAAGTGGCGGTGAAAAGGGACAGTTTGGGAGTTTGCTTTTGCCCGATGGATTATCGAAGCTTTCTGAAAAAGTGGTTGGTCAGCAATTGTCAGCCACAGGTCAGCAATTGTCAGCCGCAGGTCAGCGTAGGTCAGCCCCAGGTCAGTGCAGGTCAGACTTGGTCAGCGGAGGTCAGACGTGGACGATTTGTCGATGAAAAGGGAGATTTTATAGCCTGGCACGAGGGTTATCCTTTTTATACCGTCGGACAGCGGCGTGGCTTGGGCATTCATTTGAATCGTGCCGTCTTTGTGAAGGAAATTCGCCCGGAAAAGAATGAAGTAGTACTCGCTTCCCTACAGGCTTTGGAGAAAACGGAGATGTTACTTAAAGATTGGAATATTGTTAATCGGGAACGTTTGTTAGGGCATGCGGATATCATTGTGAAGATTCGCTATCGGAAACAGGAAAATCATTGTACTGTGACAGTTACACCGGATAATTTCCTGCATGTACAACTTCACGAACCGTTGACGGCAATCGCATCCGGGCAGGCTGCTGCCTTCTATAAAGATGGTTTGTTGCTAGGCGGTGGAATCATTGTAGAATAATCATTGCTTCAGTCTCCTATAAAGTTTGAAAAAGTAAAAATCATCTGCCATCTGCAACAGAATCGACTCATTTTATTCTTTATCTGTTGCTTATAGCGTTGCAGATACCAGTTGCAAGCTGGTGATACAAAAAAAGTCCCACAGTGCATATTATGTACACTGTAGGATACTTTCTGTCATATAATGATTTAATTTGTTCGGATAACTTTATTCGTTGTTCAGCACCAGCATTGACTCTATATATTCGCGTGTATTGCTTAATCTGGGCACTTTGTGCTGTCCACCTAATTTTCCCTTCCTTGCCAGCCAGTCATGGAACAATCCCGGACGCGCAACGATGACTTCCAGTGGTTGCAGAGCAATATCTTTCCAACGCTTCGCCTCATAGTCTGAATTTACTTCTTTCAATGTAGCATCAAGTATTGCGGCAAATTTCTCTACGGAATCCGGCATCTTGGCAAATTCTATCAGCCATTGATGACGGCATTTGGCGTGTTCGTCCATAAATACCGGTGCTGCAGAGTATTCGCTCACCTGTGCACCTGTCTCGGCACAAGCCTTAGCTAAGCCTTTTTCGGCATTATCTACAATCAGTTCTTCTCCAAAAGCATTGATGAAATGCTTCGTACGTCCTGTGATGACGAACTTATATGGGTTCTTGCTGGTAAACTTCACCGTATCACCGATCATGTATCGCCACAATCCGCAGGACGTAGAAATCACCATTGCGTAATTCTTGTTAAGTTCCACCTCTTCGAGGCAGTAAGCGCGTGGATTTTCCTTATCAACTTCTTCCAATGGAATGAACTCGTAGAAAATACCGTAGTCGATCATCAGCAACATGGCAGGGTCTGAAAGATCGTTCTGCGTACCAAAGTACCCTTCGGAAGCGTTGTAGGTCTCTACATAATGCATCTTCTTTGAGTGAATCACCTGCTTGTACTGCTCACGATAAGGGGTGAAAGCCACCCCGCCGTGGAAGAATACTTCCAGATTCGGCCAAACTTCCTCCAGTGTTTGCTTGCCGGTCTTTTCGAGAATACGCTTGATAAGTACCAGCATCCATGAGGGTACACCGGACAAACTGGTCACATTGACCGGAATAGTACTGTTGGCTATTGCTTCTATTTTGGTTTCCCATTCGCTCATCAAAGCGATTTTCTTGCTCGGCACACGAATGAAATTGATTAACGGATTGACGTTCTGAATCAGAATCGCCGACAAGTCTCCCACCAAACTATGGTTGGAGTTGAGGTTCGGACTATGGCTGCCTCCCAGAATTAACCCTTTTCCCGAGAAAAAGTGACTGTCCGGATTGATGCGGAAGTAGAGTGCCGCAGCATCTTTACCGCCTCTATAGTGAATGTCTTCCAGAGCTTCTTTGCTGACAGGCAGGAATTTGCTTTTATCATTGGTCGTTCCGGATGATTTGGCAAACCAGCGTATTTCCGATGGCCAAAGCAGATTCTGTTCCCCCGCCCGCAAGCGTTCTACATAAGGCTTTATTTCCTCATAAGTCTGTATTGGAAGGCGGTTTCTGAAATCCTCATAGCTACGGATGGAGGCGTAGTCGTACTTTTTTCCCCACTCTGTCTGTGCAGCTTGGTTCACTAAGCGACTCAGCACACGGTGCTGTATCTCACTAGCCTGACTAGCATATAGGTCTATCTGTTTTAAACGGGAATCGAAAGTCTTACTAATAATTTTTGTAATATTCATTTCTGCTTTAACATAATAATGTTTAGTCGTGCAAAAGTAACCTTATTTATCTTTTTTTTCTATCTTTACGACGGAAATAATCGTTAAAATTTGGCGACTTTTCTTGAATCCCGAGTTTCTGACTAAAAAAAACGACAATGAGAATTGGAATCCTGACTTCCGGAGGAGACTGCCCCGGTATAAATGCCACTATTCGTGGCGTGTGCAAAACTGCCATCAATTATTACGGAATGGAAGTGGTAGGTATTCACAGCGGTTTTCAGGGCTTGCTGACTAAAGATGTCGAATCTATTACAGACAAGTCGCTCTCCGGTTTGCTCAATCTGGGTGGAACGATGTTAGGAACTTCTCGTGAGAAGCCTTTCAAAAAAGGAGGCGTTGTCTCTGATGTTGACAAACCGTCTTTAATTCTTCAGAATATCCATGAAATTGGGCTGGATTGTGTCGTTTGTATCGGTGGAAATGGAACGCAGAAGACTGCAGCCAAGTTTGTTGCAATGGGAGTTAACATCGTATCTGTTCCTAAAACCATTGATAATGATATTTGGGGCACGGACATCTCTTTTGGTTTCGACTCGGCGGTAAGTATTGCTACTGATGCCATCGACCGTCTACATTCCACCGCAAGCTCTCATAAAAGGGTGATGGTGATTGAAGTGATGGGGCATAAGGCTGGCTGGATTGCTTTGTATTCCGGTATGGCAGGAGGAGGGGATGTGATTCTCGTTCCTGAAATC
>OOCH01001798.1_pt1 | contig 15321 bp, 10 predicted proteins | sample 1671641 | NCBI WGS metagenome assembly OOCH01 (sample SAMN06348177, study PRJEB24527) | human gut metagenome | biome: human gut; feature: ankylosing spondylitis patient; material: feces | host: Homo sapiens | place: China | collected 2015-10
GAACCCCATGGTTCTATAACGAAAAAGAGGATGCATCATTTTGACACATCCTCTTCTTTTTATGATAATAGATGAATATTTTATGAGAATATAGAATATGTATATTGCACGTTTTATTGTATTGTTTGAACACTCTATATTACATATGGACAAATATATTTTTCCTGCTTTCTTTTTTATACTTTGGGCATATTATAGTTTAATTATGCGTAATTTATTGATAATTAAATTGATTTATCTAATATGTATGCGTTCGTATAGTTCTGTTCTATAATTTTATTCTATTTCGATAAGATGAATTTTTTCTATTAATTCTATTTGATTATAAAATATTCTTTTTATATTTGCACAAAACGATAATATGTATGAACAAATAATAAATTATTTATGAGAAAACCGAATTATGACAAATATCCTGCTACGGTAATTGATGGGAATATCCTTCAAGGATGGGGTGAGATACGTGATGTTCTTGCATCCAAATTGTCTGAAAAAGCTGTATTAGCAGTCGACTGCTATACTGGGGTGTATGAAAAAGAACTTATAGATGAGCTTTCTTTACTTCAGCCGGCAGAAATTATTCTGGTGAATGAATTGTATAAAGATGAGAAGGTTATAGCTGAAATGACAGAACGCTTTATGACTGATGATGTGTTGTTTGGCTATGTAACCAATTTATGCTTGGCAGATTATTTTGATAGTGAAAAGCTGGCGGCTGCACAAAAAAAGGTCAGTGAAAGTAATAAGCCTGTTATTGTGTTAGGTACAGGAGCGCATATGGTTGCCCCTGAAGCAACGCTTGTGTATGTGGATATGGCCCGTTGGGAAATTCAGCAACGTTTTCGTCGTCATGAAGTAAAAGCTTTAGGTATAGACAATCGTAATGAAGCTGTTTCGCTCCAATATAAAAGAGGATATTTTAATGATTGGCGTGTATGCGATCGTTATAAAGATTCATTGTTTCATGAGGTAGATTTTTGGTTGGATACTCATATTGCAGGCCAGCCTAAAATGATTGATCGTGAAACTTTCTTTAAAGGTATTGAGAAAACATCTACGAAACCTTTCCGTGTTGTTCCTTTCTTTGATCCGGCGCCATGGGGAGGACAATGGATGAAGGAGGTATGTGATTTGGACCGCAGTAAGCAAAATTACGGTTGGTGCTTCGACTGTGTGCCCGAAGAAAACAGCCTTTATTTTGAAGTAAATGGTGTACGCTTTGAATTACCTTCAGTTGATTTGGTGTTGTTGAAAAGTAAAGAATTACTTGGAGAGCCTGTTGAAGCACGTTTTGGAAAAGACTTTCCGATACGTTTCGATTTCTTGGATACAATAGGTGGTGGAAACTTAAGTTTGCAGGTGCATCCTACAACCCAGTTTATCCGCGAGAATTTCGGTATGTACTATACACAGGACGAAAGCTACTATCTGCTGGATGCAGAAGAAGATGCTGTTGTTTATTTAGGTGTAAAGAATGGAGTAGACCGTGAGGCTATGATAGAGGATTTACGCAGGGCACAGCGTGGTGAAATCGTGTTCGATGCTGAAAAGTATGTAAACAAGATACCGGCCAAAAAGCATGACCATTTCTTGATACCTGGAGGAACAATCCATTGTTCTGGTTCAAACAGTATGGTACTTGAAATCAGTTCAACTCCCAATCTGTTTACTTTCAAACTTTGGGACTGGCAGCGTTTGGGACTTGATGGAAAACCTCGTCCAATAAATGTAGAACGTGGAAAACATGTCATCAATTGGAATAGAAATACGGATTATGTATATGAAAAACTTCGTAACCATGTGACCTTGATAGGTGAAGGTGAAGGTTGGATGGAAGAACGTACCGGTTTGCATGAAAATGAGTTTATTGAAACCCGTCGTCACCGCTTCTCTGTTCCCGTATTGCACCATACTAACAATAGTGTGAATGTGTTCAATCTATTGGAAGGAGAGGAGGCTATTGTAGAAAGTCCTACTCATTCATTCGAGCCATTTGTAGTACATTATGCTGAAACCTTTATTATTCCGGCTTGTGTAGGTGAATATACTATCCGTCCTTATGGCTTGTCAGAAGGTAAGGAATGTGTGACAGTGAAAGCTTATGTACGCTTCTGATAGTAGAAAAACAGAGTAATAAACCTTTAAAGAAGCCTTAAAAATATGTACGAGAATGACAAACGAATAGTATTGACCCTTGATGCAGGAGGAACTAATTTTGTTTTTTCTGCCATCAGGGGCAATATTCAGATTGTTTCGCCAGTTTGTATGCCTTCTTGCTCGGACAATCTGGATAGATGCCTAGCCACTTTAGTGGCTGGTTTTGATGCCGTAATTAAAAGCTTGGATACACCTCCTGTTGCAATCAGCTTTGCCTTCCCAGGGCCGGCAGATTATAAAAATGGAGTGATAGGTGGAAACTTGCCTAACTTCCCTTCTTTTCGTCAGGGAGTAGCTCTTGGCCCATTTTTGCAACATCATTATGGCATTCCTGTCTATATAGAAAATGATGGAAATCTGTTTGCTTATGGTGAGGCTTTATCTGGAGCTCTTCCTATGGTAAATAGAGAATTGGAGGCAATGGGACATAACCGGAAATATAAAAATTTACTGGGAATAACATTCGGTACTGGCTTTGGAGCTGGGGTTGTAATAGATAACAGATTGTTGACAGGAGATAATGGCTGTGGAGGGGACGTTTGGCTGATGCGTAACAAGAAGTATCCTTCAATGCTTGCAGAAGAAAGTGTCAGTATTCGTGCCGTTAAAAGAGTGTATCGTGAATTGTCAGGAGTGCAGGATGCCGATCTGACTCCTAAAGATATCTATGAAATTGCTGAAGGTATAAAGGAAGGTGATAAGAAGGCTGCAATAGCTAGTTTTCAGGAATTAGGAGAAATGGCCGGAAGTGCAATTGCATCTGCACTGAATATTGTAGATGGGTTAGTAGTAATAGGTGGTGGACTAGCCGGTGCTTCTCACTATATATTACCGGCTTTAGTAAATGAACTGCGCGCTACATTATCAATGTTTTCAGGAGAGCAATTCCCATGTTTGCAGATGGAAGTTTATAACTGGGAAGATGAAATGGACAGAAAGAAGTTTCTGGATTATCAACATCGTGAGGTCTTGATTCCCGGAACGTCAATTAAAGTACCCTATAATAATACGAAACGCATTGCAGTGATGTGTAGCCGTGAAGGAGCAAGCTGCTCTATCATGCGAGGTGCTTATGCATATGCGTTATCACAGTTAGAAGTTTAGTTTTCTTTAGGTAGCAAGTTTTCAATAGGTATATATTAATTGGTCTATTAAAATTATTAACTTTTAAATCTTAATTAATTTATGAAACATGTAATAATGTGTTTTGTTGCTAGTTTGTTGCTTTCGTTGGTTTCTATACCAATGCTGGCGCAACAGCAGTCACGACTCATATCTGGTATTATTAAAGATGAGTCGGGTGAGCCAATGATTGGTGCTAGTGTATTAGACGTTTCCACAAAGCAAGGTACTATTGCTGATATAGACGGTAAATTTACTTTGGAAGTGACTTCTTCTTCTAAACTGCAAATATCATTTGTTGGATATAAAGACCAGATTATTTCTGGAAAAGATTTGAAAAAAGATATGATAATTGTTTTAAAATCTAATACAGAAATGATTGATGAACTGGTAGTTGTAGGATATGGTACACAGAAAAAAGTAAATCTTACAGGAGCTGTTGCTTCTGTTTCAACATCTGATATTCAAGGAAAACCTGTTACGAATATTGTTGAAGCTTTGCAAGGAACAACTTCCGGATTAGTAATTCAGCAGTCTAACTCAGCTCCAGGTGCACGTCCTAGTATTAATATTCGTGGATTAAATACGATGAATAATAATGATCCGATGGTTCTGATTGATGGAATTATTGGTGATATTCAAAATGTAAATCCTTCAGATATTGAAAATATTTCAGTATTAAAAGATGCTTCATCTACAGCTATCTATGGTTCTCGTGCGTCAAATGGTGTTATTTTGATAACAACTAAAAAAGGTTCTGCACAAAAAAATGAAGTAACTTATGAAATGCAGTATGGATGGCAGTCTCCTACTTGTTTACCGAAAGTCGTTGATTCATGGGTATATGCAGAAATGCGAAATGAAGCATTGGTAAATTCTGGACAGCCTGCGGCTTTTACTCCAGAGCAGATTGCATATTATCGTAACGGTGGTCCTAATTGTAAATGGATTGAAGAACTTTATAAGAAAAATTCTCCTCAACAAAGCCACAATTTATCTTTTTCAGGTGGCAATGATAAAACAACTTTTTTGGTTTCATTAGGGTATATGGATCAAAATAGCATGTTTAAAGGACTGGATTATGGTCAACAAAGATATAATGGACGTTTAAATTTGAGTCATAAAGTTTCAGAGCGTTTTAATTTCAGCACAACCGTTGCATATGCTCGTAATGAAGTTAAAGATCATGCTTATTGGACAGAATGGATTATAGAGCAAGCAACTCGTATGCCTTCTATTTATCCGATTAAAGATGAAAATGGAGCATATACTTATCCTAGTGGTAGTAATTCGAATGCTTTAGCCAGACTGGAACAAGGAGGTTATCGTCAGAACTCTAATGATGATGTATCTGCAACACTTAATGCTGAGTTGAAGATTTGGGATGGACTAAAATTGAAAGGAATGATTGGTGGGCAGTTGTATAACAATCGTACTCATGAAAATAGAAAAGCAATTGAAGCTCCTGCTTCTGGTGATACAGAAAATCGTATGACAGAACAGTTTGCTCGTTCATTGAATCTTACAACTAACGTGATGTTGACTTATGATAAGTCGTTTGGTAAGCATACGGTAGGTGCAATGGTCGGATATTCTTATGAAGGAGGTAGTGACAAAGGATATGATACATATCGTGTGACAGAAACATCTGATTTTGATATAATGGTTGGTACTCAGACTTCTAATGTTGGAAATTCAGGAAGCGGAAGTGACTGGTCTATTTATTCGGAATTTGCACGTCTCAATTATAATTATGATGAGAAGTATTTATTTGAAGCAAATTTACGTAATGATGCTTCTTCAAAATTTGCAAAGGGTAATCGTTCAGCTCTTTTCCCCTCGTTCTCTTTGGGATGGAGAGTTTCAGAAGAAAGATTTTTTGAGAAACTAAAAGAACATGTTTCTTCTTTAAAGTTAAGAACTTCATGGGGATTAGTTGGAAATAACAGAATTGATAACTATCAATATTTATCATCTGTAACAGTTTCTCCTAAATATAATTTTGGAAATACAATAGTAAACGGGGCCTCGTTTGCAGCTGTTAATACCGATATAAAATGGGAAACAACTGCAATGTTCGATTTGGGTATAGATGTTGGATTCCTTAATAATTCATTGAATATTACAGCTGATTTCTTTAATAATGTAACTCGTGACATTTTAATAGGTTTACCCGTTCCAGGTATGTTTGGTGGAGGTAGCCCTGTCCAGAATGCTGGAAAAGTGAGAAATCGCGGTTGGGAATTAAATATGAATTACCGATTCAAGACTGGGCAGGTAGAACATTTTGTTTCAGGAAATGTTTCTGATGCTGCTAATGAGGTAATAGATACTCGTGGTGTTGAATGGATTAATGGAGCCGATGTTAATACAATTATCAAAGAAGGATATCCTATTAATTCTTATTATGCTTATAGAGTTAACGGTATATTCCAAAATGATGAAGAGGTTGCACAGGGACCTTGGTTGGATGGGATAACTCCAAAACCTGGAGATCTGCGTTATGTTGATAAAAATAACGACGGCTTGGTGAAAGAAAGTGACGACCGTTTTATACTTGGAGATAATTTCCCTCATTATACTTATGGATTTAGTTATGGATTTACTTGGAAAGGTTTCGATTTTTCAATGTTTTGGCAAGGTGTAGGTCGACGCAATGTTTGGTTACGTGGTGAATCTGTAGAAGCTTTTCATAATAATAATGAAGGACCAGTTTTTGACTTTCATTTAGATCGCTGGACTCCGAATAATCCGGATGCTTCTTATCCACGTTTAACTGTAGGTGCAGAGTCTGCTAACAATGCTGCTAAATCTAATTTCTGGATTCAAGATGGCTCTTATTTACGATTGAAAAATGCTCAGATTGGTTATACTTTCCCGCAAAAATGGATGAGAAAAGTATATGTGAAAAATTTAAGAATTTATCTGAGTGGTCAGAATTTATTTACATTAAGTCATATAAAAGGCGGATGGGATCCTGAAACTACTGATGGTGGAGGACGTATTTATCCTGTTTCTCGCGTAATATCTATGGGATTAAACATTAAATTTTAATAAGCTATGAGAACATTTAGTATGATGAAATATATAGTAGGAGGAATACTTCTTAATTCTGTTGTAGCATGTGTTCCTCTTGACACAGAACCATACGACAGAGAAACTGATTTAAGTTTTTGGGAAAAAGAGGGTTCTGCTTTATATGCATTAAACGCATGTTATCCTACCTTGTATAGTGCGGAGGAGGTATTGTATGCCGATGCTATGACAGATAATGCATATACAAAAGTACAAACAGGGTTTAATCAGTCTATAGGAAATGGTAGCTATTCTACTGCTTATCCTTATGTAGAATCTGTCTGGGATAGTCGTTATGCAGGAATCCGTGTATGTAATCAATTACTGAACAATATTGATAAAGTTCCTGGATTGAGTGAGGAACTTCGGAACAGATATTGTGCTGAAGCTATGGTAATTCGGGCTTTTCATTATTTTGAGTTGTATTCTCGTTTTAGTGATGTACCCTATTTTACTAATGTTATAACAATTGAAGAATCTCAACAGCTTCCTAGAACCAGTAAAACTGAAATTATAGCAAATATTTTAGGAGAACTAGATCAGATTATCGATAATGATTATTTACCGGCTTCTTATAGTTCTAGCGAAGATAAAGGACGTATTACCAAATGGGCTGCTATGGCTTTAAAAGCACGTATATTACTTTTCGAAGGCCGTTGGGAAGAACTTAAGAATGTAACTTCTACTATAATGACTCAAGGTGGTTTTAACTTGTTTAATAGCTATAGTGGTTTGTTTGAAGTTGCTAATGAAAATAATGAAGAGGTAATTTTAGATCTGCAATATCTGTCGCCGGACCGTGAGCATCAAACTCAATATCAGTTCTTGCCTCCGACTTTAAAAGGCTATGCTCAACTTGCTCCTTTAAATGAACTTGTACAGTCATATATAACAGACAATGGCAAGGCTATAGATGAAGCTGGTGCTAATTATGATCCAGCTAAACCTTTTGAACATCGTGACCCACGTTTGGCTGCTACAATCTGCTATACGGGAAATAGTTATATTTTGCCAGATGGAACGACACAAGTTATCAATTGTGACAAGGGAAGCAATCCAGATGGTTACGGATTTAGTTCTAATTGCTCACCAACTGGGTATTATATAAAGAAGTACTGGGATAGAACGTACAGAGATAATTTGTATTCGGGATTGAATATTATTTTGATTCGTTATGCTGATGTTTTACTTATGAATGCTGAAGCTTTAGTCGAATTAGGTGAATTCTCCGAAACAGACTGGAATAAAACAATTCGTCCGCTTCGTGTGAGAGCTGGATTTACAGATGAACAGGCTCTGAAATTTCCAGGAGCATCTGCAGATTTGAGAGAAATAATCAGACGGGAGCGTCGCTCTGAGCTTGCATTAGAGGGCTTGCGTTTGAAAGATATCGTACGTTGGCGTATAGCAGATAAGGTAATGAACGGCTATTGTCACGGTATTTATACCGGTGATGCAGTTGGTACAGATGATGGGTATGTAAGGGTTGAAAATAGAGTTTTCGATGCAAATAAGCACTATTTGTGGCCTATACCTCAGAGTGAAAGAGATTTAAATCATAATTTGACACAAAATCCTAATTGGTGATAAATATGAAAACGATATATATTTTTTTATTGTCAATATTGTTTTTGACTGGATGTTCTGAAGATTATAAGCTCGATGAAAGTTTTACTTTGCCTACAGAACTGTCAGGACCAGAAGAGGTTGCTATTGATTTACAATCTTCTGAAAATATCGTGTTAACATGGAATGGAGGTGCTAATGATGGCGGAGTTTTATTATATTCTGTGTTGTTTGATAAAGGAGATGGGAACTTCTCTGAACCCATATATACTTCTCAAAGTGATTTTGGTGCTACCCGCCAGCTTACATTAACTCATGTTATATTGAATAAAATTGCTCGCGAAGCTGGATTGAAGACTGCTGAAACAGGTAAAGTGAAATGGACAGTGGAAGCTTCTCGTGGAGGAGTAGTCAGACGTTCACAAGAATGTGGAGAAATACTGATAACACGTCCGGCAGAAGAAATCCCAGAACAATTATATCTGTTGGGGTCAGCTACAGAAAACCAGGGAACAGCTCCTGTTCCTTTCCGTAAAGAGAGTGATGGTATTTTTGTTATCTATACGAAGCTGAGCTCTGGAAATATTTATTTTACTGATGCTTTAGAGGATGGTGTAAACTATACAGTTGACAGTTCTGGAAAATTAATAGAAGGCGATGAGGGTTATAACGTTGAAGCGGAAGAAAATGTTGTTAGATTAACACTGAATTTTAATGCTAAAACTATATCTAAAGATCTTATCTCGGGAGTGAGAATGATCTGGGGAGCAACTTTTGACGTAATAGCAGATATGCAGTATGTTGGTAATGGATCCTTTAAGAAAGAAAATGTCAATATCAAATTTGTAGATCCTAATGATCCTACTACAAATCCTCCTTCTTGGCTTACATGGGTTGAAGAACGTTACTATTTTATATCAACAATAAATGGTGCCGATGTTTGTTGGGGAAGAGGAGATAATGTCTCGGCTGAACAACCTGGTGAGAATGAACCTGCAACTTTCTATGAATTACATGAGTTTGCATGGAGCCAGTGGGATCATCTGTGGAAAATGAGTCATTCTTTGAATAAGAAAACTTGTACTGTAACGATTGAAACAAATGCAAATAATATGATGATTCATTCGTTCTCTGATGTGAAATAATAGATAAAATACGATTATATATCTCGGAGGATTAAATAAATCCTTCGAGATATAAAAATAAATTATAGTAGATAAGTATATGAAAAGATTTATATATGTAAGTGCTTTGGCACTCTCTTTATTTTGCTCCTGTGAAACAGGTGTTGAAGAGTGGAATCCTACAGATCCTCAAACGCCTCCTCCTTCTCAAGAAGTTGTAGATTATGCAGCAAGAGGATATGAAGTTTTTGAGTTGGTCCAAGAATATTATAAGACAGGTAATTTGTATCGTGAGAATTTCCCGGTACAGTCAGGAGATGGTACTTATTCTTTTTTGTGGCCTTATAATTGTTTGACTACCGGAGCTGCATTTCTTACTGACTTGGAATATGATGTTGATTATAAGACATTGATAGATGGCTTGTCATATTATTGGATGGAAAGCAATGGACAACATCAGGTGGCTGGATATGGTTCTAGCACTGATGGAACGGCAGGAAGGGCGGATAGATTTTACGATGATAACTCCATTGTAGGAATTAGTCTGTTGGAGGCTTATGAACGTTTAAATGATGAGGCCTATCTTAATCGTGCTGGACAAATTGTAGATTTCCTGAAATCAGGGAAAGATGATATTTTCGGAGGAGGCATATGGTGGAATGAATCTTTGAAAAATGTAGCCGGAAATGAAAGTTCTAATAAACCTGCCTGTGCAAATGGTTATGCTGTGCAGTTCCTTTTAAAGTATTATGAAGTTTGTCCTCAAGAACGCAAAGAAGAAGTATTAGCTTTTGCTAAAGAACTTTATGAGTGGATAAAAACGAACTTGAGGGATAATACGGATAACTGTTATTGGAATAGTAAAGATGCTTCAGGTACTATCAATAAGACTAAATGGACGTATAATGTAGGTGTTATGATTCAGAATGGTGTATGCTTATACAAGATTACAAATGATGAAAGTTATCTGAATGAGGCAAAAGCATCGGCTCAAGGGGCATATGGCGTATTTGTTCGTTCGGTGAATGGTATAGGACTAGCGTATCCAGATCATGACCCGTGGTTTAATACAAAATTATTAAGAGCCTATATTGATATTGCACCTTATGATCCGAATGTAAAACAGTATATAGATGTATATGCTAATTATATCAATTATGCATATGAACACGCACGTACTCAGGAAGGCTTCTTTTATGAGGACTGGACTGGTAAAGATCCTAAAAGAGCATCTCAGTTATTGATGCAGGATGCTGTAATTGAATCTTATGCCGTATTAGCTTTATATTATAATAGTCAGTTATGAGAATAATGAGATATCCTATTTTTTTTGTGTCTGTATTATTTCTTTTGTCTGCATGTAATAAGAAACAAACAAAAGAAACGCCTTATATGGATAGGGCTGAAGAATTATTTCAAAATGTATGGAGTAAGTATCGAGTACCTCAATATGGACTTTTTGCTGAGCATTATCCCAATACTTATAAACCGGATTTGACATATTTTCAAGATTCTACTCATAAGGCGCAAGAAACTTCTTATTTATGGCCGATGAGTGGAATATTCTCTGCTGTCAATCTTTTAGCAGAATATAATCCTGAAAGGTATGCTAGTTATCAGGACTCTATGGTTATGGCTGTAGAAAAATATTATGATGATAAACGTATTCCAGCTGGTTATCAAGCCTATCCGGTTCAATTTAAAAAGGTCGACCGTTATTATGATGATAATGGGTTGGTTGGAATAGATTATATCGATGCTTATTTTTCTTCTGGAAATTCTGCCTATTTGGATAAAGCGAAGGAAGTAATGTCTTTTATCATGAGTGGCTGGTGGGATGACTGGGGAGGAGCTGTTTCATGGTTGGAAGGACATAAAGACCAAAAGCCTGCTTGTTCTAATGGAAAGGCGACAGTCCTTTCATTAAAGTTGTATGAAGCTACAAAAGATACGATGTATTTGGAGCAAGGAAAGCGCTTTTATAACTGGATGCTGGAACATTTGGAGGATGATTCTTTACATATTATCTGGAATTCATTGTTGACAGAAAAAGGTGAAGTACAAAAACATGCTTATACTTATAATACCGGAACGATGATTCAATCAGCAGTTCGTTTGTATAAGGCAACTGGTGATAAACGTTATTTGAATGATGCTGAGAGATTGGCAAAAGGTAGTTTTGCTTTCTATGTAAAGTATATGGATAATGGAGTTCCTTATATAAAGGATTTACCTTGGTTTGTTGTTGTGCTATTCCGTGGGTATCAGGAGTTATATGAGGTGAACGGCAATTCGAAATATATTGATGCTATTATTGAATCTGCCGATTGGGCATGGAAGCATGCTCGTGATAAAGCTGGATTAATATATAATGACTGGACAGGAAATTCTCAAGAGTATGATAAACCTAAATGGTTATTGGATGAATCATGTATGGTCGAACTTTATACTCGCATTGCTTTAATTAAAGGTGAAATAAAAAAATAATGATATGAATATTTTTAAAAATTTATGTATTGGAATAGGAGTTTTGTGTCTGGCATCTTGTGCTTCGCGTACTCCTGTTGCTCAGGAAATGGATTTAACGCAGTATGTGCATCCTAATATAGGGACAGTACATAGTCGCTGGTTCTTTTATACTCCGGCTGCCGTTCCTTTTGGAATGGCTAAATTGGGGGCTTCTACTAATGGTACATATGGTAATGAACAGGGATGGGAAGCTGTTGGATATGATGAGACTCATACATCGATTGATGGATTTCCTTGTATGCATGAATTCCAGATTGGAGGTATACTGTTAATGCCTACAGTTGGCGCAGTGAAGAACATTCCGGGTAAACTGGAAACACCTGATGAGGGATATCGTTCACGTTTTGATAAGAAGGATGAATATGCAACGCCCGGATACTATTCTGTTTTATTGAAGGACTATCAAGTAAAGGTAGAACTTACAGCAACAGAGAGGGTAGGCTTCCAGAGATATACATTCCCTAAGTCTGACAGTTCACATGTGATAATGGATATTGGAAACAGATTAGGAGAAAGTGGAAATGTACGAGATGCTTATATTAAGCAGGTTGATGCATCTACTATAGAAGGATATGTTATAACAGAACCGGAATATGTGAAAAAGTATCAGGCTGGTGCAACTGTGCCTATGTATTTTTATGCAAAGCTGAGCCAATCTCCCAATTCTGTAAATGTTTTATTCAGAGGTAAAGATCTTATGGAAAAAACAGAGATAAAGGGTGCAGGAGCTATGATGGTATTAAATTATGATACTTCTAAAGATCAGGTCATAGATCTTAAGATAGGACTATCTTATACATCCATAGAAAATGCTAAGCTAAATTTGGAAAAGGAGGCTGAAAATCTGAGTTTTGATGAGGCAAAGGCTTTAGCTAAGGAAAAATGGAATGATGCATTAAATCGTATTGTCGTTTCTGGCGGTACTGAGGAAAGCCGAATTAAATTTTATACAGGATTATATCATGCATTGCTGGGACGAGGCTTAGCTAGTGATGTCAATGGAGCTTATCCTAAAAATGATGGATCAATCGGACAGATTAAGCTCAAACAAGATGGTACCCCTGAGTACAATCATTATAACACTGATGCTATTTGGGGAGGATATTGGAATCTGACAAATCTTTGGGCTATTGCTTACCCGGAATATTATAATGATTGGGTACAAAGTCAGGTTATAATGTACAAAGATGCAGGATGGTTAGGTGATGGTATTGCTGCAAGTAAATATGTGTCAGGAGTAGGAACTAATATGGTTAGTATAGCTCTGGCGGGTGCTTATAACAGCGGCATTCGTGACTTTGATGTAGAAACGGCTTATCAGGCGGCATTGAAAAATGAACTGGAATGGAAAGGGCGTATTGAAGGTGCTGGAAAGATGGATGTCAGACAATTTGTTGAAAGAGGATATGTTCCTTATAATAACGATGTTTTCTTTGGAACTCATGACAAAGGCTCCTCTTTTTCTGTTTCGCATACATTAGAGTATAGTTTCAGTGCTTATGCTGTTGCTCAATGGGCTAAAGTATTAGGAAAACAAGATGATTATAAACGTTTAATGGAGCTGTCTACTGGGTGGGCAAAATTATTTGATGATGAATCTAAGGTTGTGCGTCCCCGTGTAGAAAGCGGTGAATTTATTGATAATTTTAATCCATTGGAACCTTGGAGAGGCTTTCAGGAAGGAAATGCTGTCCAATATACTTTTTTCGTTCCTCAAGATCCAGAGGGTTTGATTCAGCGTGTTGGAAATGATTTGTTTAATAATCGTTTGGATTCAATATTTACAGAAGCCCGTAAATCTATATTTGGAGGTGGAAAAGTGACTTATGCTTTTTCTGGCTTACAGAGTCCTTATAATCATGGTAATCAGCCAAATCTTCATATTTCATGGCTTTTCAATTTCTCTGGAAAACCTTATCTTACCCAAAAATGGACGCGTTTGATATGTGATGAGTTTTATGGAGTTACAGGTGAACATGGTTATGGATATGGACAAGATGAGGATCAAGGACAACTTGGTGCATGGTATGTATTAGCTGGTATGGGATTATTTGATGTTCAAGGAGGTGTCTGTGATAAGCCAACTTTCCAAATAGGAAGTCCATTATTTGATAAAGTTGAAATTAAATTAAATCCTCAATATGCAAAAGGTAAATCTTTTGTTATAGAAGTAGAGAATAATACTCCCGATGCTTATTACATTCAATCTGCCGAGTTTAATGGAAAACCATTAAATGATTGTTGGATATATCGTGAGGATTTCTTTAAAGGGGGAACTCTGAAATTAAAAATGGGAAGTACGCCAAATGTTGAATGGGGAAAGGATGTACTTCCATATTATGGGAAATAAATATTTTATTATTTGTTGTTTGCATGGCTAATTTATTCATAATTAGCCATGCAAGCTGATTAATTTACTTATGAAAAACAGTTCTATAATAAAAGTAATTCCAGTACTTGCTGCCTTTTTTGTTATGGGCTTTTGTGATATAGTCGGTATTTCTTCCGATTATATGCAGACAAGTTTTGGTTGGTCGTCTACGATGACAGGATTCGTTCCGTCGATGGTGTTTATCTGGTTTCTTTTTCTAGGAATACCTGTTGGGAATAAGATGAATAAATGGGGGCGAAAAAATACCGTACTCATTAGTATGCTGGTGACAATTGTCGGTATGTTTTTGCCGTTGATTGTTTATAGTAGTGTAACTTGTATCATTGCTTATGTCTTGTTAGGCATAGGAAATGCCATATTGCAGATTTCTCTTAATCCATTGCTGAATAATGTGATACAGGATCAGCGTATGCTTACAAGCAGTTTGACTGCCGGGCAGGTTATTAAGGCTATTTCTTCTTTGGTTGGTCCGGAAATTGTATTATTTGCTACATTACGTTTTGGCTCTGAACATTGGTATTATTGCTTCCCAATATTGGGGGTGATAACTTTGTTTTTTGCACTTTGGTTGATGTTCACACCTATAAAGCGGGAACAGAGTGTTTCGGAAACCATTTCAATGGCTGATTCGTTTTCCTTATTGAAGGATAAAATCATTTTGATTCTGTTTTTAGGAATCTTTTTCATTGTCGGAGTTGATGTTGCCACCAATTATATTAGTTCAAAACTTATGGCAGTTCGTTACGATTGGAGCGCCGAACAAGTCAAGTTTGCTCCTCAAGTTTATTTCTTGAGTAGAACAATTGGAGCATTACTTGGAACATTTTTGTTAGCAAGAATATCAGGAATACGTTATTTCCGTGTAAATATTATTGCATGTGCAGCTTCATTATTGCTTTTGATGTTTGTTGATGGTGCTACACTGAATTTATTATGTATTGGTGGAATCGGATTTTTTGCCTCTTCTGTTTTCTCTATCATTTATTCCTTGGCTTTTCAAGAATGTCCTTCAAAGATGAATCAGATTTCCGGTCTGATGATAACTGCCGTTGCCGGTGGTGGGGTTGTAACTCCTATTTTAGGATTTGCAATTGATTTGGGAGGAATTACGGCAGGATTATTCGTTGTCTTGCTGTGTGTTGCATACTTGATGTATTGTGCTTTTGGGATAAAGGTAAAAAAGGTTAGTTAATTAAATTTTTGCCATATAGGCAAAATGAGATGAAGATTAAGGCTCTGATATTTTTTATATTGGAGCCTTTTTTGATTGTTGCTTATGAAGGGAAATATCTTCTCCCTTCGTAAGCATTCGAAGAAATGCACCTTTTACACTTTGAGGTTTGGTTGTAGCTTTGC